>Ga0123333_10004284_pt1 | contig 13421 bp, 6 predicted proteins | sample BioC12SIPDNA_3_FD_89957 | JGI IMG/M metagenome (GOLD analysis project Ga0123333, IMG submission 89957) | Anaerobic biogas reactor microbial communites from Washington, USA - Biogas_R2_B C12 SIP DNA | ecosystem: Engineered > Bioreactor > Anaerobic > Unclassified | place: Washington, USA...
CGCTCTGCGCTGGCGAAGGCGCGGCGGGGATCGACGACGATGGTCTCATACCCCATGACGCCGGCGAGGCGCGTCAGCGCCACGGTGACGTGGCCGCCGCCGACAGCCAGCAACGCGGGCGGAGGCGCGATAGTGTCTACAAAAAGGGTCAGCGGCCCCTGCTCGCTCTCCAGCACCAGCCGCTCGCTCTCGCCGGCGGCAAGCGCGCCGCGCGCCACGGCAGCCGCAGCCTCTGTCGCCGGCCCTAGGCTGCCGGTCACGCCATTTTCGTCCACCAGCAGTTGCCGGCCAATCAGCTCCGCCGGCCCGTCGATGACGCTCACTACCGCCCCCGGCTCGCCGGCGGACAGCCAGCGCTGTGTCGCCGCCAATGCGTCCGGCGTGAGGGGCGCGACGAAGACCTCCAGCTTTCCCCCACAGGCCAGACCGACCGACCATGCCGTCTCGTCGGCCACGCCAAAGTGCAGCAGACGGGCCTCGCCGGCCTCCAGCGCTTCCTGTCCCTGGGTGATGACTTCCCCTTCCACGCAGCCGCCGCTCACCGAGCCGGCGATCTGTCCGGCCGGCGTAAAGGCCAGCTTCGCGCCCGGCCGCCGGGGTGCCGAGCCCCAGGTATCTGTCACAGTCGCCAGGACGACCGGCTGGCCCTGGGCCTGCCACTCTGCTATTTCGGTCAAGACCTCTTGCATGGGAGCGATTATATCAGGAAAAATAGCCGTTATCAGGAGAAGGTCTACGCGCGCTCGTCCAGGAGATAGGCGACGAGGAGCCGCGCCGTCGCCTCCAGCGCGTCCCGGTGGGTGCGCTCGTAATGGTGGCTGGCGTCTACGCCCGGCCCGACCAGTCCGACGGCGACGTTGCCGCCGGCCCTCCAGTACGCTTCGCCATCGGAACCGTAATAGGGATAGATGTCGGTGCGATAGTCGATGCCGGCACCATCCGCCAGACGCTCCAGGCGCCGCCGCAATCCCATATGATAAGGCCCGGCCGAATCCTTGGCACAGATCGTCACGCAGCGCTCGTCGGAGCGCTGCTTCGGTGCCACGACCGCCATATCCACGGTGACCAGCTCCGCCAGGTCGGGTGGGAAGCCGGCGGCCGCGCCGTGGCCGACCTCCTCATAGTTGCTGATGTGGATCGTCGTGCGCTGGGCCGGCTGCAGCCCGGCTGCCGTCAGCGCGGCGACGGCGCCGTAGATCGTGGCGACGCCCGCCTTGTCGTCCAGGTGGCGGGAGCGGATGTAGCCGGTGTCGCTCACCTCCACGCGCGGGTCCAGCGCCACGATGTCCCCCACGCGGATGCCGAGCTCTTCCGTTTCCTTCGCGCTCGTCGTGTGCGCGTCGATGCGCACTTCCATATTCTCTTCGCTCCGCTGGGTGTAGCTGACATCCCGCGTGTGGGCATGGATCGAGGCCATCGTGGGCAGGATCGTGCCCCGGAGCTGTGCGCCGTTGCTGGCGAAAATCGTCACCCCCTCGCCTTCCACCGAGTTCCAGATCCAGCCGCCAAGCTGGGTCAGGCGCAGCCGCCCGTTCTCCTTGATCCGGCTGACCATCGCGCCCAGCGTGTCGGCATGTGCCGTCAGCGCCCGCGGCGCGCTCTCCGAGGCGCCGGGCAGCGTGCCGCTGAGATAGCCCTTCTGCGCCAGCTCAAGCGCCAGCGGCAGCTCCGCAAACGCCTCCTGGATAACGCTCATCGCCCGTTCTGTGTCGCCTGTGGGGCTGGGAATGTTCAGCAGCTCGACCAGGAACGCCACCATCCCGTCAACGTCCACCGCCGGTAACTGTCTCGCCATGACCACCTTCCCTCGTAATGTTCGCAGCTTTCCCGAAGCATACAGCGGAAAAAGTGACCGGGCAAAGGTGGGTGAAGCAGAAATTTCCCTTGAGAGCGGCGCGTACTGTGCATATAATAAGCGCAGCCGGCGGTGGCATAGACCGGCATCCAGTAGTCCCATACGAGCGACTCCAGACGTAGCGGCGACTTTCCGTGGCATCCTGCCCGCCACGAACGCCATCCCGGAAAGGCGAGCCGGCCGGAGACAGGCCACCCGGTTCGTGCTACGCGTGCTAGAGTCTATGGCAAACACGCCAGAAAGAAGGAGATGACGATGGTAATCCGGAATGGTCAGCAGACGCAGCTAAAAGGAGAGGTTTTCTACCCGGCGCCCGAGGTGATCGAAGCCGCCCACATCCCCGACCGCGACCGGGTCGCCGCCGAGGCTCAGCAGAACCTGGCCGAGTTTTGGGGCAAGATCGCGACGGAGAACTTCGAGTGGTACGAACCCTGGGAGCGGGTGCTGGACGATAGCAACGAGCCGTTTTATGAGTGGTTTGTCGGCGCAAAAGTGAACATCATCCACAACGCGCTCGACCGGCACATGCGCACCGAAACGCGCAACAGAGCCGCCATCATCTGGGAAGGGGAGCCCGGCGACCGTCGCGTCTACACCTACCAGATGCTCAACCACGAGGTCAGCAAGTTCGCGAGCGTGCTGCGCGCCCTCGGCGTGGGCAAAGGCGACCGCGTGACCATCTACATGGGCCGCGTGCCAGAGCTGGTCGTCGCCATGCTGGCCTGCGCCAAGATCGGCGCGATCCATTCCGTCGTCTACGGCGGCTTCTCCACCGAAGCGCTGCTGCAGCGTATCGAGGACAGCCACTCCAAGGTGCTGGTGACTCAGGACGGGGCCTGGCTGCGCGGCAATATCGTCGAGCTGAAGAAGATCGCCAACGAGGCGCTGGAGCGCGCCGGCACCATCCAGACCGTCGTCACGGTGAAGCGCACGGGCCAGGACGTGGAAATGGTCCACGGGCGCGACTACTGGTACCACGATCTGATGACCCAGCCGATTGCCGTCGCTTCGACGCCGACCGAGGTCATGGACGCCGAAGACCCCCTCTACATCCTCTACACGAGCGGTACGACGGGCAAGCCCAAGGCCATCCTGCACACGCACGGCGGCTACATGGTCGGCACGGCGACGACGCTGAAATGGGTCTTCGACATCCGCCCGGATGACGTCTGGTGGTGCGCCGCCGATCCAGGCTGGGTCACGGGCCACAGCTACATCGTCTACGCGCCGCTGGTCCTCGGCGCGACCGGCTTCATCTACGAAGGCGCGCCGACCTACCCTTACCCCGACCGCTGGTGGGAGCTGGTCGAGCGGTATGGCATCACCATCCTCTATACCGCCCCGACGGCCATTCGCGGCCTCATGCGTTTTGGCGAAAGCTGGCCCAATCGCCACGATCTCAGCAGCCTGCGCCTGCTCGGTTCCGTGGGCGAGCCGATTAACCCGGAGGCGTGGCGCTGGTATTACCGCGTCATCGGCAAGGAACGCACCCCGATCATGGATACCTGGTGGCAGACCGAGACGGGCATGTTCATGATCACGCCGCTGCCCAGCATGCCGCTCAAGCCGGGCTCGGCGACGCTGCCCTTCCCTGGCATCGACGTCGATGTCGTTGACGACGAAGGCAAGCCGGTGGAGCCCAACGAGGAAGGCTACCTGGTGATCAAGAACCCGTGGCCCGCGATGCTGCGCACGATTTACGGCGACCCTGACCGCTACGTGCAGCAATACTGGAGCCGCTTTGAAGAGCAGGGTTGGTACCTGCCGGGCGATAGCGCTCGCAAGGACGAGGACGGCTACATCTGGGTCATCGGCCGCATCGACGATGTGATCAAGGTGTCCGGCTACCGGCTGGGCACGGCGGAAGTCGAAAGCGCGCTCGTCAGCCACCCGACTGTGGCGGAAGCCGCCGTGATCGGCGTGCCCGACGAGCTGCGGGGTAACGTCATCCGCGCCTACTGCATCCTGCGCCAGGGTTACGAGGGGAGCGAAAAGCTGGAACAGGAGCTGAAGGAGCACGTCGGCCACGAGATGGGGCCGATTGCCAAGCCTGTCAGCATCGAGTTCGTCCGCGATCTGCCCAAGACGCGCTCCGGCAAAATTATGCGCCGCGTGCTGCGCGCCCGCGCGTTGGGCCAGGACGTGGGCGACCTCACGACGCTCGCCGACTAGGCCGCCGCAGCCAGCGCAGAATAAAAAGCCGCCCACGGTTTTGGGAGCCGTGGGCGGCTTTTTTATGGCTCTTAAACCGGCGAGTGGCTCAGTCGGCTGCTGCGCTCACGCTCACCGCCGGTTCGGCCAGGGGTTCGGCGGCGCGCTTAGAGCGGGCGATGGCCCACCAGATCACTCCTACCAGCAACAGAATCACTACACCGGTGGTCAGGGTGAAATCCTTGTATTGCACGATGATCGGCGCGAGGATCAGGCTGACCAGGTTCACCACCTTGATCATCGGGTTCAACGCCGGGCCGGCCGTGTCCTTCAGCGGGTCGCCCACGGTGTCGCCGACGACGCCCGCCTTATGGCGCTCGCTGCCCTTCCCCAAGTTCGCCGCCACGTCTGCCGGCTCGTCTTCGATGAGCTTCTTGGCGTTGTCCCAGGCGCCGCCGGTGTTGGCCATAAAGACCGCCAGCAACATGCCGGAGACGATAATTCCGGCCTGGAAACCGCCCAGGGCCTCGACGCCCAGGAGCAGGCCCGCCGCAATGGGCGTGACCACAGCAATAATCGCCAGGTTGACCAGGTCACGCTGTGCGGCGATCGTGCTGATCGAGACGGCGCGGGCATAGTCGGGCTTCTTCGTGCCTTCGAGGATGCCGGGAATGCGGAACTGCCGGCGTACCTCGTCCACCATCTGGCCCGCCGCGCGGCTGACTGCCTTAATGGCCAGAGAGGAGAAGAGCCAGGGCAGGGCGCCGCCGAGGAGCAGGCCGATGAAGACGACGGGCTGGCTGACGCGGATACCGGAAACCAGCGCCGTCGGGTCGATCTTGTTCACGTCGGTAATATAGCTGCCAAAGAGGCTGACCGCGGCGATGACCGCCGACCCGATGGCGATTCCTTTGGTGATCGCTTTGGTCGTGTTGCCCACGGCGTCGAGGTCGGCCATGATCTGGCGTGCCTTCTCGTCCAGGCCGGCCATCTCGCCGATACCGTTGGCGTTGTCGGCGATGGGCCCGAAGCTGTCCATGGCGACGTTGTTGCCGGTCAGGGTGAGCATGCCGATGCCCGTCATCGCCACGCCGTAGAGGACAAAGGCCACGCGCGCCACCTCCGGCGCAACGGCGCTGCCCGCATAGGTCTCCACCGGCATCGTCCCGAAAATGAGGATGGCGGCGCCGATGGTCAGGGCGATGACGACCACCGACCAGACGGCGGATTCATAGCCGGAGCCCAGCCCGGAGAGGATCAGGGTTGCCGGGCCGCCCTCCGCGCTCTCCTTGATCTCCTGCACCGGCTTGCCGTGGGTCCCCGTAAAGTAATCGGTCAGACGGTCGATGAGGATAGCCAGCAGCACGCCCGCCGCCGTAGCCAGGAACGGACGCCACCAGCCGCCGGGCACTTCCCGCATGTAGAAGAAAGCCACCAGCCCGAAGCTGACCACCGAGATGGCGGCGGAGGTCAGAAAGCCGCGGAAGATGGCGGCCATCGCGTTGCCGCCGGTGTGCGACTGCCCCTTGACGCGGTAGGTGCCGATGATCGAAGCGAGCACGCCAATACCGCGCACCAGCAGGGGGTAAAGGATCCAGTGAACGTGCCCGGTAATCGCCGTCAGCGCGAGGCCGAGGATAAGGCCGGAGACGATAGTCACCTCGTAGGACTCGAAGATGTCGGCAGCCATACCGGCACAGTCGCCCACGTTGTCGCCCACCAGATCGGCGATGACGGCGGCGTTGCGCGGGTCGTCTTCGGGCAGATCTTCTTCGACCTTGCCGACGAGGTCGGCGCCGACGTCGGCGGCCTTGGTGTAGATGCCGCCGCCGACACGCATGAACAGGGCGATCAGCGTGCCGCCAAAGCCGAAGCCGAGCAGGGCATCAGGGGCTGCCTTGGCGAAGATCATGAAGATGACCGTGCCGCCGAAGAGGCCCAGGCCGTCGGTCAGCATCCCGGTGATGGTGCCGGCGCGATAGGCGATGCGCAGCGAGTCGGAGAAGCTGGTCCGGGCCGCGTTAGCCACGCGCACGTTGCCCTGCACGGCCATACGCATGCCGATCTGGCCGACCATCAGCGAGAAACCGGCGCCCATGATGAAGGCGACCGCCCGGCCGAGACCGACGATCAGCCGGATCGTGCCGGCGCTATACTGCTCGAAGCGCTCCATCGCCTCGGCGCTGGGTTCCACGATATAAACGCTGAGAAAGAGGGCAATCGTCAGGATGGCGATGAAGGGTAATATGGTGCGTAGCTGCCGGTTCAGGTACGCATCGGCTCCCTCGCGGATCGCCTCCCAGACGTTCACCATTTCCGGCGTCCCCTTGTCTTCCTGCAGAATTTGCCGCCTCAGAAACAACGCGTAGACCAGCCCCAGCAGGGCGACGACCAGAACTCCCCAGATGGCGACCGTTTCAAACAGGGTCAAATCCAGCGTACTCATATCGACATTCTCCTCTCTAGTTAACGTTTCACAGAGCCGGGCGGCACGAGTCGCCCTGAGCCTGAGTGTGACACAAGCCTTGAATTGGCAGTGGGGACCAACGCAGACGCAGGTGTGTGGTCCTAGAGATTAGACGTTTGCCGAACGCCACCAACGGTAGAATGTGCTACGCAGCTCTTCGCGGGATGGCAACGGAAAATAGAGAAGCCCCTCTTCTTTGCCAATGAATAGACCGTTCTTGATGGTACGGTAAGGGAACTCTGGCGAAGCCAGCCGGTTGACCATCTTTGTGTGTAGCTTCTTCTCCTTCAGGTCAACCAGGCACTCCCGCAGGTGGGGTATGCCCTCATAGGGCAGATCACGGATGGCGCCGAATTCTGGATCATGCGCCAGCTCGCCCAACTGCAGCTCCACAAAGGCAACCGCCGGCAGGTGAACCATGCTGTCAGGTTCGTGAATCAGGAACCGGCAGAACTCGTAAGGGGGTGCCGTGCTGACGACCAGCGGCGTAATGGGGGCGATTTCCTGGTAAAGGTGCAGCTCCTCTTCGCCGGTGGGATAGTCGGTGGTTGGCTCCAGCCGCAGGCTCTCCCCATAGGCCGTAACGAGGTACAGGTTGTGCATGGCGCCCAGCGGCACGTGCTCCAGCACGCGGTAGTTGGCGACGTAGACCGAGCGCTTGGGCCGCCCATCGGGGTGGGGCACGCAGCGCGCCAGCGCTTCCTCAATGCGGAAGAAGGGATGCCGGAAATCCGGGTCCAGCTCGACAAAGCTCGTCTGGCCGTGCTGTTTTTTGGTGATACCCACGGAAAAGTAGGTGCCAAACTCCTCCGGCGGTAGCATTGAGGCGATCATCGCTTCCGGAACGAGGGTAAGATAGAGATGAACTGTCATGGGATCTGTCCGTTGCATGGATGAGTTTCTGCAATCGCGGCGCATTATAGCAGGTTTGCCTCAATTAGAAAGGGCTCGCTCTTGCTTTGACACGACTTGTGCCCAAAGGTACAATCTCTGCGCCCTGATTATCCGTGATGACGGGAAGCTTGTCCAGTTTAGAAAGGCGGGTTATGCCCGCTATTTGTTTGCCCACTGAGTGTGCAAGGAGGCTTTGTTACAGTTAATGGAGATGATTGAACTTGCCCAGACCGAGCCTGCCCGCGCCGCTTTGCCGGCGATCTGGTGGCTCGGCCCCGTTGCTGCCCTGGTTGCCCTGGGCTTCGCGTTCACCTTCTACCGACAGGTGATGAGCCATAGCGAAGGCACCGGCCGGATGATCGAGATTGCCCAGGCGGTACGTGACGGCGCCTCAGCCTATCTTTCGCGCCAGTACCGGGTCGTGGCAATCGTCTTCGTCGTGCTCTTTGTCCTTTTCCTGGTCATGAGCCTGTTCCGGCTGCAGAATCCCGTTGTGCCTTTCGCCTTTATTACGGGCGGTTTCTTCTCGGCCCTGTGCGGCTACCTGGGCATGAAAACGGCGACCAATGCCTCGGCGCGCGCCGCCTATGCCGCCCAGGACAGCCTGAACGGCGGGCTGCAGGTTGCGCTGCGCGGTGGGGCCGTGATGGGCTTCGTCGTCGTCGGCTTCGCCCTGCTGGACATCACCCTCTGGTTCCTCATTCTCTATTACGTCTTTCCCGCCCTGCTGCCGGGGAGCTTCATCTCTGTCGCCGCCAACCCGCTGCCGCAGATCACGGCAACCATGCTCAGCTTTGGCATGGGCGCTTCCACGCAGGCGCTCTTTGCCCGCGTAGGCGGCGGTATCTACACCAAGGCCGCCGACGTCGGCGCCGACCTCGTCGGTAAGGTCGAGGCGGGCATTCCCGAGGACGACCCGCGCAACCCAGCGACCATCGCCGACAACGTGGGCGACAATGTGGGCGACGTTGCCGGCATGGGCGCCGACCTGTACGAATCCTACGCCGGCTCGATACTGGCTACCTCGGCCCTGGGCGTGGCGGCGGTCTCGGTTGCCGGCTCGGCCTTTCTGGGCAGCGCCTCTGTTATGGAGATGCAGCTCCGCTATATCGCCGCGCCGGTCGCCCTCGCCGCCGTGGGCGTTTTCCTCTCGGTCATGGCAATCTACCTGGTGCGCGCCGACGAATCGGCCAGCCAGGCCCGGCTCATCGGCGCCCTCAGCCGCGGCCTCTACGGCAGCAGCATTGGCATCGCCCTGCTTGCCGGCCTGGTCCTCTATCTGCTCGGCCTGCCCAACTGGGTTGCCGTCTGGATCGCCGTCGTCGCCGGGCTGGTTGCCGGTCTCGTCGTGGGCAAGGCGACGGAGTATTACACCAGCCACGCCTTCAAGCCGACGCAGGGCATCGCTGCCCAGGCGGAGACCAGCAGCGCCACGGCCCTCATCGAAGGGCTGGCGGTCGGCATGGAATCAGGCGCCATCCCTGTAATTGCCATCGTCGTCGGTATCGCCGTCAGCTTCTACGTCGTCGGCGGAATGTCCAACATCCTGATGGGTCTCTACGGCGTGGGCATCGCCGCCGTGGGCATGCTGAGCACCCTCGGTTTCACCCTGGCTACGGATGCCTACGGTCCCATTGCCGACAACGCCGGCGGCAACGCGGAGATGTCGGGCCTGTCGCCGCAGGTGCGCGACCGGACCGACCAGCTTGACGCTGTGGGCAACACCACCGCCGCCATCGGCAAAGGCTTTGCCATCGGCTCCGCCGCGCTGACCTCGCTGGCCCTGCTCGCCGCCTATCTGGAAGAGGTCCGTCTCGTCCTGTCCGAGCTGCGCGGGGTCGAGACCCTGGAAATCGCCGGCGAGACGGTGCGCGTAGCCGAGATGACGATGGAGCATTTCATGACGTTCTACAACGTCACCCTGCTGAATCCGTCCGTCCTGATCGGCCTGTTCGCCGGCGCGGCGACCGCCTTCTACTTTTCGTCGATGACCATGCGCGCAGTGGGCCGGGCGGCCGGCGGCATGGTCGAAGAGGTGCGCCGGCAGTTCGCCGCCGACCCGGGCATCCTCGAAGGCACCTCCCGGCCTGACTACGCCCGCTGTGTGGACATCAGCACCGCCTCGGCCCAGCGCGAGATGGTTGCGCCGTCCCTGGTCGCCATCGTCGTGCCCGTGCTGACCGGTGTGCTCTTTGGCGTCGCCGGGGTGCTGGGGCTGCTGGCGGGCGGTCTGGCGGCCGGATTCCTCCTGGCGATTATGATGGCTAATGCCGGTGGCGCCTGGGACAACGCCAAGAAGTACATCGAGGAAGGCAAGCACGGCGGCAAGGGTTCGGCGGCGCACAAGGCTGCAGTCGTCGGCGACACCGTCGGCGATCCCTTTAAGGATACCAGCGGCCCGTCCCTGAACATCCTGATCAAGCTGATGTCTATGGTCTCGGTCGTCTTCGCCGGCCTCATCGTCGCCATCGGCGCCGGGCAGGGGCTGATCAGCATGCTGGCGGGCGGCTAAAACCCCCAGCTATTCCTGACCTGGATGGCCCTTTCGCAGGACTGGCCATGAAGCCCTACCTGTTTTTTACACCGGCAGCGGGCCATACCCGTGAGGGCCATCCAGAGAACCACACGCGGCTCGCCGACCTTCTCCCGTTTCTGGAGGAACATGGCGTGCTCCGGCGCTTTGAGCGCGGCCATCCGCGGGCCGTCGGAGCGCGCCAGCTAACGCGCGTCCACGCGCTGGGACTGCTTGAGTGGGTGCGGCATGCATCCGGGCAGGGCTTCGGGCTGCTGGACGCCGATACCTACGTCACGGCCGAGAGCTACGATCTGGCCCTCGCCGCGGCGGGCCACGCCTGCGCCGCCGTCGATGCGGTGCTGACGAACCAGACAGAGCGGGCGCTGGTGCTGGCGCGCCCGCCGGGCCACCACGCGACCCGCTACCGGCCGGGCGGTTTCTGCCTCTTCAACAACGTGGCTGTGGCGGCGCGCCACGCTCAGGACGCCTACGGGCTGCAGCGCGTCTTCATTCTCGACTACGACGTTCATCACGGAAACGGGACGCAGGATATCTTCTACGACGACGGCACGGTCCTCTTTTCCAGCCTGCACCTCTATCACCCCTTCTTTTATCCGGGCACGGGCAGCCTGCACGAGACGGGAAGCGGCGCCGGGCGCGGCGCTACGCTCAACGTCCCGTTCCCGCGCCACGTGGGCGACGAGGGCTACCGCCGCGCCTTTACCGAAGTGGTGCTGCCGGCGGCCCGTGTCTTTGCCCCGGACCTGATCCTCGTCTCCGTCGGCTTTGACGCCCACTGGAACGACCCCCTTGCCTCGGCCGGCCTCTCGCTGACGGGCTACGACGCCCTGGCGCGCCTCCTGCTCGAGCTGGCCGGCGAATTGACCGGCGGGCGTATCATCTTTGTGCTCGAAGGGGGCTACCTGCTGCCGGCCCTGCACTACGGCATCCTCAATCTCTGCGCTGCGCTGCTCGGCGAAGCGACAGTCGTCGATCCCCTGGGCCCCATGCCCGGCCGGGAGACGCCGGTAGACGAATTGCTGGCCCAGCTGCGCCGCCTTCACTTGCCTAAATAGGCGCAAACTCGCATAATAACCGCCATCAGCATTTGGATAGCGTTCCGTTGCTCACCAGCCGGTAGGGGTCACAGTAGAAAAGAGGTTGCTCTCTCCTGAGCCTGATCAGCCTGTGTGACGGGACGTTTATCCCATATGGGGGTGTGTTGCCTGGAAGTATCCTACGGGTCGTCGCGAACGTTGGCAATTACCAGGGGACATTCCCAACAGAGCGTAACGGGCCATGGCTCAGATCACACTCTCCAAATATCTGCGGCTCATCGACGAGCTGATTGACGAAAGCAGGCTGGCCGAGGCGGTGGCGCACAGCCGCCATCTCCTCGAGCAGCATCCCCGGCACATCGACACGTACCGCCGTCTGGGCAAAGCCCTGCTGGAGCAGGGCGACTATACCGGCGCAGTGGACATCTTCCAGCGCGTGCTCAGCGCGATGCCTGCCGATTTTGTAGCCCACGCCGGCCTGGCAATTGTTCACAAGGCCGGCGACCGCTGGAAGCAGGCTCTGTGGCACATGGAGCGGGCCTTCGAGGTCGAACCTTACAATGCCGCCATCCGCACCGAGCTGCAGGAGCTGTATGGTCGCCGCGACGGGCTGGCCCCGGCGCGGGTAGAGCTGACGCGCGGCGCTCTCGCCCGCCTCTACGTCAAGGGAGGGCTCTACCAGCAGGCCATTCTGGAGCTGCGGGAGATGCTGGCGGAAGAGCCAGAGCGCGTTGACCTGAAACTGCTGCTGGCCGAGGCCCACTGGCGCGCCGAAGAGCGCGTCGAGGCTGCCGAACAGTGCGAGGCGATTCTGGAGCTGCTGCCCGATTGTATTGACGCCCACGCCATGCTCGCCGACATCATGCTCGCCACCGGCGACACCGGCAGCGCCATGCCCCACCTGGAACGGCTGCAGGCGCTGACCCAGCTCTCGCAGAGCAGCCTCCAGGAAAAGCCGGCGCTCGCCGACCTGTTCAGCCTGCCCGGCGCTCCGGCGCTGCCGCGCGAGATCACCGTTGACCGGCTGAGCGACGCCGAAGCGCTTGGCCTTCAACAGCAGCAAGAAGCGGCGGCCTGGATCAGCGAGCTAGACCTGGAGGCGGAGAACGTCGAGGACGACCTGGGCTGGCTGCAGGAGCTTCAGGAAGAAGGCGGCGAGAGTGGGCCTGAAGTGGCGGCGCCCGCGGAGGAGATACCGGACTGGCTGGCTGCTGCCACGACCGTCCGGCAGCCCGAAGAAACTGAACCGGATGCGCCGGCCGTCCCGCCAGAAGAGCCTGTCGAAAGCGCGGCCGGCTGGGCGGAGAGCTTGTCGGAGCTACCGGAAGAGGAAATCGACTGGCGTGAAGCGCCCGAAGAGCCCGTGGCGGCGCCCGACTGGATGGCTGCCGCCGACGAAGAACCGGGCTGGCTGGAGCAGCCGGTAGAGACCCAGACACCCGACTGGCTGGCGGAGACGGAGCCGCCTGAGGCGCCTGATGCCGGCCTGGAAGAGGCGTCGGACCAGGGCGAGCCTCTGCTGTCTGACTGGCTGGGTGAAGTGCTGGGAGCGGAGCAGCAGGAATCGGCGCATCCGGCGGAAGAAGAGTGGGCGTCCGCTCTGACGGAAGGGAGCAGGACAGGGGAAGAGGAGGCCGGGCCTGTCGAGGAAGAAGCCTTTGTCGAGGGCGGCGAAGCCCAGGTCTGGGAATATGAAGCTGATCGGGAGGGAATGGTTATGGAAGAGCGCGGCAATGAGCAGGGCGAACAGCCCGAAGCGCACGATGCTGAAGAGGAAGCCCCGGATCTGGACTGGCTGCAGCAGCTTGGCCAGCCGGAGCCGGCCACAGAGCCGGGTGCGAAGCAACCAGAGGCCGAAGCTGGCGTGGCGGGTGAGCTTCCCGATTGGCTGGGCGACGAAGGCGAGCTTGATTGGCTAGACGACGAGGCCGGCGCAGAGCCGGAGCTGCCGGCGGGCGAAGGGCCGGCCGACGAAGATTTGAGCTGGCTCGATCAGATTGCCGGCGGGCAGGCGGAGCCGCCGGAAGAGATGCCTACCCTGGAGTGGCCCGACGAGGCCGAGCCGGAGCTCCCCGAAGAGCCTGAGCTGGCGGCCACGATCGAGGACGAGGAGTCGCCGGCCGGCGAAGATGTGGGACTCGATTGGCTCGACGCTCTGGCCAGTGAAGGAGACGCGGTCACTGCGTCCTGGCTGGACGAGCTGGCGGAGGAAGAGGAGCTACCGGCAGCCGGCGATGAAACCAGCGACCCACAGCTATTCAGCGAGGACATTGCCGATCTGGACTGGCTTGAGGAGAGTACTGAGCAGCCCGACGCAGGCCTGGAAGACGAGCCTTTCGACTGGCTGAGCGACAGCGGGCTGCCCCCGGAGGCGGAAGGGGTCGCCGCCGACATCTTCGCCGCCGAGGAAGCTGAGGAACCGGTCCTCGACTATCTGGAGGCAGCCGCCGACACCACGGAAGAGCCGGAGGAGGCGAGCCC
>Ga0123333_10004286_pt1 | contig 13420 bp, 10 predicted proteins | sample BioC12SIPDNA_3_FD_89957 | JGI IMG/M metagenome (GOLD analysis project Ga0123333, IMG submission 89957) | Anaerobic biogas reactor microbial communites from Washington, USA - Biogas_R2_B C12 SIP DNA | ecosystem: Engineered > Bioreactor > Anaerobic > Unclassified | place: Washington, USA...
CCCGAATTGCAAGGTTAAAAGTCAGTAAGCCATGCAATCTTTGCTAGATCATTCTCGTCTGTTATGCCAAGACTCTCCAGAAACACTTCTTTTGGTGTCTTGCCGCCTAAAATCCTCCTGGGCAGATTGTTCAGCCAATGCTGTATTTCTGCCACCTTTTCTACTGTAACGTCCTCCATCCTGGTTCCTTTGGGTAGGAACCTGCGGATTAGGCCATTGCAATTCTCGTTAGTGCCACGTTCGTAACTTGCATAGGGATGAGCATAGAAGACGTCCATGCGCTTCTTCTTACCCTTGTACCGTGATGCCTCCAGATCCCCTGGATCTAGAAATTCAGATCCATTATCGAAGGTCGAACTCTGAAATATCTTACGGTATAGATCAGTGCCGATTCGCGTTTCTATAATATTCAGCTGCTTGCAGACCTCTGTCTTCTTTCTTGCTGAGAGCTTGCGTATCAGGGTGAAACGGGTCATACGATCATTCATTGTGAAGAGGGCCTCAGGCTTCGACTTCTTGGCACTGACGATTGTATCCCCTTCCCAGTGGCCGACCTCGCTACGGTCGTCTGCAGCCTCCGGGCGCTCGGTTATCCGTCTTCCTACAGCTCCCTTGTGGGCTGCCACCCTTGGGCGCCTCTGCTTGCCCTTGATATGCCTTAATCCCTTGGCAGGCAAGTCCTTGATGGTAAGCCCGTACTCATCCAGATAACCCTGGTAGATGTAGCTGTACAGCGTCTTGGTGCAGATGCGAGTACAGAAGGAAGGCCAGCCATGACGGTCCAGATACATGATGATGGCATCTGGGGACCAATCGTTCTTTTTGAGCATCTGAGCCATGAACTCAAGCTGCTTCCTGTTTCCGCCAATCTTCTCGGCAGGCCCCTTGGCCGTACCGTTCTCATCAGCACGGTCCTGTGCAAAGTCTGCATTGTATTCCCAAACTGTGGTCAGGTCGCTTTTGGTGTGCAAGACAGCTCCCCGTTTCTTTTCGCGGTAGATGGTCCTTTGGCTTCGCCCCAGGATCTCAGCGATTTGCTTTACTGTTGTTTTCTGCTGCAGTAATTTCTGGATGGTGAACCTCTCCTCATGTCTAAGATATGGCCTATTTCGCCTATTTCCACTACTATTAGGTATGTCCATGCTTGCTCTCCTTTGTTAAGTTGTAGTAACTCAATCATAGCAGAGATCTTGCATGGGCATATTTATGCCCTTTTTAGCTCTTCCCAAGCTCTAAAGCAGGGTGTTTCCCAAGGTTTAGGCTCTTCGCCTAAACCTTCTAAGACACTGTCAGTTCATATTACAACCGAGTCAAACACGTGGGCGCTTCGAAAAACATTGCAATATGGGCATTTTTTGCCTATGATAAGAACTGATATCACTATTTTTATGGAGGAATGTATGAAAAAGACTATTGTTGCGTTGTGTGTAGTCTTCCTGATTGCTTCGGTGGGTTTGTTCGCCCAGGCGTCAGCAGAGAAGCAGATCGTCTTGAAGCTCTCAGAGGTCCACGCCGAAGGGTATCCGACCACGATGGCAGACTATGAGTTTGCTCGCCTCGTGGAGGAGCGGACCAATGGCCGCATCAAGATTGAGGTCTACTCCGGTGGTACCCTGTATGGACAGGAGACTGGAGCCGTTGAGGCACTGCAGGTTGGCGACCTCGCCTTCGCCCGTGTCTCGACCTCCCCGGTGGCCAGCTATGTTGATGCCCTGAACGCCATCCAGATGCCGTATCTCTACAACAACGGTGAGCACATGTGGGCAGTCCTCAACGGGTCTGTTGGCCAGAATTTGCTCGCAGATGTTGAGAAGTCGGGTTCCGGTCTGATCGGTCTCTGCTACTACGATGCAGGCGCTCGCTCCTTCTACACCACCAAGCCGGTTCGCTCAGTCGCCGACATGGCCGGTCTGAAGATTCGTCTGCAGAACAACCAGATGATGGTGCGTATGGTCGAGCTGCTCGGCGGTGTTGGCGTGACCGGAATCGGCCCCAATGATGTCTACTCTGCTATCACGCAGGGCGTCATCGACGGTGCTGAGAACAACTGGCCGACCTACCAGAACATGGGCGACTACGAGGCTGCCAAGTTCTACACCCTCGACTCCCACACCCGCGTTCCCGAGATCCTGCTCGGTTCTGTCGCCGCGCTCAAGAACGTGAGCGAGGCCGACATGGCGATCATCCGCCAGGCTGCCAAGGACACCCAGGACTTCGAGATCGCCGCATGGGCACAGAAGGAAAAAGAGGCTGAGGCCATCGTTCGCGCAGCGGGCACCACGGTCATCGACCTGACCCCGGAAGCGTTCGCTGAGTTCCAGACCCGCATGGCTCCGCTGTACCAAGAGTTCGGCTCGAAATACGCCGATATCATCGCCGAGATCCAGGAGATCGGAAAAGCATACCGCTAATCCAGACCCTGATCGTTATCTCAGGGGAACCATTGGTGTTCCCCTGTTCTTTCACACTTCAAGAGGGCAAGTTATATGAACAAGATTGCTGTACCGAAGGGCCGCTTCCGGGTCTGGCTTGAGGAGAACCGGCTGGTCCCCGATCCGAGTAAGATGCACGGCTCCTCGGCGATCGCCGAGATCCTCCGTGTCGCGAACCACTGGGCTCACAAGCTTCTGCTGTACATCGCCCAGGTTGCGTTGGCGTTGATGGTCGTCCTGGTCATCATGAACGTGACGCTGCGCTATGTCTTTCGTACCGGTATCGGCTGGGCCGAAGAGGTTCCAGTCCTGTTGGTGACCTTGTTCGCCTTCCTTGCCACCGCCATCGGTGTGCGTGACCACATGCACATCTCGATGAACGTCTTCTACAACATCTTTCCAAGCGGAGGAAAGACCCGTAAGGTGTTGGATTTCCTTTCAGATCTCTGTGTTTTGGTCTGTGGTCTCTTTATGTTGTTCTACGGATGGCGCTATGCTGCACGCCTCGCGGTGTTGCCGGGGGTGTTGCCGATGACCGGATGGCCGACTTTCATCCAGTATCTCCCCGCTCCGATGGCAGGCTTTGTCATCGCCTTCGACCAGCTGCTCTTCATGACCGGTGTCCTGGATCCGGACGACCTCCTCTACTCAGAGAAGGAAGTCGACTGGAACGAGGTGGTGAAGGAGCAAAGGCAGGAAGCCCTTGCTGGACACACTATTGAAGGAGGAGACCTGTCATGACAACCACGACACTTGCAACGATTGTTCTCTTGGGAGGGTTCATCCTGCTCCTCATGCTCAAGGTGCCGGTCACCTTTGCGCTCTTGCTCTCCACCCTGGGTTCTGCCTTGGTCAATGGGACGAACCTGACGGTCATGGTACGCATGATGAATGATGGCGTGAGCAACTTTGCTCTGCTCGCCATCCCGTTCTTCATCCTGATGGGAGAGATCATGTCGGAAGGCGAGGTCTCCGATAAGATCATCGACCTGGCCAACCTGATCGTCGGCCGCTACAAGGGTGGACTTGCCTACGTCAACTGTATCGACTCGATGTTCTTCGGTGGGATCTCCGGTTCCGCCGTCGCCGACGTCTCGTCCCTCGGTTCGGTCGTCATCCCTCTGATGGTCAAGCAGGGGTACAACCGCGAGTTTTCCGTAAGCCTTACCGTCGTCACCGCCTGTCAGGGAGTCCTGATCCCGCCGAGCCACAACATGGTCATCTATGCGCTGGCTGCCGGTGGTGGTATCTCCATCGGGCGGATGTTCATGGCCGGTGCCATCCCCGGCGTCTTCCTCGGTCTTTCACTCTTGGTGTACTGTGTCGTGCTGCGCCACCACTACCAGTTCCCCGGCGGCATCAGGATCGGCATGGGTGATCCGGTTCGCTGGCTTAAGTTCTCATCGTCGAAAAACGGGAAGTGGAGCTTCCACCGGAATCCTGAGACCTGGATGATCATGGGCAACCCGCTCTTCACCGTTGAGATGGGCAAGTGCATCCAGATCATCGTGAATGCGATCCTGCCGATGATGACCATCGTCATCATCATGGGTGGTGTCGGACTCGGTATCTTCACCGCGACCGAGAGCGCCGCCATCGCATGCTTCTACACCTTCATCCTCACGTACTTCATCTTCCGAACTGGAAAGCTGCGCAACTTCGGCCATGTGCTCAAGAACTCACTGAAGACCCTGGCTGTCGTGCTCAGCCTCATCGCGACCGCCAAGGCGTTCGCCTACATGATGACCGACCTCCGCATCCCGGCGAAGATCACCATGTGGCTGGTGTCGGTGACGGACAACAGGATTGTCCTGCTCCTGATCATCAACGTACTGCTGTTGGTCCTCGGCGCCTTCATGGACATGGCGCCGCTGATCATGATCATGACCCCGATCCTGCTTCCGGTCGTCACCAGCCCGGCCATCGGGATGGATCCGATTCACTTCGGCATCATGTTGATCTTCAACCTCGCGGTCGGCTTGTGTACGCCGCCGGTAGGCAGTGCCCTCTTCGTCGGCTGCGCGGTCGGCAAGACCACCATCGAGGCGACGACCAAGAAGATGATCGGTATGTTCACCGTCATGGTCGCCTGTCTGATGGTCATCACCTACATCCCCGCCTTCTCGCTGTGGCTGCCGTCGGTGATCTTCTGATCACTACGCAACAAAACGTATCGACCCGGGCTGCATGGCCCGGGTCTCTCTGTCATGATAGGATGAGACAATTCATCACACCAAGGAGGGGAAGGAGATGTGGATCGCATTCGCATTCGCTTCGGCGCTGTTCGCCGGCTTGACATCGATCCTTGCCAAGCTGGGCATCAAGGAGACCGATTCCACCGTCGCCACAGCGCTGCGGACCGTCGTGGTCCTCGCAGTATCGTGGCTCATGGTCCTCTCTTTGGGGTCGGCGCAGGCCATCACACAAGTGAGCGCTCATACCTTGCTCTTCCTCACCCTCTCGGGCTTGGCTACCGGAGGCTCCTGGCTCTGTTACTTCCGGGCCCTACAACTGGGACCGGTGAACAAGGTCGTGCCCATCGACAAATCCAGTACGGCGCTGACCATCATCCTGGCTTTGGTTTTCCTCGGTGAAGGCTTTTCCTGGACAAAGATGCTGGCCGTCCTCTTCATCCTAGGCGGGACCTCCGCTATGATCCAACGGCGAGAGGGGGAGAGCGCCTCCTCTCGTTCCTGGGTCATCTGGGCGGCCCTGTCGGCGATCTTCGCCAGCTTGACAGCGATCTTGGGCAAGGTGGGCATCAGCGGCATCGATTCGACGTTGGGCACGGCCATCAGGACCGTCGTTGTCCTCGTCATGGCTTGGGTAGTGGTCCTCCTCACCGGCAAGGCCCCGTTGATCAAAAAGACGCCTCACAAGGAGCTGTTGTTCATCACGCTCTCAGGCCTTGCCACCGGAGGCTCCTGGCTCTGCTACTACCGGGCCTTGCATGACGGACCGGCAAGCGTCGTCGTACCGATCGACAAGCTCTCCATCCTCGCCACCATCGCCTTCAGCTACCTGGTCTTTGGTGAGAAGCTCACCCGAAGATCCGCCCTCGGCCTCCTCTTCATCGTGGTCGGCACCCTCTCACTCCTGGTTGTCTAGCCTCACGGTCTGCTGCTGGTATAGAGATCGAAGACCTCCAAGGCCGCTTCGAACTGCTCGAGGGTGATCTTTTCCTTCGCCTTGAAGGAGACGACCTTCTGGGCGGTGGGACGGATATCGAAGAGGTTGTCGCTGAAGGTTCCCTTCAGCGCTCCTGCATCGAGGGCGACCTGGAAGGCCGCCTTGAGGCAGGAGAGTGTCACACTGAAGCCCCCCGGGGCGGCAGCGACCTCGACCTTGATCTGTGGGTCCTGAAGTCGGCTCTCCTTCGGCTTGGCGAGCATCAGGGAGTTCTCGATGTAGAGGTCGTCGCTCTTGAGCTTCAGGTAGATGAAGGTGTTCTCCTTCTCCAGTTTTTTCTTCTTGTTCAAATCGATGGTACAGAGGTGGGTGCTGCTGTACCCGTCAAAGTCCTGGCGGTACTCCTGCTTGCCGAGTTTTTTTCCGTCATAGGTGGCGAACTTGACCGAGAGCTTGGCATCCTTGACGGCCTTGGGCCCGTCGTTGACCACATAGACCTCGACGATCCCCTCCTCCTTCTGGTAGGCGATGGGCAGCGCCGGACTGTAGAAGTGCTTGGCCGCATAGTGCAGCAACTTCCATTTGCCGGTGTAGTCGATCGAGGACCAGCTGGCCACCGGCCAGTTGTCGTTGAGTTGCCAGTACAGCGTTCCCATGCAGTGGGGCATCGTCGTCCTCCAGTACTCGATGGCCATCCGCATCGCCTTGGCCTGCTGGACCTGGCTGAGGTAGAGCATCTGGGGGAAGGAGGAGGGGAAGCGGTAGTAGCGGGAGAAGTTCTCGATGATGATCGAGTTGCCCCTCGGGTTCTTCTGATGGTGCTCCATCACGACGCTGGTCAGGTTGTGCTCCTCCTCATCGGCATAGCTCTTCACCGTCGAGAGCGATGGGAAGGACTGGAAGCCGAACTCACTGACGAAGCGTGGGTTGATGGTGTAGTACTCCTCGAAGGGACTGCCGTCGTGCCACACCGACCAGAAGTGCATGTCCCCCCGCTTGTCGCTCGTCCAGTTGTCGGAGAAGTCACCGACTCCCGCCGATGGGCTTGAGGGCCACCAGGTGCGGTTTGGATCCATCTCTTGGATGACACGGCCGATGACCCCCTCATTGAGGCGGTCGTAATCGATGACGTAGCGGTCTCGGTTGGCCCGGCTCTCCTCATACCAGGTGATGGCCCCCAGGTCCTCGTTGTTGCCGCACCAAAGAGCGAGGCTTGCGTGGTGGGCGAGCCGCTCCACCTGATGACGGATCTCCGCCTCAACGTTCTCGAGGAACTCAGGGGTGGCTGGGTACATCGAGCAGCTGAACATACAGTCCTGCCAGATGAGCAGCCCCTTCTCATCACAGAGGTCGTAGAAGACCTCCTTCTCATACATGCCGCCGCCCCAGACGCGCAGCATGTTCATGTTCGCATCGACGGCGGCTTGGAGGAGCTGCTCGTAGCGATCATCGGTGAGCCGGGAGGGGAAGGCATCGAAGGGGATCCAGTTGGCTCCCTTGGCGAAGATGTCGACTCCGTTTACCGAGAAGGTCATCGAGCGACCGCCCTCCGCATCCTCGATGGTCTTCACTTCGAGGGTCCTGAAGCCGATGCGTCGGGTTGCCGTCTGCTCCCCGATGGTCACCGTGAGCGGATAGAGGACCGCCTTGCCGTGACCGGCAGGCCACCAGCGCTGGACACCGGTGACCGTCAAGCGGAAGGTGAGGAGATTTTGCCCGCGCTCGACGCTGACCTTCCCCTCCTGGACGGTGGAGGCGATCTCCAACCTCACGCGGAGGCTCTGGTCAGCTACTGCGTTGTAGCGTACCGCTGCTGTCACCGTCCATCGATCGTCTTCGGTGGGGCGTGTCTCGATGTGGACGCTTTCGATGAGGCCTTCGTTGACAAAGTCGAGTGTGATGGGCTCGTAGACCCCCATGGCAAGGATGCAAGGGCCCCAATCCCACCCGAAGTGGCACTGGGTCTTGCGGATGAGGTTGCGGTGTTCCGCGTAGACCGGATAGACCGAGTATGGGATGGGGTAGGGCAACTTCTCAGCCTCTGCCTTTGCATACGCTTCGGCGCTGGTGAAGTGGAGGGCGATGGTGTTCTCCCCGACTCTGAGATGGTCAGTGAGGTCGAAGCGCCAACGGCGGAATTGGTTGTATGTCATTCCTATAACGGTATCATTGATGCGGATGGTGATGATGGTATCGGCCATGGAGAGGGTGAGGATGGGGCGCGTGTCGTTCAGGTGCTCCTCAGAGACGGTAAAGCTTCGACTGAGGATCCAATCGAGCTTGCCGACCCACTGCATGTCCAGCTCATTGGTTCCCCAATAGGGATCGGCGATGATGTCTGCCTTCAGAAGAGTGCTGTGGATGTCGCCGGGCAGGGTGCATGGGAGCGCTGGATTCTCATCGAAGTATGAGGTATGAAGTGAAACTTGCTTGTAATCGGCGGGTGTCAGGGACCATGTGCCGTCCAGAAGGGTAGTATGCATCTAATATTGTCCTCCGCAAGGAGTATACCATAGAGAAAGGAGGATGAGCAGATACCTTCGGATGAGGACTGTGGTGATTTCATGGTGATGGGGTATGTGCCATTGATTTTGCCGACACCCGAAGGTTCTCATCCTCTTTCTTCTCCAAGGCGTTTGGCGGCGCGGTACGCCTGGGCCATGGAAAAAATACGTCAGGTCACATTCATGTATATGCCAAGACAGTGGAAAGATGATGTGGAGAAGTCCCCCAAGGCGGCGATGAGGGCGTTGGATTCAGCTTCCGTGACTCAATAGAACACAGGCCAGCAATTGCCGGCCTGTGGTTGGATGCTGATGATCGACGGTGAACGCGTCACTCCCCCTGCTCGAGGGCGAGGGTGACGGTGGTACGGTCGCTGACCTCGGGCGGCCCGAAGTACTGGATGGCTCCTGGGTAGACGAAGGCTGTCTCGATGGCCCACGCCTCCCGGTGGCTGGAAAAGTACTTGAACGGCTTCCCTTCCAGGTCGACCAGCGCCTTCTCGATGACCGGTTTGGGCTCACCGTGGCGGATCTCGATGTTCATCATCATCGTGATGGGGATTCCCCCGGCATGCCACTCCTCAGCGTTCTTGGTCAGGCCGGTCACACTGGAGATATAGCCGGTCAGGCCGTTGGCGAGGAGGAGGAAGGCGTTGTAGCCGAGGCTGTAGCAGTAGTCGCTGTCGAAGTTCGTCGGGAAGGCGCAACGCCCCTCGTAGCCGAAGAAGTGGGTCATCGAGCTGAATTTGCCCTGGTAGCACCCCTCTCTCTTCATCTTGGAGAGCCGGGCCTCAACCATCTCGGCGAGCAGCTTGTCCGTCTCGATGCGGGAGACCTGGACGTTGCCGTGGGGATCGCGGTCCATGAGCAGCTGCTCCTTGATGGAGGTCGGCAGGATGGAGAACGCCTCGGCCGAGGCCTCGCTGAGTCGGGCCGCGACGAAGTCGATCTTCTCATTGCCCTTGGCGATGATGTTGAATGCCTCCGCTTCGCGGGCCAGGAGGTCGTTCACCTCATTGATGAGGACCTTGATCTCCGGAATGAACTCGATCACGCCTTCGGGGATGATGGCCACCCCGAAGTTCAGCCCCTTGTCGGCCCTTGCGCTGATGGTGAGGGCCATCTCGTCGACGATCGACTTCAGGCTCTGCTTCCTCGCCTCCACCTCCTCACCGATGAGGCAGATGTTCGGCTGTGTCTCCAGGGCGCATTCCAGGGCGATGTGGCTGGCGCTGCGGCCCATGACCTTGATGAAATGCCAGTATTTCTTGGCGCTGTTGGAGTCACGGGCGATGTTGCCGATGAGCTCGCTGTACGTCTTGGTGGCGGTATCGAAGCCGAAGGAGATCTCGATGAAGTCGTTCTTCAGATCACCGTCGATGGTCTTGGGGCAGCCGATGACGGAGATGGGGTAGCGCTTCTCAAGAAAGTACTCGGCCAGGACGGCGGCGTTGGTGTTCGAGTCATCGCCTCCGATGATCACGATCGCGCTGATGTCGTGGGAGAGGCACACTCGCGCACAGGTCTCGAACTGCTCACGCGTCTCCAGCTTGGTGCGGCCGCTGCCGATGATGTCGAATCCCCCGGTGTTCCTGAACGGGTCGAGGTATTCACGGTCGATGATGTGGTAGGAGTCCTCCAGGATGCCGGAGGGGCCGCCCTTGAAGCCGTAGAGCTGGTTGTCGCTGTTGGCGGCCTTCAGGGCGTCGAAGAGCCCGCTGATGACGTTGTGTCCGCCGGGGGCCTGCCCGCCGCTGAGGATCACGCCCACGTTGCGCTGCTGCCTGATGGCGGGGTTCGATCCCTTGGCAAAGGAGACGCGGCTCTTGCCGTAGGTATTGGGAAAGAGGGCCTTGATGGCATCCTGGTCGCGCTTGGGGGCGGTCTTTTCACCATAGATTGCTGCTATGGTCGTGATATCTTCGCTGAAAATCTTTGGGAATTTGGGCTGATAGCCGTGGCGAAGTTTTTGCAAGGGGGAGATTTCCATGATGCACTCCTGGATGATTTTGATAGATTGCTCCCTTCACCATAGAACAAAAACCCCCTCAGTTTCAAGCACAGCCCTTGCCTGATTGGCGCCGCTTCGGTAGGCTTGGGTATGGTCACACTCTACGTCGACGCCGATTCGGTACCGCTGCAAATCCGCTCCATCATCCTGCGCCGTGTGGCGAAGGAGGATCTGGCGGCCATCTTTGTCGCCGACCGGCCGCTCAAGGATGTCAAGCGTGCCTATGAGGAGCATACCGCAGCGCTGCGGGCGGCGGCCAAGGAGGGCGGTGAGGAGGATGCTGAGCGTCTCCGCTCGATCCGCAGCCCCATCGCCATGGTGGTGGTCTCCGCGGGCCTCGACAGCGCCGACGACTGGATCGTCGAGCACAGTGAGGATGGCTCGGTGGCCATCACGCACGATGTGCCGCTGGCAAGCCGGCTGGCCCAAAAGGGGCTGGTGGTCCTCGATGACCGCGGGGGTGTCTATACGCGGGAGAACATCGGCGAGCGCCTCTCGATGCGCAACCTCATGGGAGAGCTGCGCGAGATGGGGATCTTCAGCGAGCAGCACAAGCGGATGGACAACCGCCAGGTCAAGGCGTTCAGCGACGCCTTCGATGGAGTGCTGCACACCCTGTTGAAGCAATCATAGCTCGCTTTGCCCTATGAGGGTGTGAAGCGCACCGTGACTCTCCTCTACCACAATCCCACTGAGCGTGAGCGCCTGATGGCTCGCCTCTGCCGCCTCTCCTCCCTCACCGTCATCCCGGTGCGATGGAGAGCGGCCGGTGATGCGGGCAAAGGCGTACCGCTGGTCTGCTGGTGCGCCGACGTGATGGCCGCGCTTGAGGCCAAGGAGCAGGTGTCCGAGCCGCTCCTCGTCATCCATCCCGGGCAGGGGGAACCGCTCTTCTCGCTCTTGGAGGACGCTGCGTGCGCCACCTGCGCCATCGCCGGAAGTGATGAGCAACTGACCGGGAAAATAGAACGCCTCCGGTTTCCAGAGGCGTATCATGAGCGGGTGGGGGAGCACACCCCCTACCTCACCGAGCGGGAGGCCGACGTCGTGCGCCTCTTGGTCAGCGGCTTGGACACCGCCCAGATCGCCCAGCGACTGGGCATCAAGGCGGCCACGGTCACCGCCCACAAGAAGCACATCTTCCTCAAGATCGGGGTACGCAGCACCACCCAGTTGGTGGCTTGGGCCCTGATCAGAAATCGGCCAGGCGGGGAGCGCGGGGGTACGGAATGACGTCCCGGATGTTGCCCATGCCGGTGACGTACTGCACCAAGCGCTCAAAGCCGAGGCCGAAGCCGGAGTGCGGCACCGAGCCGTAGCGCCTGAGGTCGAGGTACCACCAGTAGTCGGCCGGGTCGAGCTTCATCTCGGCCATCCGGGCGATCAAGGTGTCGTAGTCGGCCTCTCTCTCACTGCCGCCGATGATCTCGCCGAGGCGGGGGACCAGGACGTCCATGCCGCGCACCGTCTTCTCATCGTCATTGAGCTTCATGTAGAACGCCTTGATGTCCTTGGGGTAGTCGGTGACGATCGTCGGACTCTTTGCGATGACCTCGGTGATGAACTTCTCGTGCTCGCTCTGCAGGTCGATGCCCCACTTCACCGGGTATGAGAAGCGGTCGTTGTGCTTCTCAAGCTCCTTGACCGCATCGGTGTAGGTGAGGTGGACGAAGGGGGTTTCGATGATCTTGGCCAGTGTCTCCCTCATGCCCGCCTCGACGAAATTGCTGAAGAACTCCATGTCTTCGCCCGAGTGCTCCAGCACCGCCTTGAAGAGGTGCTTGAGGAACTCCTCGGCCACCGCCATGTTCCCATCGAGGGTGCAGAACGCCATCTCCGGCTCCACCATCCAGAACTCGGAGAGGTGGCGGGTCGTATTGGAGTTCTCGGCGCGGAAGGTCGGGCCGAAGGTGTAGATGTTCTTCATCGCCATGGCGTAGGTCTCGCCTTCGAGCTGGCCACTGACGGTGAGGAAGGATTGGCGGCCGAAGAAGTCCTCGTCCCAGTTCACCGCCCCCTCAGCCGTCTTGGGGACATTGGCGAGGTCGAGGGTGGTCACTTGGAACATTTGGCCGGCCCCCTCGGCGTCGCTTGCGCTGATGAGCGGGGTATGGACCCAGATGAAGCCGCGCTCCTGGAAGTACTGGTGGATGGCCCAGCTGAGGACGTTGCGCACCCGGGTCACCGCCCCGAAGGTGTTGGTCCGCGCCCTCAGGTGGGCGATCTCACGCAGGTATTCGAGGCTGTGGCGCTTCTTCTGCAGGGGGTAGGTGTCGACGGGGCAGGATCCGACCAAGGTGAGGTTCGATGAGGCCAGCTCAACAGCCTGGCTGGCGCCCTGGCTGGAGACGATGGTGCCGGCGGCGATGATGGACGAGCCGGTGGTGATCGAGTCCAAGAGCGCTTGGTCTCCCAACCGCTCCTTGTCGATGACGACCTGCAGTCCCTTCAGCGACGAGCCGTCGTTGACTTCAAGAAAACAGACATGTTTGCTCTCGCGTTTCGTGCGTACCCACCCTTCGGCGGTGACGACCTCGCTGCTCGGTTCTCGATTCAATAGGGTGCTGATTCGTTCCTTCATGACCGGTTGCTCCTTCCTGAAGAGTCATTATGGGAGCTTTTGGTTGTGTGAGTCAATGATTTGGAGAACTTGCTTATATTGACAGATTGACAAAGAATGTAGAGATGTTAATATAAGAGGTAGAATTCACCAGATGGAGGACCCGATGTACCAGACCATCCCCCAAATCTTCTCCAAGATCGCACAGCGCTGGCCCGCCACTGCAGCACAGATGTACAAGACGCGAAGCGGCGCCTTCAACTCGGTCACCTATGCAGAGCTGGAGCGTGAGGTGGAGAGCCTCGCCGCTGCGCTCTCCCATCTCGGCATCAAGCGCGGTGATGCCGTCGGCCTGATCAGCGACAACCGGAAGGAGTGGCTTGCCAGCGACCTGGCCATCCTCTCCCTCGGGGCCGCCGATGTGCCGCGCGGACGTGACGCCATGCCGTACGAGGTATCTTTCATCCTCTCCACCACCGAAGCTGCATTCTGCTTCGTCGAGAATGAGGGCCAACTGCACAAGGTGCTCGCCCTCGCGTCCAACCTTAGCCTCCTCAAGACCCTCATCGTCATGGATGAGGAGTATGAGGGGCCCGGCGATGAGGGGGGAGAGATCACCATCCTCCGCTACCGGGATCTGGTCGACCAGGGGCGCGCCCTCCTCTCCGATGCCGAGTATGCCGCCTTCATCAAGGGTGAGCGGGAGCGGGGGACGAGCGACGAGGTGGCCACGATCATCTTCACCAGCGGCACCACCGGGGAGCCCAAGGGGGTGATGCTCACC
>Ga0123333_10004289_pt1 | contig 13412 bp, 15 predicted proteins | sample BioC12SIPDNA_3_FD_89957 | JGI IMG/M metagenome (GOLD analysis project Ga0123333, IMG submission 89957) | Anaerobic biogas reactor microbial communites from Washington, USA - Biogas_R2_B C12 SIP DNA | ecosystem: Engineered > Bioreactor > Anaerobic > Unclassified | place: Washington, USA...
CGCATTGAACAACAGGTAAACGTGGTGGCCGCTCTCGACGAGATGGACGGTTCGGGTGTACTGCAGGACATCGAGGACCGCCTGTCTAGGATGGTGGAGCGACTGGAAGTCGTTAAGGCGAACGTTCGAGGCCGGCCCAGTTATGCTGCGGGGTCCGCCCATGTCTCTCACCGCTTGGCCGAGGTGATTAGGCTAGAGGGGTGCGTGGCGGACCCGCAGGCCAAGTCCGAACACCACCAGCTTCGCATCGCCATCAAGAGGCTACGGTACACCTTGGAGGCGTTCCGGCCCCTGTTCGATGACGAGCTGAAGAGCGAGATCCGGGCCCTTAAGGACATCCAGGACCTTCTGGGGGAGATGCACGACTGTGATGTCTGGCTTGATGGCCTTGACAATTGGTCCCAGGACCTGATGCCCCCTGGAAGCACCGACGCTGCCACCATCATGCCTGGCCTGGAAGCTATCAGGACAGATCGCTCGCAAGAGCGCGAGAGACTCTACGCCAGGTTCTCTGAGAAATGGGGAGATCTCCGTCAGCGGCGGTTCTTCGAGACCGTCCCTGAAAGGTTCCGGTCGGGCATGTCCCAGAAGACACCGGGGATCCCCATGGTGGGGCCTCGATGTCCTGCAAAACTTGCCATCATCTCCGACGTCCATGGCAACATGGATGCCTTGAGAGCCGTCCTCGACGATGCCCGCGAGCAGGGTGTGGGATCGTTCATCAACCTCGGAGACATGGTGGGCTCGGGAGCTTACCCGGAGGAGGTGGTGAAAGCCCTCAGCGGTGACCTTTTCCTTTCCGTGGCAGGTAACTTCGATCTTAAAGTGCTCAAGCGGTCCCGTTCGTCCAAGAAGTCGCCGGCCCGTTCCGTGAAGGAGGCCATCATCGCTGCGGCGGTCAAGGACCTCTCCGAGGAGAGCCTGAACTTCATCTCCTCCCTGCCCTTGGAGCTGCGTCTGGACCTGTGCGGAAAGAGGCTGCTGCTGGTCCATGCCAGCCCGGGGGGTCCCCGGGAGATCCTGGACCCGGACGTTCCTGAAGAGCGGCTTAAGGAGCTGGCTCATATCGCCGAGGCCGATATCGTACTGGTGGGACACTCGCATCGCGCGTTCGTGCGTCGCGTGGACGGCGTGCTTTTTGCCAACCCTGGGAGCGTGGGCCGCCCCGTCGACGGTGACCCCCGGGCCTCATACGCGATATTGAACACCGTTGATCTCTCCGTGGACCTGAGGAGGGTGGAGTACGATGTGGAAGCGGCGGTCCAGGGCTTACGCGATAAGGGCCTTCCGGAGGAGGTGGGGGAGACCCTGCGAAGGGGCATGTCCGGTCGGGACCTGGACCGTGAACGGTGCGCCCCCGGCGGGGACAGAGCATGGTGTCTGGAGAAGATCAGGGGCATCGCGAGGGAGATCAATGTAGATCACCCCCATGCCGAGAGCGTCCTCCGCCTGGCATCTTCCCTCTTCCGACAGCTTAAACCCCTGCACGGTCTGGGTTCCAGGGACCTGTTCCTCCTCGAGGTCGGTTGCCTGCTGCATGACGTTGGGGCCGTCGAAGGTCTGAAGGGTCATCACCGCACCGGTTACCGGATGATCCAGGAGATGTTTCTGCCTCTGAGCCAGGAGGAGAGGCACATCGTGGCGTGCCTCGCGCGATACCATCGGAAGCGCTCACCGCGCAGCGATGATCCCGAGCTCGAACCCTTAAATGATAAGGGTCGCCACCGTCTGTTCGTTCTCGCCTCCATCCTCCGCATCGCAGACGGCCTCGACTACCTCCATGACAGCAGAGTGAAGGATGTGAAATGCACGATATTTCCTGATGAGGTTATCTTGGAGGTCCTACCGTCCGCAGGGGCCGTCGACCCAGCGGCGCTGAACCTCAGGAAGGGCGACCTGTTCGAATCGACCTTCGGGCGGAAGGTGAGGTGGGCATGAACGACTGGACCCCCCGCTCCGACCACGTGGTATCGTTCATAGACCTCGGCACGAACTCTGTACGTATGATGGTGGTACGCCTCAACCCCAATTGCTCATACACTTTGATAAGCCAGGAGAAGGAGGTGGTTCGTCTGGGGGAGAGCGAGTTCGGGGACAACACCCTCCGCAGGGAGGCCATGGACCGTACCGTCCTGGTATGTCAGAAGTTCGTGCAACTGTCCAAGGCATACGGCGCGGACGAGATAATCATGATCGCCACCTCAGCTGCGCGGGAGGCCACCAACCAGAACGTATTGGTCGAGCGCATGAGAGAGGAAACAGGAGTGGAGCTGGGGGTGATCTCAGGGATCGAGGAGGCCCGCCTCATCCACCTGGGAGTTAGCTCATGCGTGGACCTGGGGACGCGGGACGCCCTGTTCATAGATATCGGGGGCGGAAGCACTGAGGTCATCATCGGCGACCAGGAGCGCTATTCCATGCTCGACAGCCTCAGGCTGGGGGCCATCAGGACGACCTCGATGTTCATCCCTGACGGGCACAAGGGGGCTGTGGACGAAGGCCTGTACAATAAGATGAAGCGTCATGCCCTAGCGATCATGGTCCACACGGTCAGGTCAGCGTCCATGGTCAAGTACGACCAGGTCTGGGGGAGTTCGGGCACCATTGTGAACCTGGCGGAAATGGCCGCTCGCGCCTACGGAGGGAGGCCGAACGTGCTACGCTTCACCCATCTGAAGAAGTTGGCGGCCATGCTGCGGTCCCTGGACCTCGCCTCCCGGAGGCTGGTGCCGGGCATCAATCCCGAACGAGCGGACATAGTAATCGCAGGAGCGGCCATACTGGAGACGTTCATGGAGGAGCTTCACATAGAGGAGCTCAACGTCAGTGACCGCGGGGTCCTCAACGGGATGCTGGTCGACTACCTTTCTGGGATAGAGGGATACCCGCACGCCCAGCGTATGTCGGTCCGCGAGACCAGCGTTCTCCAGCTGGGGAGATCGTGTAATGTGGACGAGCAGCATGCGGAGACCGTCCAGAAGCTGGTCTTGGAGCTTTTCGACAGCGCTAGGGAGATCGGCCTGCACGCTCTGGGATCTAAGGAAAGGGAGCTCCTGAAGTATGCCGCGTACCTACATGATGTGGGGGACTTCATCTCCTTTGACAACCACCACTCGCACTCCTACTACATAGTGAGGAACGCAGACCTGCTAGGTTTCGAGGGTCGGGAGATCGCCATCATGGCCAACCTAGTACTGTACCATCGGAAGCGCCCGCCCCGCCGCAAGGACCCCGGAATGGTAGGCCTTGATGGACGGACCCAGGAGAACATCATAACCATGTCCGCGTTCCTGCGGTTGGCCGAGACCCTGGACCGGAGCCACGCAGGCCTGGTGTCCAAGGTGGGGTTCACGAAGAAGGGCAAGAACGAGGTTGTCCTCGAGGTCGTCTCCGATGTCGACGCCTCTCTGGAGGTATGGGGGCTGGAGGATGACCAGAAGGCATTCCACAGGGCGTTCGACCGCAGCCTCAAGGTCAGGGTCCGAGGGGCCGCATAACGATTATTTCCTTGTCGGTCCATAACAACGATCATGAACGCTCCGCTGAAGGAGTATAAGGACAAGCGCGACTTCTCCCGTACCCCTGAACCAGAGTCGGGCGGGGAGTCGGACGAGCCTTTCTTCGTAGTGCATGATCATCATGCTTCCAGCCACCATTACGATCTCCGGCTCCTGCTGGACGGGACGCTTAAGAGCTGGGCGGTCCCCAAGGGAGTGCCGGAGGAGATAAAGGTCAAGAGACTGGCAGTTCAGACCGAGGACCATCCTGTCTCCTATGGTGATTTCGAGGGCGAGATACCAGAGGGCGAGTACGGAGCGGGCAGGGTGGAGATATTCGACAAGGGCGGTTTCCAGCTCTTAGAGAGGAGGGAGGACACTATAGTCTTCAAGCTGAACGGCAGGAGGCTTAATGGCACCTATGCTCTGGTGAGGTTCAAGGGAAAGGAGTCCTCGGCAAAGAACTGGCTGGTCATGAGGACAAAGTGAAGAAAACTGAAAAAATGGTTTGGAAAGAAAGGGGGCTCACTTCTTCATTATCTTCATCCAGCCACCGCTCTCGAAGACACCCAGTCCTCTGGACTTGAGCGTCTTCTCGAACTCATCCCAGGGGATGATCTCCAGGCGGTCGTTGGATCCCTTGGTGAACTGAATTCCGTTCGTTCCCTTTACCCTGCCGGGCTTTAGACCTTTCTTCTTAGCTATTTCCTTGGCCTTATCGACGTTAATCTGCTCCATGACCAATGATTTCCCTCCTAGTTCGTTGTGGGCGATGATGGCCATACGACCCAGATAGTAATGGCTAGGACGCATATATAATATTTATCCTATAATGTTGACGAGCCAGTATCCAAAAAGGTTGGTGAAAGGGGGGCAATCAACGCTTTTTTTGGTAGAAAGTTGAAAAAGCCTGGCCATATTATCTATAAAATTATAACCGATAATTTGGTCATCAATAGTTTTATTCCTGTTCTGTATGCTTCTGGAACGGCTTGATATCATGTCCTTGTTCGGATCATCGGGAATAAGAGGGGTCATCGGTCAGGATTTCACCCCGGACCTCGCGATCAGCATCAGCGAGGCGGTCGCCAGCAACAACCATGAGATCGTGATCGGTCGGGACACGAGGACCACCGGCATGATGGTGTCCCAGGCGCTGATCGCCGGGGCCACCTCCATGGGGTCGAACGTCCACGATGCCGGAATGGTGTCCACCCCCACACTGGCCCGGGAGGCCGCGGGGTATGACTGCGGCATCATGGTCACCGCCTCCCATAATCCATCTCAATATAATGGTGTGAAGCTGTGGAATCCGGACGGTTCGGCCTTCGACACTCTCCAGATGACCGAGGTGGAGAACAGGATAATCAACAAGGCGTTCGAGCTAAAGAGCTGGCGGCATGTGGGTACGACATATGACCTGGAGGGGGCATTGGAGCGGCACGTAGAAGCGATCTCCAAGGCCCTGGGCTCCGCATCCGCCCAGGTGGTCCTGGACTGCGGTTGTGGGGCCACCTTCGAGGTCAGTCCCCGGACTCTTAGAACTCTTGGTTGCCATCTCACCACCCTGAACTGTCAGGCCGACGGCTTCTTCCCAGGGAGGACCCCCGAACCCACCGAGGACCAGCTGCAGGACCTGAAGGAGCTGGTGCTGAAGAAGAAGGCGGATGTGGGAATCGCCCATGATGGTGACGGGGATCGCATGGTGGCGGTGGACGACCGGGGACGGTTCATCGATGGTGACCGTCTCATCGCCCTGTTCGCCAGCTCCCTCAAGGTTAAGGGAGTGGTCGCGCCCATGGACGCCTCGATGGTCCTGGACGACCTGGTAGGCAAGGTCGTGAGGTGCAAGGTGGGGGACGTGTACGTGGCCGAAGCGCTGAAGCAGCACTCCCTGGAGTTCGGAGGGGAGCCGTCCGGCACCTACATTTTCCCCCAGGAAACGTACTGTCCAGATGGAGTGTACGCCGGCGCTCTGTTAGCAAAGATGGCCTCGGAACAGAAGCTATCCGAGGTGGTCGATGCCCTGCCCTCCTATCCCGCCAAGAGAACGTCCCACTTGTTCGAGGCCCGTGATCGGCAGGTAGTGGAGGAACGCCTGGCCTCTGCCGCATCACAACTGGATTGCGAACGCGTGCTTACGTTGGACGGCTTCCGTGCGGAGTACTCTGATGGGTGGTTCCTGGTGCGTTTGTCAGGCACGGAGCCCAAGCTGCGGGTGACCGTAGAGGCTCGGGAACGCGCGGAGCTGGAGAGGCTTTCGAACATCGCCTCGGACATGGTAGGGAGGTGCCTGAGATGAAGGCCCTGGTACTGGCTGCGGGAGAGGGCACCAGGCTGCGACCTCTCACCACCAACACACCCAAACCCCTCCTGCTGGTGGCGGGCAGGCCGTTCATGTCCCATGTCCTTGAAGCCCTTTCGGCCCTCGACGTCAAGGATATCTACATCCTAGTGGGCTGGAAGGCCAACAAGATCAAGGAATACTACGGTGACGGATCCCGCCTCGGGCTTCGGATCAAATATCTGGAGCAGAGGGAGCGGATGGGCACCGCGCACGCTATCGGATGCGCTGACGGATCAATAGATGAACCGTTCGTTTGCATCAATGGTGACGTGATCGTCTTCCAGGACGACATCAAGAGCATGATTGAAAAGCATGCGTCAACAGGGGCTCATGTGATGGGTACGGTCGCGGTGGAGCATCCCGAGCGCTTCGGTGTCATCGAGGCCAAGGACGACCGCCTGGTCCGCATCCACGAGAAGCCCAAGGTCCCCCCGACGAAGATGATCAATGCTGGGGCTTTCGTGTTCAATCCCGACATATTCGCCGCCATCAAGGCGACCCCCAAATCTGTACGGGGCGAGTACGAGATCACCGACACCCTGAACACCCTGGCCGAGAGTGACTGCGTTCACATCGAGGAACTGAAGCATGGGTGGATGGACGTGGGCCTTCCCTGGGACCTCCTGAGGGCGAACGAGATCCTCATGGCCCGCATCCGGGGGCGGGTCGAGGGCACCGTCGAACCCGGCGTGGTGCTCCAGGGCGAGGTGGTAGTGGAGCAGGGAGCGCGGATCAGGAGCGGCGCCTACATTGAGGGACCCACGTACATATCCGAAGGCTGCGACATCGGTCCCAACTGCTACATTCGCGCCTCCACCTGCCTTGGTCCGGGCGTCAAGGTGGGCGCCTCGGTGGAGGTTAAGAACTCCATCATCATGTCCAAGACCCATGTGCCTCACCACAACTATGTCGGCGACAGCATACTGGGAGAGAGGTGCAATCTGGGCGCAGGTACCAAGGTGGCCAACCTGCGCTTCGACGACAAGCCCGTCAAGGTTACCTTCAAGGGGCAGCTCATCGACTCCGGCCGGAGAAAGCTGGGTGTCATCATGGGCGACGATGTCAAGACCGGCATCAATGCCATGATCGATCCAGGCACCATCGTGTTCGAGAACTCCATCATCGGGCCGGGGGCCATCGCCCGCGGGAACGTGGGTCCGGGGAGCAAAATATTGTGAGGCGCCTACACTATCTCTAAGGTGATCTTCGCACCCGCGCGGTCGTAGGGCTGCCAGCTCCCCCGGTCATAAGGGAGGCAGGTGATGATGTGGGTGTTGCCGAAGTTACTGAACAGGTGCAAGTCCTCGTCCGAGGGGCGGTTGGACGGCCCGGGGTGGGAGTGGACCGTGCCCACCACGCTGAAGTCGATAGGCAGCATGTGCAGCTGCATGGACGCGGAATGCTCGTTGGAGATGCTTCCAGGGAACAATAGTATCTCGGTTATTATGCCCTCCTCCGCCCTTAGAGCGGCCACGAACTCATTGGGGAAGGACTCTCGGGACGCCTCGTTGATCATGTCGAGGACGTCCCCCTCGATGCCCCATATCGACCTCCTCTTGCTCATGGAGAGCAGACCAGCTTCTCCCGGAGGCGGTCGTAGAAGTCCCGTTCGAAGCGGACGAAGCGGCTCTTGCCCTCGGCCTGGGTGAACTCTGTCGGTTCGTCCCCCTCCAGGGGGTGCTCGTGCTGCCCGTCGATAACGCACAGACAGGGCTTGGGGCGCGACAGCTCCAGCTGGACGCGGGAGGTGCTGGGCACCACCAGGGGCCGGGTGGCGAACTTGAATGGAGCCATAGGGGCGATGACGAAGGCGTCCATGCGGGGGTCTATCACCGGGCCACCCACGGACATGGCGTAGCACGTCGAGCCTGTGGGTGTGGATACGATGATGCCGTCGGCCCTGACGTCCATGGCCAGCTGGTCGTCGACGTACACGTGGAAATGCCTGATCTTGGCCACATGGGCGGTGTGGACCACGGACTCGTTGGTGGCATCGTACAGCTTGACCCCGGCCACCTTGGTAGCCACCTTGATTCGTTCCTCTATGAAGTAGTCCCCAGAAAGAAGGCGATCGATACCTGCGGCGAGGAAGGGTTCGGTCACCTCGGTGAGGAATCCCAGGGCGCCTGCGTTGACCCCGAGGATAGGCGCTCTGGTCCGCTGCAGGGAGCGTAGGATCGTGCCGTCCCCACCTACGGTTATCAGGACGTCCACGTCCATGTCCTCGATGGGCATCCCCGGTCTCCCGAACAGCCGGGCGATCCCGGACTCCAGGACCACGTCCTGTCCGTCGAGCTTGGTCATCACCTCCCTGCTCATCTTGATGGCCTCAGGTATCTCCGCGTTCGCCGTTATACCCAGCTTCATAACATCAGCTCCTTTACCCTAGGGTCCCCGTAGGCGAGGAAGTTGCTCCTGGCCGAGAGGTCGAAGGGCATGTCCAGACGTCTACCCTTCAGGTCGACGATGTCGCCACCCGCTTCCCTCAGTATGAGAGCGCTGGCCGCGATGTCGACCACCCGTATACCTTTCTCATAGACCTCAGTATTGAAATAGTATGCATCGAACCGACCCTGGGCCACCAGGGCCATCTCCAATGAAGCGCACCCCATGGCCCTGACCCTCGAGGACCTCTTGACCAACTCAAAGGCCCGGGGATGAGCGAAACGACCGAGATAGAAAAGCATGGCCGGTTCCTGTGTAGGGAGGCTTCGGACATGGAGGGTAGTGCCGTTCAGCGTGGCCCCATGACCTCTCTGAGCACGGTACAGGTCCCCGTTCACCAGGTCCAGCAGGATGGCGTGCTCGATATCGTCGAGGGAATTCCTTCCGACGGCCAGGGAGACGCTGAACAGCGGGATACCGTGCACGGAGTTGTGGGTGCCATCTATAGGGTCCACGACCAGGGTGTTCACATGGCCACGGTCGACGAAGCCTGCCTCCTCGCTGAGCACATTAAGTGGAAGGTCCCGCGCGTCGACCTCACGGAGGATGACGTCCTCGGCTATCTTGTCGATGCTTACAGTGGGCGTCCCGTCCGCGCCCATATACAGTTCCCTTCCACGGTCGAAATCACGGGGGAGGGCCTGCACCTCTTCCCTGACCAGCATGGCGATCCTTTCCAGCTCGGACTGCATCGCCTGCGGTATGCACACCCTCCTTTAACATTATTGCGAGGTGGGACCTACGACCATCTGGAAGGTGAACGGGTGTCCTACTCCTCCGGTAACCCCGGAGTGCGAGAAAAATACTGGCCTGGTCCAGCGGAGCCCATCCGTCCAGCGCTGGAAGGTCAGGGAGTATCCGTTCGCGTTGAACAGATCCTACTGTCGCCCCATGGAGGGCATGTCGCCCAGATTGGAGACAAGCTCCCTGACGCTGACCGCAGAGCCGTACTCCAGAGCTAGGGACCGGGCTTCCGGTGCCGGTAGGCCAGAGCGTACCAGCTCATGATAGAAGCGCTTCTCCGCCCTACGGGCCGCCCGCTTCATGCGGAGGTAGGATACGACCACCTTGAGGCCGATGCTGGGTCCGTACGCCACGGCGTACAGGACCGCGCTCCGGTCCTGCTGCTCCATCTTCAATCCTCCTGTGACCGCTCCTTCCTCTTCCATTCGCTGTCCCCGCTCTGCGCCACACCCTTCATGATGTTGCCCAGGGACATGTTGCTCATGTAGTCCCGGGTGAGCTGGTACGCCTGCTCGTTGGACATTCCCGATTCCTTCAGAGCCTTGAAGAAATTGGCCACGGCCTTCCCGTACTCCTCGCTCTCCTTGGCACCGTACAGTATCTTGGCCAGGCCTTCGAGGAGACCGGGTACGGTCTCGGACAGCACCTTCATGATGTCCCGTATCTGCTCTGCATCCGGCATTTCGTTGTTCGCCATTGTCTTTCACCCCTTGTCACGTTGAGAACGCTCGTGGCCACCGACCTCGCCGTTCTCGCATCGTCCTATGAGTGTTCACTTCACTTATTCAATCCGAGCACTTCTGACCACTTTTCGACCACTCTCGCCGAAACCGTGAAGGTCTTGGCCTTGCTTCCCCTCTCCTCGGTCAGCAGGTCCTGCCTCACCATGTCCTCCAGGCGCTCCCTCACGATCCTCCTGCTGGACGAACCTGTTCGACTCCTCAGCTCATCGGATATCTGGGAGATGTTCAGACCCGGTCGGTCCATGAGTATGCGCATGATCTCCCGGGACATAGAGTCCTTCAGCTCCGGCAGGATCACGTCCACTGCGATCACCCCGTGCCTCTGGTACAGGTCCAGCAGCCGGAAGTACTTCTGCACGATACCCTGGAACTGTCCCAACTGCTCCACTAACTGGGAGTAGGGTCGCGTGACCTCCCGCAGTGAGGACTCCAGGCTGGCGATGCGCTCAGTGAGCTCCTCTATCTTCCGGTCCTTGTCCTTGGCATCAGGCACCGTGTATGAAGCGCACCGACCGATAATAATACATAGGACTCCCTAGAGGCAGGGTCCGCACCGCATTTATTTATCGAGGGCGCGTTCCTGAAGCCTGAGGCTGATGATAAGGGGTACCGATCTCGAGGGCGTCTATACCGATGGGGAAAGGCTGTACACGCGCAACTCCGCGCCGGGCAAGGCCGTGTACGGGGAGCGCCTGGTCATCTCGGAGGAGGTCCAGTACCGGGAGTGGGTGCCCACGCGCAGCAAGCTGGCCGCCTATGTGAGGTCAGGGGGCACGTTCTTCCCCTTCCGCCGGTCCACCTCGGTCCTGTACCTGGGGGCGGCCAGCGGAACCACGGCGAGCCATATCGCCGATATCGTGACCGATGGTACGGTCTACTGTGTAGAGATCTCCCCGCGCTCCTTTCGCGACCTGGTCCCGGTGTGCGAGTCCCGCCCTAACATGGTCCCGTTCCTCGCCGATGCCACCAAGCCGCAGGAGTACTCCTTCGGGATCGCGGGAGTGGAGGTCGTCTACCAGGATATCGCCCAGAGGGGGCAGGCACAGATATTCATCAAGAACTTCAAGGCGTTCTCGGCCCGATGCGGGCTGCTGGTGATAAAATCCCGTTCCGAGGACGTGTCCCAGGACCCTCATCGCATCTACGAGGAATCGAAGAGGCAGCTCCAAAGCGCCGGGCTGAAGGTTCGGGAGGTGGTCAGGCTCGATCCTATGGAGAAGGACCATGCCATGATTGCGGTGGGTTCCCCATGAGGTACGTATACTGCATCGCCTTCGATGGTGACGACTTCGTCATGGTCTTCAACCCCAAGAGGAATGGCTGGGAGATGCCAGGTGGTAAGGTCGAGGCGGGAGAGAGCGACCTGGAGGCGGCGAAGAGGGAGTTCCGCGAGGAGGTAGGGCACGAGATGGTCGAGATCTCCAGCAAGGTGGAGTCCTCCGAAGTTACGGTCTTCGCAGCGCGCATGGGCCCCGGCGTCGATGCGGGGGAGATGACATGGCGACGGTTTCGGGACCTGCCGGAAAAGCTGTCCTTTCCCTTGGTGGAGTACCTCCCTTTGATCGCCTGGGCGAGAGAAGAGAAGCATGCTTCCGATCGCTGACAGGCCAGAAAGGAGGCCGTTAAAGATTAAATACTAGGATGGGAATTGGCTCTATCCTCGCCACCCAAACACCATTCGATTCACATTTGGAGACTTCACTATGGCCCGTATGCACGCCAGGAGAAGGGGCAAGTCCGGTTCCCAGCGCCCGCTGATCACCGAGAACCCTGCATGGGTGCCCCTAAACAAGGACGAGATAGAGGAAAAGATCATCGCCATGGGCAAGGACGGCATCCCCGCTGCCCGCATTGGCCTTTTGCTCCGTGACCAGCACGCCGTACCCGATGTAAAGCTGGCCACTGGAAGGACTGTTCTGGACATCCTCAAGGAGAACGACCTGCAGCCCACGATCCCCGACGACCTGATCGCTCTGATGAGGAAGGCCATCAACCTTCAGACCCACCTTATGGAAAACAAGAAGGACGTCGCCAATAAGCGGAACCTCCAAATGGTGGAGTCCAAGATCCGCCGCATCGTGAAGTACTACAAGCGCGAGGGAACTCTTCCCGCGGATTGGCAGTACTCTATCGCCAACGCTGAGCTATTGATTGAGTGATGGCGAATGGAACCAGGCACCACGTTGCCTGATAAACTTCTTTCTCGCATTTCTATAGCCAAGTCTGAGATTTATCGCTTCCAAGAGGTCCGCATCATCTCTCATTACGATGCGGACGGCATATCCTCCGCAGGCGTGCTATGCAACGCCCTCCTCAGGGCGGGCAAGCGCTTCCACACCACCATGACCAAGTCCCTCACCAAGGACCTTATCTCGGAGATGGCAGAGGGGTGCGACCTTTTAATCCTCAGTGACATGGGCTCCTCGCATCTGGATGCACTGGAGGGGTTGCCCTGCAAGGTGATCGTTCTCGACCATCATGCACCACCCCGGGACTCGGAGAAGGTGGTGCATGTCAACCCCCATCTAGTCGGGATCGACGGAATGACCTCCGGATCGGCTTCAGCCGTATGCATGCTCCTGGCTGTAGAGATGGACGAGCGCAACTGGGACCTCCTGGGAATCGCCTTCGCCGGCATAGCCGGGGACCGCCAGGCCATCCGGGGCCTATCAGGCCTGAACCAGTGGCTGTTCGAGGAGGGTTTAAAACGGAACGTGGTGGAGGTCCGACCAGGTTCGATGCTACCCGAGGGCGAGCTGCTGTCCGGCTTAGTGGGGTCCACCGATCCCTACGTCATCGGCGTTTCCGGCTCGCCGGAGGGTGCCAAGGTCCTCCTGGAGGAGGCTGGAATACCCGTGGGGGCGAGAGCAGAGGAGATCGAGGAGGCCCAGCGCATGAAGCTCTCTTCCTTGCTAGCATTGAAGCTCACAGCACAGGGGACACCTGTCATCACTCTTGATGAGGTGGTACACGAGCGCTATCATTTTCCCCGCTGGGACATGAGCGCGGATGCCTTCGCTGGTCTGCTCAACGCTTGCGGCCGCTCCAACAATGAGGGCGTGGGACTAGCCTTGGCCCTGGGGGACGAGGAGGCCATGAAGCATGCTCAAGCATTGAGACAAGAGTACGTGGACGAGGTGCAGGCGTCCCTCCTGCGGGTGATCGGGAAGGGCATCACCAAAGGTGAGAACATCCAATACTTTGTGAACGAGAACCTCGGCCTATCAGGCATACTCAGCGGTGTGACCATGCAGTATTTCGGGGACCGCGACAAGCCCACGCTCGCGCTGGCGGACACAGGGACGGAGATCAAGGTATCCTCCCGGGGAACGTTCGAGCTGCTGGACCAGGGAGTGGACCTGGCAGCGGCACTTCGGGAAAGCTCCCAGAAGGTAGGGGGAGTGGGGGGTGGGCACCGCATCGCTTCAGGCGCGACCGTGCCTCGCGGCCGGGAAAAGGAGTTCCTGGAACTCGTCGACAAGATGGTGGGGGAGCAGAAGGCCCAGAAAAAGGACGCCGCGTGATCAGCGCCAGGTAACTTCCACTTCATCGGTACGGAAGCGCTGGTCCACCTTGGTGTCCTCTACATTCATGCGGACGCCTGCCTTATGCATGAGCATGCCGGTCCAGGCGATC
>Ga0123333_10004290_pt1 | contig 13411 bp, 9 predicted proteins | sample BioC12SIPDNA_3_FD_89957 | JGI IMG/M metagenome (GOLD analysis project Ga0123333, IMG submission 89957) | Anaerobic biogas reactor microbial communites from Washington, USA - Biogas_R2_B C12 SIP DNA | ecosystem: Engineered > Bioreactor > Anaerobic > Unclassified | place: Washington, USA...
CAGCCGCCGCGCCATCACCGACGGCGTGCCGACGTAGTACATGCGGCTGGTGTCGCCGTGCCAGCCGTCCTTGATGACGGTGACGTCGATGTTGATGATGTCGCCGTCCTTGAGCACCTTCGACTCGCTCGGGATCCCGTGGCAGATCACGTTGTTGGCCGAGATGCAGGTGGTGCGCGGATAGCCCTTGTAGCCCAGGTTGGCGGGCACGGCCTTCTGCACGTTGACGATGTGGTCGTGGCAGATGCGGTCGAGTTCCAGGGTGGTGACGCCGGGCTTGACGTGTTCGGCCACGACCTGGAGCACCTCGGCGGCCAGGCGGCCGGCGACGCGCATCTTCTCGATCTGCTCGGGGGTCTTGAGCTGGATGGTCATGCCGGCATTATCGCCGAGCCCGGCCGGCCGTGCCGGCGCGCGCCCGGCCGGGCGTCCGGACCTCGCCCGCCCGCGGCCGCCCCGGGCGCCTTGCGCCCCCTTGTTTGCCCCGGCCCGGCCCCGCGGGCTATCATTCCCCGGCTGTGCTTCCGGGATCCCGGCGGCCGGCTGCCCACGCCGGGCATCGCGTCGATGGACGCAGGCGAATACACACCCGCTGCAATCCCCCGTGCCGGGGTGCCTCGCGAGAGGTTCGGCCACGGAGGCAGCGGGGAGGCCCAACCCCGGAACCACGCGCCCGTCCCGCGGGCGCCGCCGCCCATCCGATCGACCCGGCGGCCGGTTCCCTCCACCTGGAGTTCCACCCATGCCCCAGATCACCATGCGCCAGATGCTGGAAGCCGGCGTGCATTTCGGCCACCAGACGCGCTACTGGAACCCGAAGATGGCCCCATACATCTTCGGCGCCCGCGGCAAGATCCACATCATCAACCTCGAGAAGACGGTTCCGCTGTTCAACGACGCGATGAACTTCATCTCGGGCATCGCCCAGAAGCGCGGCATCGTGCTGTTCGTGGGCACCAAGCGCAGCGCGCGCGAGGCGATCAAGGAGGAGGCCGAGCGCTGCGGCATGCCGTACATGACCCAGCGCTGGCTGGGCGGCACGCTGACCAACTTCCGCACCGTCAAGCAGTCGGTGGCGCGCCTGAAGGAGCTGGAAGCCGCCGAGACCGACGGCACCTTCGACAAGCTGGTCAAGCACGAGGTGCTGGGCCTGCGCCGCGAGCGCGCCAAGCTCGAGGCTTCGCTGGGCGGCCTGAAGGAACTCAACCGCCTGCCCGACGCGCTGTTCGTGATCGACATCGGCCACGAGGACATCGCGGTCAAGGAAGCGCGCAAGCTCGGCATCCCGGTGGTGGCCGTGGTCGACACCAACTACGACCCCGACCTGGTCGACTACGCGATCCCGGGCAACGACGACGCCATCCGCGCCGTGCAGCTGTACGCTCGCGCCGCCGCCGACGCGGTGCTCGAGGGCAAGGCCGCCGCGCCCAACGCCGCCGTCGTGCGCGAGGACGAGTTCGTCGAGGCCGACGCGCAGCCCGCGCGCCGCGCGCCGAAGAAGGCCGCCCAGGAAGGCGAAGCCGCCGACCAGGCCCAGGCCGCCGGCTGATCCCGGCAACGCGGCCGCGCCCCCGGGCGTGGCCGCCATCGCGGCCGGCAGCCCCTGCCGCCGCCACCAGCCCCCGCGGCGGGCGCCCTGCCCTCCGCCCGAATTCCACGAATCCGAGGTCCCCCGATGGAAATCACCGCATCCATGGTCAAGGAGCTGCGCGAGCGTACCGGCGCCGGCATGATGGAGTGCAAGAAGGCACTCACCGAGAACAACGGCGACATCGACGCCGCCGCCGAGGCGCTGCGCAAGTCGGGCCTGGCCAAGGCCGACAAGAAGGCCGACCGCGTCGCCGCCGAGGGCCGCGTCGCCGCCGCCCAGGCCGCCGGCAAGGCGGTGCTGGTCGAGGTCAACTCCGAGACCGACTTCGTCGCCAAGGACGAGAACTTCGCCAGCTTCACCAGCGCCGTCGCCCAGGCCGCGCTCGAGGCCGCCGACATCGAGGCCCTGAAGGCCGCGAAGCTGCCGTCCGGCGAGACCGTCGAGGAGGCCCGCGCCGCCGTGATCGCCAAGGTCGGCGAGAACGTGCAGGTGCGCCGCATGGCCCGCATCGACAGCGACAACCACGTCGCGGCCTACGTCCACGGCGGCCGCATCGGCGTGCTGCTGGAGCTCAAGGGCGGCGACGCCGAGCTGGCCCGCGGCCTGGCGATGCACGTCGCGGCCATGAACCCGCCGCACAACAAGCAGTCCGACGTGCCGGCCGAGTTCATCGCCAAGGAGAAGGAGATCGAACTGGCCAAGCTGAGCGAGAAGGACCGCGCCAAGCCGGCCGAGATCCTCGAGAAGATCATCGGCGGCAAGATCAGCAAGATCGTCAACGAGGTCAGCCTGTACGGCCAGCCGTACGTGCTCGACACCGACAAGACCGTCGAGGCCGTGCTCAAGGCCGCCGGCGCCGAGGTCATCGGCTTCCAGCGCCTGGCCGTTGGCGAGGGCATCGAGAAGGTGGTGGAGGACTACGCCGCCGAAGTGATGAAGCAGGCCGGCCTGGCCTGACCACGGCCGCCAGCGCCGGACCGGGGAAGCCGCGGGCGACCGCGGCTTCTTCGTGTCCGCACCCCACTGCGCCGGCGCGGCCCGTCCGGCGGGCAAAAGCAAAGCCGCGGCGGAGCGCGGCTTTGCCCATCTTCCGTCGCCTTCGGGCCCGGCCGGAGCCGGGCCCGCCGGGGCGTCAGAAGTCGTACGAGACCGAGAAGCGCACCTCGCGCGGCGCCTGGAACGTGGTCGGCACGCCCCAGGTGCTCAGCGGATAGCTGTCCGGATCGAAATCGAACTCGCCGATCTCGTTGACTTCCAGTTCCGCCGAGTTGTCCAGCACGTTGAACACGTCCACGCCGATCGCCAGGCGGTCCTGGGCCCAGTTCGGCCGGTACTGCAGGCCGAGGTCGAGGCTGAACATCTGCCTGGTCCGGCCCGCGGTGCCGCGCGGCGTCAGCACCCCGCCGCAGTAGAACGCTTCGCTGCCGTACTCGGCCGCGAACGCGTCGGTCGGATGGTTGCCGAAGCAGTTGATCGGGCGGCCGGTCTGCCACAGCACGTTGCCGCTGGCGCGCCACTCGTCGGCGAACTGGTAGGCACCGAACACCTTGATGGTGTGGCGGCGGTCGTTCGGCAGGAAGCCGTGCGCGCCGTCGAGCAGGCCGGGCTGGTCGAACAGGGTGGTCAGGCCGGCGTCGCTCTGGCCGTTGTCCGAGCGCACGTAGCCCTCGTTGTTGCCGTAGCTCTGCGACCAGGTGTAGGAGCCCTGCAGGAACCAGACGCCGTCCCAGCCGCGCTCGAAGGTGACCTCGACCGCGTTGTACTTGCGTACCGAATCGGGATAGCCGAGCTGCTCGGCGGTCAGGAACACGTCCTCGACGATGCCGTCGCCGTCCATGTCGATGCCGACGCGCATGTCCTTGCCCGGGTTGGTGAGGACGTAGTAGTCGAAGCCGCCGGCCTGGAAGTCGTCGTAGCCGTTGGCGGCCGCGTAGGCGTTGAGCGCGGCGTCGATCGCCACGTCCTCGAGCGTGCTCTTGAGGTCACGCCGGATCGCGCGCACGCCCACCGACCACTCCGGGGTCAGCTGGCGCTGGAAGCCCACGATCAGTTCGTCCTGGTACATCGGATCGATGTCCCTGTTCACCAGGCTCGTGGTGTCGTGCAGGGTGCCGTCGCCGTAGATCACGTACGGCTCGCCGTCCCAGTAGCCCGCGGGGTCGATGACCGGGCGGTTGGTCGAAGGATCGAGCGTGCCGTCCCAGTCGTAGACGCGAAGCACGTAGTACTCGTCGCCCGCCATGCGGATGTTGGTGTTGGTGGCCACCGGCAGGTGGTAGCGGCCATAGTTGGCGAAGACCTTGGTCGTGCCCTCGCCGCCCACGTCCCAGCTCAGGCCCAGGCGCGGCGCCCACTGGTCGGTGATCTTGATGAAGCTCTCGCCGGCCTTGTTCTTGTTGTCGAACTGCTCGTTGCGCAGTCCGAGGCTCAGCAGCAGGTTGTCGGTCACCTGCCAGTTGTCCTCGAGGTAGTACGCGTTCGAGGTGGTCTCGAACCCGCCCTCGTTGAGGTAGGCGTACTCGAGCACGAAGCCGTTGCGCAGCTGGTAGTACGCGCCGCCGGGGAACGGGCCGCGTTCGGCGGGGAACACGTCCTCGACCACCGGCCCGGCGCCGGCATAGTAGGTGTTCTCGTAGGCGGTGTTCTGCTCGCGGTCCAGGCCGAAGCGCAGGCGGTGGTCGCCCAGGTGCCAGTCGAAGTCGAGGCGATAGGCCTCGCGTTCGTCCATCGCGTAGGAATCCTGCGAGTACGCGGCGCAGCCGAGGCGGCGCGACGGCGAACTGCGCTGGTCGACCACGTAGTTGCAGGCCTGGCCGCCGTCGGCGTTGAACACCGAGTTCTCGAGCTCGCCCTTGCCGTACAGCGCCGACACGGTGAAGTCGTCGGTCAGGTAGCCGGTGTAGCGGAAGATGTTGGTCTGCCCGCCGGTGCGCTGGGTGCCGCGGCCCTCGAAGGTGCGCGGCACCTCTGCGGTCGGGCTGAACGGCACCACCACCAGGTCGCGGTTCTGCTCGTCCGAGAACCCGGTGTACTCGAGGCGGTGGTCGTCGGTGATGTACCAGTCGAGCTTCACGCCCCAGAACGGGTCGTTGGTCTCATAGTCGTTGGCGGTCGACAGGCCGAAGGTCTTCTGGTCGGTCTGGCGGTATTCGCCCATCGCGTAGAAGAACAGGCGATCCTTGACGATCGGACCGCTCGCGTACAGGTTGACGCGGTAGGCGTCGTACGCGTCGCGGTCGTTGTAGATGTACAGGTTGCCGTCGCGGTCGTACACGGTCGGCTGGTTCTCGCGCAGCGAGTCCGGCGTCCAGATCACGTTGCCGCCGAACTTCCACTCGTTGGTGCCGGACTTGCTGATCGCGTTGATCACGCCGCCGGTCGAGCGGCCGAACTCGGCACCGTAGCCGCCGGTCTTGAGCTGGAACTCGCGGTAGAACTCGAACGGCACCGTGCTGCCGCCCAGGCCGTTGCGGAAGTTGGTGATGTTGAAGCCGTTGAGGTAGTAGGCGTTCTCGCCCACGGTCGCACCGCCGAACGAGGGCAGGTTGCCGAAGTCGGAGTCGCCCTTGGTGGTGCCCGGCGCGAGCAGGGCCACGTCGGTGATGCTGCGGTTGACCGGCAGCCGGTCGATCACCGCCTCGGTGAGGATGGTGGCCGACTCGACCGAGGACAGGTCGATCGGGGACACCGAGGTGCCGCGGACCACGACCGCGTCGAGGGTGGACGCGCCGGCGGCGGAGAAGTTGACCGGGGTGCCAGTGCCGACCGAGACCGACACGCCTTCCTGGACGCTCGTGGTGCCGTCGGGCGAGGTGCGCACCACGCGGTAGGTGCCGGTGGGCAGCGCGCCGATGCGGAAGCTGCCGTCGGCGCCGGCCTGGACTTCACGGGTGAAGCCGGTTTCCGGGCTCTCGACCCGGATGGTGTCGCCGGCCGCCACCCGGCCGGTGATGCTGCCGGAGGTGTTGGACTGCGCAAGCGCCGTGCCCGAAACGCACAGGCCCAGGGCGAGCCAGAGCGCGTTCCGTCGAATCCTCCCCCGCAGGGGACTGTTGCTGTTCCTGCTCATCTGTCGCACTCCAAGTTGTTGATCTGGAAGAAAAACCCAAAAGAAAGGCGCCCCGGCACCGGCGGCGCACGCTCCCCGTTGTGGGGCCAGTGTTCGCGGACCGGTAAATTTGTGTCAACAGAAAGTTGCAGAAATGCTAACCAGGTCCGGTTCCGGGGATGCCACGGGCAAGGGCCCCGCGGCATCGGCCAGGCCCCGCGATGACCTCTCCCACCCCCGGGCGGCACGGGTGCAGGGCGCGAAGGGAGGGCCGGCTCCCGGGGGCCGGGGACCGTTACAATTTCCCCGACCTCCTCAAGCACCAGGGCCGAGTCCATGTCGCAACTCCAGTACCGTCGCGTCCTCCTCAAGCTGTCCGGCGAGGCGCTGATGGGAGACGAGGACTACGGCATCGACCCCAAGGTCAGCGGCCGCCTGGCGCAGGAGATCATCGAGGCCCAGCAGGCCGGCGCCGAGGTGGGGGTAGTCATCGGCGGCGGCAACATCTTCCGTGGCGCCGGGCTGGCCGCGGCCGGGATGGACCGGGTGACCGGCGACCAGATGGGCATGCTGGCCACGGTGATCAACGCCCTGGCCATGCAGGACGCGCTCGAGCGGCTCGGCGGCAAGGTCCGGGTGATGAGCGCGCTCAAGATCAACGACGTGTGCGAGGACTACATCCGCCGCCGCGCCATCCGCCACCTCGAGAAGGGCCGGATCGCGATCTTCGCCGCCGGCACCGGCAATCCGTTCTTCACCACCGACTCGGGCGCCGCGCTGCGCGCGATCGAGATCGGCGCCGACCTGCTGCTCAAGGCGACCAAGGTCGACGGCGTCTACGACAAGGACCCGAAGAAGTTCCCCGACGCGGTCCGCTACGACAGCCTGAGCTACGACGAGGTCATCGCCCGCGACCTGCAGGTGATGGACACCGCCGCCTTCGCCCTGTGCCGCGACAGCGAGCTGCCGCTGCGGATCTTCGACATGTCGCAACCGGGCGTGCTGCTGCGCATCCTGCGCGGCGAACCGATCGGCACCCTCGTGCACGCGCGGGGCTGAGCGGCCCCGCCCGGCCGGCTGCGCCGACCGCGGCCGGCCGCCGTCCCGCCTCCGCGCCGCCGCCGGCCCCGTCCGGTGGCGCCGGCAGCGCCTATAATCCCGCAGTTCAACCGCACCAAGCCCCGGAGCCGGCGATGCTCAACGAGATCAAGAACGACGCCCAGACGCGCATGGCCAAGAGCGTCGATGCACTGCGCCACGCCCTGCAGAAGGTGCGCACCGGCCGCGCGTCCACCGCCCTGGTCGACCACATCAAGGTCAACTACTACGGTTCGGACATGCCGCTGTCCCAGGTCGCCAGCGTGGCCGTGTCCGACGCGCGCTCGCTCACCATCACCCCGTGGGAGAAGCAGATGGTGGGCGCGGTGGAGAAGGCGATCCTGGCCTCCGACCTCGGCCTGACCCCGAACACCGCGGGCACCACGATCCGGCTCAACCTGCCCGCCCTGACCGAGGAGCGCCGCCGCGACCTGGCCAAGGTGGTCCACGGCGAGGGCGAGGACGCGAAGGTGGCGATCCGCAACATCCGCCGCGACGCGATCCAGCGGGTCAAGGAGCTGCAGAAGGAGAAGCAGATCTCCGAGGACGACGAGCGCCGCGCCGAGGACGAGATCCAGAAGATCACCGACAAGGCGATCAAGGACGTCGACGAGGTGGTCAAGGCCAAGGAACAGGAGCTGATGGCGGTCTGACCCGGCACCGGACCCGGAATCCGCAGGTGGCGGCCCGTGGACGTCCCGGGCCTGGAAGTTTCCGGATCCGGCCACGGGCGCGGCGCGGGAGGGACCATGCCATTGAGTGACGCCCAGACCGGGGAGCACCCGGCATCCACGCACGCCGCCGGGGCGCAGGATCCGTCCGGCATGCCCCGGCACGTCGCCGTGATCATGGACGGCAACGGCCGCTGGGCCGCGCGCCGCCGCCGCCCGCGCGCGATCGGCCACCGCGCCGGGGCCCGGGCGGTCAACGTGTGCATCGACTACTGCCTGGAGCAGGGCATCCGGGCCCTGACCCTGTTCGCCTTCTCCAGCGAGAACTGGGGCCGGCCGGAGGAAGAGGTCGGCGCGCTGATGAAGCTGTTCCTGGCCGCGCTCGACCGCGAGGTCGAGGAGCTGCACCGGCGCGGGGTCGAGGTGCGCTTCATTGGCGACCGCTCCCGCTTCCCGGCCGACATCCGCGCGCGGATGCAGGCCGCCGAGGCGCTCACCCGCGGCAACCGCCGCCTCGCCCTGACCATCGCCGCCAGCTACGGCGGGCGCCAGGACATCGCCGCCGCCGCGCGTGCGCTGGCCGAGGACGTGGCCGCCGGGCGGCTGCGGCCCGACGAGATCGACGAGGCCGCGGTCGGCGCGCGGATCTCCCTGGCCGACCTCCCGCCACCGGACCTGTTCATCCGCACCGGCGGCGACTGCCGGATCAGCAATTTCCTGCTCTGGCAGCTGGCCTACACCGAACTGTGGTTCACGCCCACGCTGTGGCCGGACCTCGACCGGGCCACGCTCGAGGCGGCGGTACGCGACTTCGCCGCCCGCGAACGCCGGTTCGGCTTGACCGGGGAGCAGGTGTCCGGCAGCGTGCCGGGACCGCAACGGAGCACGACTTGACCCGTACCCGCGTCCTGACCGCGCTGCTGATGGCGCCACTGGCGATCGCCGCCGTGCTGCTGCTGCCCACCCCGTGGCTGGTGGCGGCCAGCGCGATCGTGTTCCTCGCCGCCCTGTGGGAGTGGTTCCGGCTGTGCGAGGTCGAGGACACCCTGCAGCGCGCCCTGCTGCTGCTGGCCAACCTGCTGCTGATGGCGGCCCTGGTGTGGGCTTCGCCGACCGGCAGCGGCGGCTCGCTGGTGCTGTTCAAGCTGGTGGCCACCTTCGGCGTGATCTGGTGGTTGCTGGCCATGCTGTGGCTGCGGCACTACGAGTTCGCCTCCGACCACGACACCCACGCGCGGGTGTTCAAGCTCGCCGCCGGCACCCTGGCGGTGGTGCCGGCGTGGTGCGCGCTGGCGGTGATCCACGCCGGCGACCCGTCGGCCACCGGGCTGCGGCTGGTGCCGCAGGGGCACGTCTGGCTGCTGACGGCGCTGATGATCGTCTGGGCCACGGACACCGGCGCCTACTTCGCCGGGCGCCGCTTCGGCGGGCGCTGGTTCGCACGCCGCATGGCGCCGCGGATCAGCCCGAACAAGACCTTCGAGGGCCTGGCCGGCGGGGCCGTGCTGGGCGTGGTGGTGGCGGTGGCGATGGCCCCGCTGGCCGGCGCGACCGCCGCGCAGTTGCCGCTGGTGGCGGTGGCGGCGCTGGGGACGGTGCTGTTCTCGGTGGTCGGCGACCTGTTCGAGAGCCTGCTCAAGCGCCACGTCGGGGCCAAGGACTCCGGGGCCCTGATCCCGGGGCACGGCGGCGTGCTGGACCGGATCGACAGCGTGCTGGCCGCGCTGCCGGCGTTCGCGGTCGCGAAGTTCTGGCTCGGGTTCTGAGCATGGCCGAGGCAGTCGCACGCACCCTCGGCGCGCAACGGCGCCGGACGGACCGGGGTAGCCGCTGATGCAGCGCGTGGCCGTGCTGGGCGCCACCGGGTCGATCGGCGGCTCGGCGCTGGACGTGATCGCCCGCCATCCCGGCGTCATGCGCGCCAGCATCCTGGCCGCCGGCCGCAACGTCGCGGCGCTGGTGGCCCTGTGCGCCACCCATCGCCCGGCGCACGCGGTGATCGGCGACGAGGCCGCCCTGCCAGCGCTGCGCGATGGCCTGCGCGAGGCCGGCTGCGCGACCCGGGCGCACGCGGGCGACGCCGCGCTCGCCGCCCTGGTCGCCGGCGACGACTGCGACACCGTGGTGGCGGCGATCGTCGGCGCCGCGGGCCTGGAATCGACCCTGGCCGCGGCCCGGGCCGGCAAGCGCCTGCTGCTCGCCAACAAGGAATCGCTGGTGCTGGCCGGCGAACTGCTGATGCAGGCCGCCCGCGCCGGCGGCGCCACCATCGTGCCGATCGACAGCGAGCACAACGCGATCTTCCAGTGCCTGCACGGGCGCGACGCGGACGCCCGGGTACGCCGGGTCACGCTCACCGCCTCGGGCGGCCCGTTCCGCGGCCGCAGCCGGGCCGAACTGGCCGGGGTCACCCCGGCCCAGGCGGTGGCGCACCCGAAGTGGTCGATGGGGCCGAAGATCTCGGTCGATTCGGCGACCCTGATGAACAAGGGCCTGGAACTGATCGAGGCCCGCCACCTGTTCGGCCTGCCCGAGGACCGGCTGGAGGTGCTGGTCCATCCGCAGAGCCTGGTCCACTCGCTGGTCGAGTTCATCGACGGCTCGGTGCTGGCCCAGCTGGGCCTGCCGGACATGCGTACCGCGCTCGCGGTCGGCCTGGGCTGGCCGCAACGCCTCGAATCGGGCGTGGGCGCGCTCGACCTGGCCACCCAGGGACCGCTCGAGTTCGGCCCGCCCGACCTGGAGACCTTCCCCTGCCTGCGCCTGGCGCGCGAGGCGCTGCGCGCCGGCGGCACCGCCCCGGCCACGCTCAACGCCGCCAACGAGGTGGCGGTTTCAGCCTTTCTTCAGGGCCGCATCGGTTTCCTGTCCATCGCCGCCCTGGTGGAGGACGCGCTCGCGGCGATCGCGGTCGAGCCGGCCGCGTCACTGGAAGCGCTGCGCGGCATCGACGCCCGCGCGCGGCGCCACGCCGAACGGGCCATTGCCACGGGTGCCATCCGATGAGCCGCCGCCATGACTGAATTCCTCGCCTCCGCCTGGTGGCTGGTGGTGAGCCTCGGCATCCTGGTCACCATCCACGAGTTCGGCCACTTCTGGGTCGCGCGCCGCTGCGGCGTGCGCGTGCTGCGGTTCTCGATCGGCTTCGGCCGCGCGCTGTGGAGGCGCCTGGGCGCCGACGGCACCGAGTACCGGGTCGCGGCGATCCCGCTGGGCGGCTACGTCAAGATGCTGGACGAGCGCGAGTACGAGGTTCCCGAGGCGGACGCCGGCCAGGCCTTCAACCGGCAGCCGGTGTGGAAGCGGATCGCGATCGTCGCCGCCGGCCCGGCGGCCAACCTGCTGCTGTGCTTCCTGCTGTTGTGGGCGATGTTCGTGGTGGGCCGCCCCGACCACGCGCCGGCGCTGGGGCCGTCGACCGGGATCGCCGCCGAGTCGGGCCTGCGCAACGGCGACCGGGTGGACGCGGTGGACGGGCGTGCGACCGCCACTTGGATGGAACTGCAGATGGCCCTGCTGCCGGCCGCGCTCGACCGCGCCGACGTGCCGCTGCGCGTGACCGGGCCCGACGGCGCGCAACGGGAGGTGGTGCTGCAGCTGTCGCGCCTGCCGCCGGACTTCGACCAGCGCCAGGTGCTGCGCAGCATCGGCATGGTCCCCCGCCATTTCGTGGTCCCGGCCGACATCGGCCGGGTCCTGCCCGACGGCGCCGCCTGGGGGGTGCTGGCCGAGGGCGACCGGATCACCGCGATCGACGGCCGCCCGGTCGAGAGCTTCTCCGACATCGCCCCGCTGGTCCAGGCCCTGGGCGAGCGCGGGGGCGAGGCCATGGTCGAGGTGTCCCGGGACGGCCAGCGGCTGGCCTTCCCGCTGCGGCCGCGGGAGATGGCCGACGCCGACGGCAACCGTCGCTGGGTGCTGGGGATCGAGGCGCCCGGCAGCGTCGAACTGCCGCCCAAGGACGCGGTGCAGCGCTACGGCCCGGTGGCCGCGGTCCCGGCCGCGGCGCGCGAGATGGGCCAGCTGACCGGCCAGCTGCTGGGGATGATCCAGCGCGCCTTCACCGGCCGCCTGGCGCTGGAGAACACGGTCGCCGGGCCCCTGACCATCGCCCGCGCCACCAACGCCTACGCCAGCCAGGGCGTGGCCTGGTACCTGACCATCCTCGCCCTGCTCTCGCTGAGCATCGCGATGCTCAACCTGCTGCCGATCCCGCTCTTGGACGGCGGACACCTGTTGTATTACCTTATCGAGTTGGTCAAAGGCAGTCCGTTAAGCGAACGTGCGATGGCCGCCGGGCAGTATGTCGGCCTGGTGTTGTTGGCCGGTTTGATGGGCCTTGCGTTCTACAACGACATCCTCCAGCTGGTGCGCTGATGCCCGCCTTCCGACCGCCGCTGCGTCAGCAGCGGAGATCTTCCCCAATCCGGACCGATCGATGACGCGTATCCCTGCCCGCCACATGCTCGCACTCGCCCTCGCGACCGTCATCGCGCCATCCTGGGCCCAGCAGGCGGCCGGTCCGCAGGCGCCGCTGGCGGTCCCGCCCCAGGCGCCCGCCGCGAGCCCGGGGAGCTTCACCGTCAGCGACATCCGCATCGACGGGCTGCAGCGCATCGGCGCCGGCACGGTGTTCACCTACCTGCCGATCGAGCGCGGCGACACCGTCAACCAGACCCGCGTCGGCGAGGCGATCCGCGCGCTGTACCGCACCGGGTTCTTCGAGGACATCCAGATCGGGCGCCAGGGCGACATCCTGGTGGTCACCGTCACCGAACGGCCGGCGATCAACCGGCTCACCCTGAGCGGCAACAAGGACATCAAGACCGAGGACCTGACCCGGGGGCTGCGCGACATCGGGCTGGCCGAGGGCGAGACCTTCGACCGGCTGGCCCTGGACCGTGTCACCCAGGAGCTGACCCGGCAGTACAACAACCGCGGTAAGTACAACGTCGAGATCATCCCGACGGTCACCAGCCTCGACCGCAACCGCGTCGACATCGCGATCGAGGTCAAGGAAGGCAAGGCCGCCAAGATCCGGCACATCAACCTGGTCGGCAACGAACTGTTCGACCAGGACGACCTGACCGACAGCTGGGAGTCGGCCGAGAGCAACTGGCTCAGCTGGTACCGCCGCGACGACCAGTACTCGAAGGAGAAGCTCTCCGGCGACCTGGAGAAGCTGCACAACTTCTACCTCGACCGCGGCTACGTCGACTTCAGCATCGACAGCACCCAGGTCTCGATCAGCCCCGACAAGCGCGACATGTACATCACCGCCGGGCTGACCGAGGGCGAGATCTACACCATCTCGTCGATCGAGCTCACCGGCGACACCGTACTGCCCAAGGAAGACCTCGAGCGCCTGGTGATCCTGCAGGAAGGCTCGGTGTTCTCGCGCGCGCTGCTGGAGCTGACCGCCGACTCGATCACCGCCACGCTCGGCAACATCGGCTACGCCTTCGCCCAGGTCAACACGATCCCCGACATCGACCGCGACAACCGCACCGTCGGCATCAAGCTGCAGGTGGTGCCGGGGCCGCGCGTGAACGTGCGCCGGATCGTGTTCCGCGGCAACACCCGCACCTCCGACGAGGTGCTGCGCCGCGAGATGCGCCAGTTCGAGGGCGCGTGGTACTCGCAGGCGGCGATCGACCGCTCCAAGGTCCGCCTGCAGCGCCTGGGCTACTTCGAATCGGGCAGCGTGAACGTCGAATCGGTGCCGGTGCCCGGCAGCAACGACCAGGTCGACGTGGTGTTCAGCGTCACCGAGACCACCTCGGGCAGCTTCGTGTTCGGCCTGGGCTATTCGCAGCTCGCGGGCGTGACCACCTCGGTGCAGCTGTCGCAGAACAACTTCCTGGGCAGCGGCAACCGGGTTTCGGTCGAGGCCCAGCGCAACGTCTACCTGCAGCGCTACTCGTTCTCGTTCCTGAACCCGTACTTCACCGACGAGGGCCTGTCGCTGGGCTACAACCTGTGGTGGCGCGAGTTCGACAACTC
>Ga0123333_10004292_pt1 | contig 13398 bp, 13 predicted proteins | sample BioC12SIPDNA_3_FD_89957 | JGI IMG/M metagenome (GOLD analysis project Ga0123333, IMG submission 89957) | Anaerobic biogas reactor microbial communites from Washington, USA - Biogas_R2_B C12 SIP DNA | ecosystem: Engineered > Bioreactor > Anaerobic > Unclassified | place: Washington, USA...
CGGGCACCGTCACCACCATCGACAGCTCGGACAGGATGCTGTTCACCCTGGTCAACATGCTCAGCGTGAACTTCGTGCGCGAATGGCATCGCGACGTGATCTGGGTGGACGGCGGGAATTCCGTTAATCCATACGACCTTACGTACGTCTGCAAGCGTTTCCGGCTACGGCCGGAGGAGGTGCTGAACAGCATCAATGTGTCCCGTGCCTTCACCGCCTACCAGATGTCCACTCTGATCGAGGAGTCGCTCGAGGAAGAGCTCTGCCGTAACAATGGCGGCATGGTGGTGGTGTCCTGCTACCCGGACCTCTTCCAGGACGCGGACATGGACTGGGAGGAGTCGTTGAAGCTTATGGAGAGGGGGATGGGCAAGCTGCGTTCCCTCACCGCCAAGCACCGCACCGTGACCGTGGTGACCAACTACGGCCTGGCGAAGCTGATGTACCGCAAGGGGCTGCGCCCGCTGTTCTACGAGAGCGTGGACAGGGTGGTGAGCATAGAGCACCGTTCCGGCCACGTGCGCATCTCCCTGCCTCGGGAAGAGAGGGAGATATTGTACAGGCCGGTGCCACCGAACCAGACCACCTTGGACGAGTACAAGAGGCGTTTCTGATGGGTCGGACCGTACCAACGTACCGCATGGCCTCGGAATCGATATTCCAGAGATGGAACGATTTTCGGCGCGCCCTTCCGCAGGAGGACCGCGACGCCTTCGACCGCCTTTCGGACAAGGTCCGGCTGCACTCCTCCGCCTGCAGCGTAGCGGCCTTCCTGGACCCCCTGGAGGGCGCCCTCCTCTCCATACTCCTGGAGCAGGAGAAGGAGCTGGATCGCCTGCGCAAGAAGGCCTGATCGAATGCGCGGATGGATCCTGGACTGCTATGCGGACGAGGTCAACAACGAGATGGTCACCTGGTTCAAGACCTCCGCAGGCGTGGAGCGCATCGCCGATCGCGAGTACCGGCCGAGCTTTTATGTAAAGCCATCCGCGGAACGGAAGCAGGCACTGCTGCTGGGCCTAAAGGAAGCTGGCATTGAGCACCGTTGGGAGGGACACCGCACCTGGCTCACGGGACCCCGGGAGGACGTACTCAGGGTCACCCCTAGGGGATACCGCAATCTGATGCCTTTGGCCAAGACCATCGACAAGTGGGGATGCCACCGGGACCATACGCTGTTCAACGTCGATACGCGCATGGACACCCGCTACTTCCTGCACCGCAAGGTCTTCCCGATGGGGCTCATGGATGTGGAGGGCTGGAAGAACCTGGACACCCCCTTCCGCCTGGACTACCCGATGCCCGAGCTGCGCACCTGCGAGCTGACGCTGGAGACCTCCGCCCGCCGCGGAATGCCGACCATGGACGACCGCCTGAAGCGGGCCACCCTGGACGATATGGTAATGGAGGGCAAGGAAGCGGACATCCTGGAGGCCATCCAGGAGGCGCTGCGGGAGCGGGACCCCGACGTGCTCATAACCGACGGGGGGGACAGCTTCCACCTGCCGTTCCTGGAGAGGTGCGCCGAGCGGAACGAGATGGAACTGGAGTTGGGAAGGGAGGGGGGAAAGCGCCGCGGGAAGGGCAAGAGCTACTTCACTTACGGACGGATCCTCTACAAACCACCCGCGTACAAACTGCGCGGGCGCATCCATTTGGACAAGGGTTCATCGTTCATATTCCAGGAGGGGGGGATGGCCGGGCTCATCGACCTCTGCCGCCTTTCCCGAATATCATTGCAGGACATGGCCCGCATGTCCCCCGGGAGCGCCATAAGCGCTATGCAGGTGAACGAGGCATCGAAGATGGGCTCCCTGGTCATGTGGAAGAAGAATTTGCCCGAAGATTTCAAGACCGCCGCCGAGCTGGTGGCCTGCGACCGCGGCGGGCTCATTTACGAACCGAAGGTCGGACTGCACGAGCGCATCCAGGAGGTGGACTTCACCTCCCTGTACCCCAGCATCATGGTCCGCCATAACATATCGCCGGAGACCCTGAACTGCGACTGCTGCCCGGACAGCGGAGAACCCGTTCCCGGACTGGGCTACTGGACCTGCACCAAGCGCAGGGGGCTGCTGGGAAGAGTGCTGGAACCGATCGTGCGCCGGAGGATATCGCTCAAGCGACTGAAGAACGAGGGCGGACGGCGGAGCGCCATCTACGACCAGCAGGCCAAGGTGCTCAAGTGGGTGCTGGTGACCTGCTTCGGCTATACGGGATATCGCAACGCCCGCTTCGGCCGCATCGAGTGCCACGAATCGATCACCGCTCACGGGCGGGAGATATTGCTCAAAGCTGCCGACGTCGCCGAGCACCGCGGATTCCGCGTACTGCATGGGATAGTGGACTCGTTATGGCTGGAAGGGAACGGGGATATCGAGGCCTACTGCCGGGAGATAGGGCAGCGCATGGGCATACCGCTGGTCTGGGACGGGGAGTACAAGTGGATAGTGTTCCTGCCGAATTTGACCAATGGCGCCGGGGCGCTGAACCGTTACTACGGCGCCTTCCAGGACGGGGAGCTGAAGGTGCGTGGCATCGCTCTGCGCAGAAGGGACACCTGCACCCTGGCCAGGGAATTACAGCAGGGCATGCTGGACCGCTTGGTCCTGGGAGAGGACGTCGAGGGCTTCCGGCATCGCATCCCTGAAGCGCTGGATGTCCTGGACTTGTTCATACGGAGGTTGAGGGACATGGAGACGCCGCTGGAGAAGCTGGTGCTCTCCAGGCGCATCAGCCGGGAGCTGAACGAGTACCGGCAGAGGAACGATCAGTTCCGTGCGCTGAGCCAGCTGGAGGACCAGGGCTTCCGTACACCCCCGGGTGAGGCGGTGGAGTTCATCATGACCCCCGGGAAGGAGGTCAAGGTGGCCCAGTTCTTGGACGGTGGAGAGGAGTACGACGTCGGACGGTACGAGGAGCTGCTGTTTCGGGCGGCGGGCGAACTGCTCTCGCCCTTCGAGCTCGGCCAGGACCGCCTGCGGGACTTCTACCGCAGGAACGGGGCGAAGTAGTAGAGAAGGATGGGCAGCAGGAGGCATCCCGTCAGGTGCACCCTGCTTACGCCCACCTTCCCGGGCAGCATGCCCAGAAGGGTGGAGAGGAACAACAGGAGCAAACCAGTGGGGCCGGCCAGCAGGAAGGAAAGCAGCACCATGCCCAGCAGAGCCGCCCGGTTCAGCCCGGTGAGGTCCCGGCCCTGGGCCTTGAGGAGCAGCCTGCCGCCCAGCCTCATGGTCAGCAGGTAGGAGAGAAGAGAGGATAGCAGAATGCATATGAGCAGGGAGGGCAGGTCGTCCACGCCTATGGACGGCAGGGCCGACTGCATTGCCAGCAGTGTGCCGCTGCGCCCCTTGCCCAGCAGGAGGAGAGTGCCCAGACCCAGCACCGCCGCCCCGGTGCCCACCGCGGAGACGGTGGCGATGAACTCCCGGGGCCCGGTGCGGGCGCGGGGGAGCATGGTGGTCAGCACCGCTCCGGCGGTGGCGGTGACCCCTGGAAGCCAACCCACCAGCCCGCCCATCAGCGAGCCGCGCAGCGCTCCGCTCACTGAGGGCGGTTCTCCCGCCTCCGCGTCCTGCGGGGGCATGCGGCCGCGCGAGGAGCCGATGAGCAGCGGCAATCCGAACAGCCCGGTGAACAGGGGCATGAGCATGTTGCCCTCCAGGCCCTTCCAGAGGTCGCCCCCGGGGACCAGTCCGTCCATGGCCATGATGCCCAGCGCCCCGGATAGGAGGAAGAGGAGTGCTGCCCACCCCATGACCGGCGGACGGTCCCTGCGCACCACCCAGACGCCCATGAGCAGCATGTTGCCCCCCTCCAGCCCCCGCCCCCTCACCGGGAAGGTCTGCGTCGGAGTGCTGACCGCCCATCCCCAGCGCCTCCTGCCCACCGTCCCGATCACCCGGGCGGAATCGCCGTGCACCGGCACGTGCCTCTTCAGGGAGATGGCGTTGCTCGGAGTCGCCGAACCGCCGCGCAGGTCCAGAATGGCCACGGGGTCGGCCTTTCCGCTCTCCGCCCAGAGCAGCAGGAACGGTATGAGGATCAGCAGATAAGGGATGAAGGGGGAGAGGGAATCGAGGGCGCCGGAAAGATGAATGTGAAGCAGCGGCAGGGGCAGCAGCAAGAGCATCCCTACAGTGGCCCCTACCAGACTGCCCTGGGCCGCGGCCTGCAGGGCGTTCATTCCCTTTCCCTCCAGCAACAGCCGGTGCGAGGGGAGAACTGACAGGCATTCCGTCTCATCCGGCACGCCCATGATCAGCGACGGTATGTAGTCCAGGAAGGAATGGCAGATGGCCGCAGAAAGAATGGCGCAGGCCAGGAGCAGGGCCGGGGGCAGGGCGCATCCGGTGGATGCGCAGATCGCCTCCATCGGCGGAGAGAGCAAGGGGATGGAGAGCACCAGCAGCGCGGCCAGAGTGTTGACGTGTATGCCCGGGGCGAGCCCAGACAGCGTTCCCAGCCCCATGCCCAGCAGGGTGAAGTAGATGACCATCAGGAGGTCCGCGCCGAGCATGAATTATGAATGCAGGGGAGTGGCAATACGGATAGGGCTGCAGTCACGCTATCAATCGTTTTTCCTTAATATTCGAACGACTATTGATGGCCGTCCATGCCAGCCATCAAGGCGCAAGCACTGACCAAGGTCTTCGGGGAGTTCAAGGCAGTGGACGCCATTGACTTCCAGATCGAGGAGGGGGAGTGCTTCGGCTTCCTTGGCCCGAACGGCGCAGGAAAGAGCACCACCATGCGCATGATACACTGCGCCAGCCCGGTGACCTCTGGGAAGCTGGAGGTGTTGGGCATGGATGTCGAAGGAAGCTCCAGGGAGATCAAGGCCGCCATTGGCGTCGCCCCGCAGGAGAACAACCTGGACCCTGATTTCACTGTGCGCCGGAACCTCACCGTGTACGGGCGCTACTTCGGCCTGCCCAATAAGCTGCTGGAGGAGCGCGCCGACCGATTGCTGGAGTTCATGCAGCTCTCCGAGAAGAGGGACGAGATGATCCAGGAGATCTCCGGGGGCATGAAGCGCCGCCTAATCATCGCCAGGGCCATGATGAACGACCCCCGATTGCTCATCCTGGACGAGCCGACGACGGGACTTGATCCCCAGGCCCGCCACCTCATATGGGAGAAGGTTCGCGAGCTCAAGCGCAAGAAGGTCACGGTCATCCTGACCACGCACTACATGGACGAGGCGGAGCGGCTGTGCGACCGGCTGGTGATCATGGACCACGGGAAGATAATCCTGGAGGGCAGGCCTAGGGAACTAATAGAACAGGTCATCGGCACCGATGTCATGGAGATCGACGTGCCCACGGACGACATGGAGTCGTATGTCAAGGAGCGGGGATGGAAGTACGAGCGGACCATCGATCGTCTGCTCGTTTATACCAAGGAGGGCCAGAGGGTGGCCGCGGAGCTCAAGGAGCACTTCTCCATGAGCTACTATCTCATCAGGAACGCCACGCTGGAGGACGTCTTCCTCCGCACCACCGGGAGGGCGCTGGTGGAATGAGCCTGATCTCCAACATATCCTGGCGCTCCATCGCCCTGTGGAAGCGCAACCGGGACGTCTTCCTTACCACCTGGAAGACCAACTTCGTCCCCCCGTTCCTGGAGCCGATACTGTACCTCCTGGCCATGGGATTGGGCTTCGGCGCCCTCATCCCGGAGGACATCGTGTACCGGGGTATGAGCGTGGAGTACATCAAGTTCCTGGCCCCGGGGCTCATCGCCATCAGCGTGATGTACGGGGCCTTCTTCGAGTGCACCTACAGCTCCTTCGTGCGCATGTACTACCAGAAGACCTTCGACGCCATCATGGCCACCCCCCTCTCCCTGGAGGACATCATAGCCGGGGAGATCCTTTGGGGGGCGACCAAGAGCTTCATCAACGCAACGATAGTGCTGGCGGTGGTCGCGGTCCTGGGGTACGCGGAGCTTCCTTTGCTGCTGATCATCCCGGCGATAGCCTTCCTGGGCGGGCTGATGTTCGCCTCACTGGCCATGCTATTCACCGCCCTGGTGCCCAACATGGACTCCTTCAACTACCCCTTCTTCCTGTTCATCACGCCCATGTTCCTGTTCAGCGGCACCTTCTTCCCGCTCAGCGTGCTGCCGGTGTGGGGTCAGCAGCTGGCGCTGGCCCTTCCGCTCACGCACATATCCAACATGGTCCGGGACCTGTCGTACAGCATGGCCACCATGGACGTGGCATTGGGATTCGTTTACCTGGCGGCATTGACCGCGCTGTGCTTCCTGGCCTCGGTGTTCCTGATGAAGAGGCGCCTGGTCAAGTGAGCACACGGACCTTGCCGTCCCTCACTTCCACGCTCACCAGGGTGCGCACGCTCTGCCCCAGGTCCCGCTCCAGCTCCTCCAGCCGGTCGGTCTTCCTCACCACCACGATGATGTCCCGCACCTCCACGCCCATCTCCTGGAGGGCCTTCACCACCGCCCGCAGCGTTCCTCCGGTGCTGACCACGTCATCCAGCAGCAGCACCCGGTCCCCCTTCTTCAGCCCGTTTATGTAGAGGTCCTTCTCCGAGTACCCGGTGGTCTGGCGCACGCTGACCTCCCCGGGCAGCCCGTACCTGCGCTTGCGGACCACGTTGTAGGGTATGCCGGTCATCAGGGACAGCGACACGATGAGCGGAATGGCCATGGCCTCGGCTCCCACCAGGTAGTCCACGTCCATGTCCATCAGGTCGTAGATGCGGTTCAGGACCTCGTCCAGGACCGCGGGGTCCATGGCCGGGATGCCGTCGGTGACGGGGTGCACGAAATACTGGTACTCGCCGAAGCGCACCACCTCGCTGCGCTCCAGGCTTTCCTTCAACCTTTCCAGCATGCTATCGGCTGCGGATATCCCTTACGCGCACATTAATTGTGCGTTCCCCTCGCATACATTATATTCCAGGGGCTCGCATCCCTGCGGCATGCGGGTCTTGGCGGGCAAGGACAAGGACATCCAGGAAGGGCGTTTGAAGGGTGTCAAGGCCGACGGTCATTCCTTCGTCGTCGGCAGGTTCAAGGGGCAGCTGTACGCCATGGACGGCAAGTGCTCGCACGCCGGCTTCGATCTCATGTACGGGAGCATCGTGGAGGGCGCGGTGGTCTGCCCCGCGCACGGCGCCAAGTTCGACCTGGCCACCGGGCAGAAGATCTCGCACTCGGGAGCCAGGGACCTTAGGGTGTACATCGTCTCCCTGGAAGGCGACGACGTCTACATAGAGGTCTGAGATCACTTCGGCTTCAAGGCCTCGTCCCCATCGGCCCTGTGCCACTTGGCCCCCTTCTTCCTGATCTTGCCGGAGGCGGCCAGGTGCCTGATGGTGCGCCGGACCAGGTCCTCGGGCACATCTATCTGGAACTGCTCCCGGAACCCCTTCTGTATGCCCAGCACGGTCTGGGGCTGGTGCAGCGTCTTCGGCAGCAGGGTCCGGAGGTCCTCGTGAAGGTTCCAGGGGAAGATGAACCAGGTCCAGTCCTCCTCGGGGACCTCGACCTCGTAGTAGTCGGGCTCCTTCTTGGAGTGGGTGATGTGCAGAAGCGTGGCGGTCCGTACCTCCTTGGGGCCCATGTTCCTCAGGTGCATCTCGGCCAGCAGGAGGCTCTCCCCGGTGTCGGTGATGTCGTCCACGATGAGCACCGATTCCCCGGCGATGCTGGCGTTCAGCTCCTGGGTCAGAAGCGCTTTCCCGTCGTGATTGGCGGTGATGCCCCAGTGCTCGGTCTTGACCGCGTAAAGCTTCTTGACCTGGAGGTGGTCGCATATCACCCGGGCGGGCACCCAGCCCCCGCGGGTGAGCCCGATCACCACGGTGGGCCGGAAGCCGTTGTCCGCGATGTCGTAGGCCACCGCCTCCGTCCATCTGGCGATCTCATCCCAGGTCAGTATCCGGCACTTGAAGCTCTCCACCTTTTCCATGATCGTCCCTCGGTCGGCGTTGCGACATCCCAGGACCGACCTGATGGGCAATATATTTTTACTCTCACAGCAGGGGCTTGACGAACTCCATGCGCGTGGTGTCGAAGAGACCGCGATTGCCGATCTTCAGCTCCGGGATGACCAGCAGCGACTGGAAGGAGAGGGTCATGAACGGCGCGGGAAGCGGGCAGCCCATCCCCTTCAGCATCTCCAGCAGTTCGGCCTCCCTGCCGGCCACCGCGGACATGGGCTCGGTGCTCATCAGCCCGGCCACGTTCAGCGGCAGCGATCCGACCTCCTCGCCGTCCACCACCGCGTAACCGCCCTGCATGGCCACAGTGTTCACCGCCATAGCCATCTCCTTTGCGGAGGCGCCCACCGCCAAGATGTGATGGGAATCGTGGGCCACGCTGGTGGCCATGGCCCCCCGCTTCAGCCCGAACCCTTTCACGAAGCCCAACACCGGAGCGGCCTGGCGGTAGCGGTCGCACAGGGCCAGCAGCAGCACGTCCTGCTGCGGGTCCGGATGGACCTTGCCCCCCCTCACCGGAAGCTCGGTGACGAAAGCATTGCTCTCGATCTGGTCCGGCAGCACCCTGATCACCCGGACGGAGGCCCTCTCCCCCTGTGCAGGGATCATCATCTCCTCGGCCCGGCGTTCCTGCGGGAATATGGCCAGGGGAGCGTCCTTCGGAGCCACCTCGAACAGCGCCCGGCCGTCCCTGGCCACCAGCTCCCCGGCGATGTACACCTCCCGGACCTGGAAGTCCTTCAGGTCATCGACCACCACCAGGTCCGCGGTCCTGCCCGCGGCTATGCTTCCTCCTGGAAGGCCATAATGCCAGGCCGGCCAGGCGGTGACCGCCCGAATGGCGTGCATGACCGGCATGCCCATGGCCACGGCCTTCCGGAGCAGTACGTCCAGATGGCCGGAGGCGATGTCCTTGGCCCGGAGGTCGTCGGACACCAGCATGCACTCGTGCCGCTTGGCGAAGGGCATCAGCAGCCCCAGGTCCCGGGAGGCGCTGCCCTCGCGCACCTGTATCCACATGCCCAGGAAGTACTTCTCCTCAGCCTCGTCCGGGGTCAGGCATTCGTGGTCGGTGCGCATCCCGGCGTTGATGTACTTGACCAGGTCCTCCCCGACCAGGCCGGGGCAGTGACCGTCTATGAGCTTCCAGAGCTTCTTGACCGCCTTGATCTTGTCCATGATCAGAGGGTCGTCCTCCAGAACCCCGCGGTAGTCCATTACCTCCCCGAAGGCCACGAAGCGCCGGTCCCGGAACAGCTCCTCGATCTCCGGAATGCCTATCACCGCCCCGGAGTCCTCGTATTTGGTCGCGGGGACGCATGAGGGCACGGTCAGGAATGTGCGCAGGGGAACACCCTCCGAATCGGAGAGCATGTAGCGCACGCCCTCCACGCCCAGCACGTTGGCGATCTCGTGCGGGTCGGAGACCACCGCGGTGGTCCCGTGCGGCACCACCGCCTCGGCGAAGCGCGAGGGGCAGAGCTGCGAGGACTCGATGTGTATGTGCGAATCTATCAGGCCGGGAAGGAGGTAGCGCGGGGGAGCCTCCTCCAGGGGAACTATCTCCGCGAACTTGCCGCCCTCGATTACCACCCTGCTGGGGAGCACCTTTCCGTTGACCACGTCCACCAGCTGACCTTCGACCTCGAACCGGCTCATGGAACCCACTCTGCGCTGAACGTGGAAAAACCTTTTGCCCGTTCCTTCCGATCCATGATCGTGACATACCCCCGGGAGGTGCTGAACAGGCTGCGTTGGGGAGACGGCACGCTGATGGGAGTGGTGGTGACCTACGTGCACCGCGGCGTCCCGGGGGACCTGCTTTCCGTGAGGGGGGAGAACATCACCGACCTGGGTAGGTCCTTTTTCTGCATCGGGGAGGGACGGGTGCCCTATCATCGCATCGTGCGTATAGAAAGGAAGGGGGAAGTGGTTTTCCAGGCCTAGCTCAGTGCCTGGGCTCGTTGCAGTTGGGGCAGTTGTGCATGAAGGAGGGGTAGTTCACCCCGCACTTGCGGCACTTGGCCATCTCCACCTTCTTATCCTTGTGCTCCGCTGCGGGGGCCGGCTGCGAGGCCGGCTGCTGGGGAGCGGGCTGTGGGGGCTGCGGAGGAGCGGCCTGCTGCTGGTTCGGCGCGGCCTGATACTGCTGGGCCTGATACTGCGCATACTGGGGCTGGAATATCTCCTGCAGCTTCAGGAAGCCGATGAGCAGGATGACCCCGGGAATGAACAGGACCACGAAGCCCACGATGGACCAGATGAGCAGGGCATCGCTGGCCTGCTTGAAGCGCCCCTGATCGATGTTGGCGAAGACATTGTCCTTGAGCATCAGGATGACCACCAGGCCCAATCCAGCGGCGGCCAGGGGGTATATCCCTCCCAGAATGTTGCCGGTGACTATGGTTATCACTCCGGCCAGCATGCCGATCAATGCGAACACCAGGGCCAGAAGCTGTCCGATGTAGACCAGCTTGCGGGCCTCGGCCACGCTGGCCGGAAGCCAGGGCGGGCCGTTCTCCGAGGCCAGGAAATCGTTGAGGTCCATTTTCTTCCTCCGTTGAACAATATATTTGCTGGATGGTGTACATGAGGTCTGCGATATTCAATCTATCGCAGAGGTCCGCCCCCATCCGGCCAAGCATCTGGACCTCGCACAACGATTAAATAGTATCCTCCATCTACGAAAGGCGTCAAGGTTGAAATGGATGAAGAATGAGGATTTCAAGTACCTATACGACCGATTGAAGGAACCCTCTGATATCGACGCGCTCTCCAAGGAACTGAGCCTGGACCGCGAACTTCTCACCGTCATCTACACCCAGAGGACCGTGCGGGAGACCACCAAGAAGTTCTACAAGGTGCAGAGGAACGGTGCCAGGATGGTCAAGTCCTGGCAGAGCGGGGAGACCCTGCTGGAGATATCCCGACGCTACGAGTTCCCGCCCATACTCACCGGGCTGATGATATTCCAGGAGTCCGGAAGGTCCAAGAAGCAGTTCTGGTCCATCGTGAGGAACCCGGAGGCCATCCCTGACAGGGACCTCAGAGGGCAGATAGAGGAGATCTGCAGGGAGGACATCATCTATTCGCCCGAGGGCACGGAGAAGCAGCACCAGAGGGGGCTGTGGGGTGAGAAGAACCTGCAGGACTGGCTGAACGAACAGGGCATCGGCTTCCGCACCGAGAACGACCTGCGCGGGGAGTTCCCCAAGACCCCGGACGCGCTGTTGGACAAGCCCATAGTGGTTAACGGATGGAAGGTCAACTGGATCGAGTCCAAGGCCACCTTCGGGGACCGGGTGGAGGTCAACAAGAACACCCGCAAGCAGCTATCCCCGTACGTCAACCTGTTCGGGCAGGGGCTGGTGGTCTACTGGTTCGGCTTCGTGGACGAGATAACCATGGAGGACGGGATATTCATCACCGATTCCTCCCTGACCGGTCTGAACTGCCGGCCGGTCGATGGGGAGTGCCACCTTATAAATTAAATAGGTACAATCTTTATTTTTGTGCATGGACCGGGCCGACTTCATCTCCGCTAGCGACTTGGAGCGGTACGGCTACTGTCCATTGAGCTGGTGGTTGGGGAGGCAGGCCCGGTCGATCACTCCGGAGACCGAGGAGGGCGATCGGGCCCACCGGGAGAAGGCCGACGAGTACCGGCGCATAAGGCACATGGAGCAGTCGGCCTGGGAGTGGGAGCGGATGGTGTTCCTCTTCTCGGTCATCGCCACCGTCCTGGCCATCACCGGCCTCTCGTTGATGAGGGCCGTGGGGGGCAACGGGGGCAGCTGGGTCATATCATTGCTGAGCGTCATCTGGTTCTTCGCGGTCATCGCCATGCTGTACCTCTCCGCCCAGAGGGGTCAGGCCATGATCACCGTGCGCCGCACGCAGATCCTGGCCATAACCGGGCTCTTCGCCATGGCCGTGGCCATGAACCTGGGCACCCTGATGAGCGTGGACCAGATGATGTCCATGATCCTGGAGGCCCTGGCCCTGGTGTGGCTGATCGGGGCATCCCTGGCCCTGTACCTTTCCCTGGCGGCGGCGCAGAAGGCGGACGAGTGGAAGGAGGAGGAGGGGCTGGACGGCGAGGTGCACTATGTGGGCACGGACTCCTCGCCCCTTTACTGCTCGGAGAGGTACGGGCTGACCGGGCGCCCGGATTTCGTCCTGGAGATCGATGGCGATCTCATCCCCGGGGAGCTGAAGACCGGCCGCACCCCCCGGGGGCCGCTGTTCTCGCACATACTGCAGGTGGCCGCCTACTGCCTGCTCATTGCCGAATCGTCCGGGAAGCGACCTCCATACGGACTGCTGAGATACGGCCGGGAGGAGCACGAGATCGAGTTCGATCCGGAGCTGGAGCGCCTGCTGCTGGACAAGCTGGAGGAGATGCGCGGGATACTGCGCAGCGGGACCGTCCATCGCAACCACAACCGCCCCGGGAAGTGCGCCACCTGCTCCCGCCGGGCCTCCTGCCCTGAGCGACTGGTCTGAACTACTCCACGGTCACGCTCTTGGCCAGGTTCTTGGGCTTGTCTATGGAGCAGCCCCGCCTCTTGGCCACGTAGTACGACAGTGCCTGAAGGGCCACCGTCACCGGGATGGGCGAGAACACCGGCTTGACCTTGGGGACGTAGATGACCTTCTCGCACAGGCGGGCCAGGTCGGTGTCCCCTTCCACACCCACCCCCAGCACGGGGCTGTCCCGGGCGGCCACCTCGGATATGTTGGCCAGCATCTTGTCGTAGGTGTGGTCACCCTTGATGGCCACGGCGATGACCGGGGTGTTGGAGTCCAGGAGGGCCAGGGGGCCGTGCTTGAGCTCCCCGGCGGCGAACCCCTCGGCATGGATGTAGGATATCTCCTTGAGCTTGAGCGCGCCCTCCAGCATGGTGGGGTAGTTGATGTTGCGCCCGATGAAGAAGCAGTGCACCGCGCGGTCCACCATGCGGCTGGCCTCCTCTATGCCCTGCACCCGGTTCAGCACGGACTGCACCATGTTGGATGATTGGCGAAGCGATGACAGCGCGCTGCGCATAGAATCGTGGCTGAGGTTCCCGTTGCCATAGCCGATGCGTATGGCCACGAGATACATGGCCAGAAGCTGCGTCAGGAAGGTCTTGGTGGCGGCCACCCCGATCTCCGGACCCGCGCGGGTGTACAGCACCTCGTCCACCTCGCGGGTGATGGTGGAACCGACCACGTTGGTCACCGCCAGGGTGCGGCACCCGCGGCGGCGGGCCTCCCGGGCCGCGGCCAGGGTGTCCGCGGTCTCTCCACTCTGGGTGATGAGTATGACCAATGGGGCCTCCCTGGCCCCTGGCGAGTAGCGGTATTCGGAGGCCAGCTCCAGGGTGGTGGGCACGCCGGCGAACTCCTCCATGGCGTACTTGCCCACCATGGCCGCGTGGAA
>Ga0123333_10004304_pt1 | contig 13383 bp, 11 predicted proteins | sample BioC12SIPDNA_3_FD_89957 | JGI IMG/M metagenome (GOLD analysis project Ga0123333, IMG submission 89957) | Anaerobic biogas reactor microbial communites from Washington, USA - Biogas_R2_B C12 SIP DNA | ecosystem: Engineered > Bioreactor > Anaerobic > Unclassified | place: Washington, USA...
ACGCAGGTGTCCATGGCCTCGAAGGGCGGAAGCACGCCAAGGGTATAGCAGCCGATGTCGCCGGCGACGATGCAGCCAAGATCCCTCAGCGCCTCGAACGTGACTCGATGCGGACACCCCACGCACAACTGCGGTGGCTTGCCGGGCAACGGCGCAGCCTCAGGGCTGACATCGTTGGCGAGAATGCGGCGGACACGCTCGACGTTCAACTCGCCGAAGCGATACATCTCGCTCTTGCTCTCGACCTGTATGCCGGCTGACCGTATGGCGTCGGCAAGATACGGGTCGCCTTCTTCAATGACGACGCAACGCTTGAACGATTCAGCGAAGTTGCGAATCCTCTGCATGGGCAGCGGATGGGTCATGCCAAGTTTCAGCACGCTCGCATCGGGGGCCGCCTCCATGGCGTGCTGGAAGGCAATTCCCGACGCTATGACGCCAAGTTCCCTGCCGCGGTCGAAGACGACGTTAAGGTCCGACTGCTCGTTCCAGGCCGCAACCTCGTTCAGCGACTGCCGCAGGCGGCGGTGAGCCTTGCGGGCGTTGGATGGAATCATCACCAGGCGGGCGATGTCGCGTTGAAACTCGGCTTTCCACTTCATGTCCGGCTTTGCCGGATTGACGATTGTCTTGGAATGGCAGACGCGAGTTGTCACCCGCAGCATCACAGGCAGGCGGCGGCCGTGGCTGATGCTCAGTGCTGCCAGCGTAAAGTCGTACGCCTCCTGCGAATCGGACGGTTCGAGCATGATCACGCCGGCGGCGACGGCGTATCGGCGGTTGTCCTGTTCGTTCTGGCTGGACGCCATGCCCGGATCGTCGGCACAGACAAGCACCAGCGCGCCGTTGACGCCCGTATAGGCTGCGGTGAACAGCGGATCGGCGGCGACGTTCAAGCCGACGTGCTTCATGGTCACGATGGCGGCAGCGCCGGCATACGCCGCCCCAAGGCCCACTTCAAGCGCGACCTTCTCGTTTGGCGACCACTGGGCCTTGCCGCCAAGTTCGCTGAAGCGCTCTAGAATCTCGGTGCTTGGCGTGCCGGGGTATCCGCATCCCAGGCCCACGCCGGCGTTGCGGGCCGCCAGGGCGATAGCCTCGTTGCCGCTGAGCAACAGGCGCGGCGATGAACTCATAAATCAACTCCTTGAACCGAAAACACTTTTACGAACCATTCGGGCGGTCTGATCGGCTTGCCCTGCGGGGTAACTATCGCGTGCTCAGTCCAGCCGTCCGCGACGGGGTCGCCGCCTTGCGCCTTCGTTATCACAACTTCGAAACGCACGCGGGCCTTGCCCGACATGGCTGCGGTGGTTTGCACCGACAGGAGGTCGTCATATCTGGCCCTGCCGCGGTACTTGACGTGCGCCTCAACCAGGGGAAGCATCACCCCGTCGGCCTCCATCTGCACGTAGCTTACGCCGCGTTGGCGCAGAAACTCGGTCCTGCCGCACTCGAACCACTCAAGGGCGCGCGAGTTGTAGAACGTGCCCATCTGGTCGGTTTCGCTGTAGCGAACCCGCAAGAAGGTCTGATTAACGTCCGGAACGCTCAAAAAGGCATCTCCGCCTGCGTTTGAAGGCCCTTATTTGCTAACAGATCACGCCGGCAAATGCAAGGTTGCGGCGCGAGGCCGCTTTCATCCGGGCGGCGATTATGCTAACCTGTCGGGCTCGAAACGGCGTAGTTACTCGAAGGAGCTATCATGGCGCAAACACTGACGGCAAAGATACTCGCTGCCCATCTCGTTGAAGGCGAACTGACGCCCGGCGGCGAAATCGGCATTCGCATAGACCAGACGCTTACCCAGGACGCAACCGGCACGACCGCCTACCTGCTGTTCGAGGCGATGGAGATTCCCCGCGTCAAGACCGAGCTGTCGGTCAGCTACGTCGATCACAACATGGCCCAGTTCGGGCCGGAAAACCACAACGACCACCTGTATCTCCAGTCCATCAGCCGAAAGGTGGGCGCCTATCACAGCAGGCCGGGCAACGGCATCTGCCACCAGGTTCACCTTGAGCGATTCGCCCAGCCGGGCAAGACGCTTCTGGGCAGCGACAGCCACACCCCCACCGGCGGCGGAATGGGAATGATCTCCATCGGCGCCGGCGGTCTTGACGTTGCGGTGGCAATGGGCGGCGGACCCTTCTACACGACCGCGCCAAAAGTTATCGGCGTTGAACTCAAGGGCAAGCCACGCCCATGGGTTGCCGCCAAGGACATCATCCTGCGCCTGCTGAGCATCCTGACCACTAAGGGCAACGTCGGATGCGCCGTCGAGTATTTCGGCGAAGGCGTAAAGGCGCTGGCTGCGCCGGCGCGGGCCACCTGCACCAACATGGGCGCGGAGCTCGGCGTGACGTTCAGCCTGTTTCCATCCGACGAGCAGACTCAACGCTTCCTCGAAGCGCAGGGCAGGGGCGATCAGTACAAGCCGATGTCCGCCGACGCCGGCGCGAAATACGACCGCATCACCAAGAAGCTCAGCGCCTCCAGGGACGCCGCGGTCATCGAGAACATCAAGCAGTTCTGCACCGACGTTAAGATCAACCAGCAGGGAGACGCGGCTGAGGTTTCCTTCGGCCACGTCGTGATCGATCTGGACAAACTGCCGCCGCTGATGGCTGCCCCGTCCAGCCCGGACAACATCGTCGCCGTATCCGACGTTGCGGGCCTGCCCGTTGCGCAGGTGCTGATTGGTTCGTGCACGAATTCAAGTTACCAGGATCTCGTTCTGGCGTCGCGAGTGCTTGCGGGACGCACGGTGCATCCCGGCGTTGAGCTTGGCGTTGCTCCAGGCAGCAGGCAGGTGCTCGAGATGATCGCCCGCGACGGTTCGCTTGCGGCGATGGTTCGCGCCGGGGCGCGGATCGTCGAGAGCGGCTGCGGGCCCTGCATCGGGCTTGGCTTCTCGCCCGCCGAGGGCGCGATCAGCCTGCGGACGTTCAACCGCAACTTCGCCGGCAGAAGCGGCACCAAAGGCGACAAGGTGTACCTGGTTTCGGTTGAAACCGCGCTCGCCGCCGCACTTACCGGAAAGATCACCGATCCGCGCGAGCTTGACAAGATGGGCGTGAAACACGCTGCCATCGAACTGCCCGAGAAGTTCAGCATCGACGACGGCATGATCCAGCCGCCGCTTGAAGGCCCCGAAGCCCAAGCCGCGGGGGTGATCCGCGGCTCGACCATCGCCAAGCCCCCGCGCGGCGAAAAACTGCCCGACGCCGTCAACGGCACGGTGCTGCTGAAGGTCGGCGACAAGATCACCACCGACCACATAATGCCCGCGGGCGAGCTGCTTAAATACCGCTCGAACGTGCCGCAGTACGCCAATTACGTCTTCAACGCCTTCAATGAGGCCGGGAAACCGACGTTCGCCCAGCGAGCTCTCGATCTGAAAAACTCCGGCGGGCACGGCGTTGTGGTTGCCGGCGAAAGCTATGGCCAGGGCTCAAGCAGGGAACACGCCGCGCTCTGCCCGATGCACCTTGGCGTGCGGGCGGTTATCGCAAAGTCAATCGAGCGGATCCATCAGGCAAACCTGGTGAACTTCGCCATTCTGCCGCTGACGTTCGCCAACGGGGCCGATTACGACGCCATAGAGGCCGGCGATACGCTTGTCATCGAAAACGTCCAGACCGCTATCGCCTCCGCCGATCGCGTGACGGTTCGCAACGCCACCAGGAACACGACGTTTGAATGCCAACTGAAACTTGCGCCCCGCCAGCGCCGAATTCTTTCAGCAGGCGGCCTGCTTCGAGCGGTTGGCGAAGGCAAATAGGAAATCGCCCCGCTTACTTCGCGCTGATCAGCAGCAGGCTAAGGGCCATGACTCCCATTCCGCCCAGGAGGCCGTAAAGGGAATCGTGGCCTTTTCCGTAGGCGCGGGAAGTCGGCAGCAGTTCGTCCAGCGAGATGAAGACCATGACGCCCGCGATGCCGCCGAAGAGCCCGCCGATGATGCCGTTGTTCAATACCGATCTGAGCACGATGTAGCCGATTACCGCGCCCAGCGGTTCGGCAAGGCCCGACAGCAGCGAATACGCAAACGCCCGCCTGCGCGATCCGGTGGCGTAGAAGATCGGCACCGACACGCTTATGCCTTCGGGAATGTTGTGAAGGGCCACAGCCACCGCGATTGCCAAGCCCAGCGCGCCGTCCTCGTAGGCGGCCAGGAACGTGACAAGGCCCTCGGGAAAGTTGTGAATGGTTATCGCAAGGGCGGTGAGCAGCCCCATTCGCATGAGCTTGTGGGTTGACGGGTGCTCTTGAGTCGGGTGGGCTGCGGCGTCCACACGCATGTCGTGAACCTGTTGCTCGCGACGGACCTCGTGCGGGTTTTCCGCCGCCGGGACCACGCGGTCTATCACCAGCATGGCCGCTATGCCGATGAAAAACGAGCCCGCCATCCACCAGTCGCCGACAAGCTCGCCCGCCTTTGGCATGATCTCGACAAACGAAACGTACAACATAACGCCTGCCGAGAAGCCCGTCGCCAGCGAGAGAAAACGGTAATTGGTCCGCCGGGCGAAAAACGCGATTGCGCTTCCCACGCCGGTGGACAAGCCGGCCAGCGCCGTCAACAGAAAGGCGAACCAGAACCCGCTCATCTCGCTCCTTTGCAGATGCTCAAGGCATTATACAGGATCGCCCCGATTCAGGCATAGCTGTGCAACCCGGCGAGCAGGTAGTTGACGACGATCCAGTTCACCAGCATCGCCCCGGCGGCAAGCAGGCAGAACACCGCGGTGATCAAGCCGCGACGCTCACCCGCTATCGGCCGAACGTGCAGGGCGATCAGAAGCAGGACAATCGTGATAAGCGCCCAGGTTTCTTTCGGATCCCACCCCCACCACCGGCCCCAGGCGACGTCGCCCCAGGCAGCGCCAAGAATCGTGCCCAACGTAATCGCAAAACACCCGATGCGGGCCAGGATGATGTTCGCGCGATCCATGCCGGCAAGCATTGCGCTGTCGGTCCGCGGGCTGACTGTCACAAACGCCAGCGCGCCCATTCCTGCCACGGCGATGAGATATGTGGCCCCGGCGAAGGTGGCGCAAACGTCTCGCAGTTCGGGCTTGGCAAATGCCAGGGCCGGCCACCCGATCAGCCCCGGAATGACCGCCACCTGAAAGGCGATTACCGATGCCTTGGCTGGCCATCCCGGCGATCGCCAGATGACGGCGAAGAGGTACGGGTACGACAGCAGCAGAGTCATGCCCGCAACGGCATGCCCGATGATGATGATCGCAACGTGCATCGCCATCAGCGGCGAGTCGAGAATGCCCGGATGGTCCGCCAAACTGCCGTCAACAAGGCGGCAGGCAAGCAATATCATCACCGCGTAAAGCGAAGACGCCAACAGCGCGACCCCGTTTCGCCACCTCAGTTCAAGCACCATCGCAACTATGCAGCCAAGAAGCGCCGACGCCAGCATTGCCTCGTACTGGTTCATCACCGGCGGCAGATACCAGGCCCTGCCGCTGACGATCCATCGCAAAACGAAGACGCCGGCAAGGAACAAGATGCTCGCGGCAAACACGCAAAGCGTTGACCGCTTCAACCGGTTGCTGACGACGCGGGCAAGGCCCATCGCCGCAGAGACGCCAAACAAGACCAGCGGCCACACGCTGCCGCCCAACGCCTCATAGACCGATTGCAGCTCCTGCCGCCATAGCGGCGCCTGGGCAAGAACGGCAAGGGTGTTCATTGCTCGCCCTCCCTCTTGCCGGCAAGCATAGGCTTGATGAAGAAGGCCCAGAACATGCCCGCGGCGATAAGGCCCAGCCCCGTCCAGATGGCCGTCAGGCCGCGGCGGGACGACACCTCGAACATGATCATGCGCGGATCGTCCGCTTCGTCGAGCCAGTGCCCCTGCGTGAACTGCCAGTCGCCGGCCCGCAACGGCCGGTTGAGGCCGATGACCGCCGGCGCGCCGTCCACAAGAACATCGCAACGGTAATCCTTGGCGGTCTTGCCGTCGCTGGAGGGCAGATATTCCGCCTTTTCGATCCGCAGCCTGTGGGGCAGCTTCACCACCCGCCTGGCGAAACGCATCGCCAGCGCTCGCTGCTGGCCGCATAACCACGCCTGCTGCTCAAATTGGCCCAGCGGGTCGAACGGCAAGGCCGCTGCTCCGCGCCAGTCGCCCCACGTTACTCGAACATTGATCGCGGGCACGCCCAGGTCATCCTGCGATGGAACAGCCGCGGTGTGCAAGGCCGCGTGCGTGAAAAGGCGATCAACCGCAATGTTCAGCGTCCTGGCGGCAAGCTTCACCGTCACCGCCCTGCCGGGCGACATCGGCACAAGCTCGGCCTGGCCGTCCGCGCGAAGAATGACAAGCGACAGCGGCACGTCCTGGCCGGACAGAAGCACCAGCATGTCTCTGCCTCGGCATATCTCCTCGGGCGGATGGCGGGTCAGCATCCGCCCGGCCATCTCGCTATCGGCGCTGCCGTGGAACATGACAACCACGTCGCCGAATTCCCACGTGACCGCCGGCTTGCCCCACCCGCACATTACGTTGCGCATGGATGATTCGCCGTCGTCGATGCCCACTACCGCCGCCGGCATGGGCAGCGGCGAATCGTCGCGCCACTGCTGCACGATCTGTGCGCGTGGCACAAAGTCCACCACCTCGACCGCAACGCCGCCGGCCGTTTGTGTTTCGCCAAGTTGAACGCCCCCGGCCGTGATCGGATTTATGTCCAAAGGCAGTTCCATCGCGGCCAGATCCTGCGCGCCGCTTACCGCCACGACATGAAGGGCTGCCGAGTTGGCAAGCTGGAATTCGTCTATCTCGCTCCAGCCATGGTCGGTGCGGTAGCTGACTGCCTGGCCTCGCTGGCCCGCCAGCACGTTCACGGCTGCCCCCGCCGCCAGCACCACAAAACCCGCATGCGCCGCCCACGCGCCGACTGCACGGACGGAGAATGGAACCCGCGCGATGGTGCTTACAATTACGGCTGCAAGAAGCCAAGCTCCGCACGCCAGCGCGATCGGATGCCGCATCAGCGCAGCCGGGTCGGCGCCAAGCAGCGATGCAGTTTTCTGGGGCGCTAGCGACGCAAACGCCAGATATGCAACCAGTATCGCCCCCACCGCGACCGACGGCCAGACGCTGGCGAGTGCACGAAGAGGAAGTGTCAGAAGGAATCTCATCGGCATTGCATTCTACAGAAAGACCCCCACGGCCAACTAGGGTTCATTCCCGGTTGCAGATCGGGCCCATTATGCAAGCGAGAAGATTTCCCGTGGGAAATCTCCTCGCACATGCAGAAATCGCGGTCAGTTTTTCGTCAGCCGCCCAGGTCAGTTGGCGGTCAGCAGCAGTTCCTTGGGGACGATCCACAGCTCGACTCGCCGGTTGGCGGGGTTGCCCTTCTCGCCGGGAGCGTTGGCCTCGACGGGATGGTACTTGCTCACGCCGCCGGCCCGGATGCGAAGCACGTCCATGCCGCCGTCGGCAAGCGCCTGGAACACGCTGACCGCCCTGTTGGTGGACAGGCCCAGGTTGCTGCCGTGACGCTCGATCGTGGCGGGGTTCTTCAGCGGAATGTCATCGGTGTGCCCGACCGCCCAGATGGCGAAGTCCGCAGCCTCAGACCCTGACAGAATGCCCGCCAGCTTTGCAAGGGCCGCCTTCGCATCGGCGGTAACTTCGTCGCTGCCCTTGGCGAAAGTGAGGTCCGCCTTGAACTTCACCATGCCGTCGCGGGGGAAATACTCCAGCAGATCGGGGTTTTCCTTTGCGAACTGCATGAGCTTCTCGTTGAGAAGCGCGGGCAGCTTGACCGGCCCGGGCAGCGGCAGCGGAGCTGCGTTCTGAAGCTTGGCCAACTGAGCCTTGAGGGCGTCGAGGTCGGCAAGCAATTTCTTGTTTGCGCCGCCAAGCAGGTCAAGTTCGTTCTGCTTGAAGGCGATGGTCCGCTCGTAGTCGGCGATCTTGGCCTCGAGCGCGGCCCGCTCCGCTTCAAGCAGACGCTGGCGGTCCAAAGCCTGATCGAGTGAATCCTGGGCCTGGCGGTTCATGGCAACCACCCGGTCGTACTCTTTTGCATCCACACAGCCGCCGGCAGCCATAACACCGGCAAGCACCGTCGCCGCGATCGCGAACGCCAGCACCTTTCTCATTGAAGTCCCTTTCACCGCCGGCATTGGCCGGCATCCGTAAGTGTGAAACCGTATCGTGTTACGCAACGTTTCAGGTGGTAGCAGTCTTCCGTGCGGCGCTCTTTGCCGCAAACATTCCGATTGCCCCGCTTGCCGCGGCGACAACCACAAGAACCACGACCAGTATCGCGCCGTTGTTCTTGAGCGATTCGAGATAGCCCGGCACGTGTCCGAGCATCGCCGGAATAGTCGTCAACATCAGGATCAACGCGGCGATGATTCCGCCGACGATCATCCCGCCGAAGAAAGCGGCATTGGGATCGGCAGCCTCGACCATGACGACCTGGGCCGCAGCCGGCGCCGCGGCGACCGGCGCGCTTGTCTCCGCAAGGTTTCCGGCGCCCATCGAATCGTCGCTGCCAAGACCGCCGTCTACATCGATGTGACCAAGCACTTCAGCGCCGAGCGACGTGTCGTCGCTCTCGCGGGTGAGGTCCAATAGGCCCGAGCCGCTTCCGACACCCTGGCCTGTAAGCTGCTCTTCAAGGGTCGGGGCGATCTGCGTCTTGGCCATCGGGTCGGCGGACTCGATATCGAGATCCTCATCGTCGAAGATGCTTATGCCCTCGGCCGTGATAACTGTGTCTTCCTTCGCCGGACCCGCCGATTCACTGGCCTCGGTCAGCGTGACCTCGTCGCCAACCATCGGAGAAAGGCTTATCATGCTCGTTCCGCCCGCGGCCATGTCTATGTCCGCAGCCTTGAACATGCGACGCACGCCGTCCTGGAATGATTTGAGCTTGCCGTCCCTGATCCGGTCTTCAAGCTCCTGTGAACTGATACCGAGCTTCTCGCAAGCCTCAGCCTCGGTGTAATACATCTTTCTGGCCATTTGTTACTCCCGGCTTTCACCCGGTGGGGTGGTTTCATCCAGCCGCCTGTGCTGGCGAACAAGATCGCGAATTTCCCGCGGCAGCGGCTCGGTGTTGTACTCGTCCAGTTGAAGATCGAAAATATAGTTTCGCACCGCCATCAGCCTGAGCTTTCGGGTCGAGGGCACCCACTGGTACACGCCCAGGCTGCCGTTAGCCATGTCTACAAGGAAAATCGCATACGTGTCGCCTGCGACCTGCCCCGACGCAAGCAGTATGTTGCCCCGCACCAGCGGCTCGGAGGGCTGGGCCTGAGCCCTTCCCTGCGGAAGCGGATACACCTGTTCGTTCACCAGTTCCGCCATCAGGCCGACGCATACCGTCGCCAGTATGATCGCAATGATCCACTTGGCCGACGGCGCCGTCCGCCGCCCGTCGGGACTTCGAAATTCCTTCGCGTCCATTTCACGCCTCCCCACCGTAAGGTGGATTATAGGTTCCACACCATACTATTCAAGCTGTTTTTGGTTTGCGGATCCTATGCGCGTGCGGCGGACCCCACGCCTTTACTGCTTGCCCTTGCTCTTTTTGCCCGTGAGGTTGGCCACGCCTTCGTCGAGCATCATCTTGAGGGTTTCGTGCCGCTTGGCGTAAAGCCGTCGCAGCTTACGGGGCTTGTGACGCGCGAGGGCGTAATGGGTCAGCAAGGGCATTACGATGGTCGTGTCGGCGTAGCAGACAAGGGTATTTGGCAGGGCCAGCGGATCAACCTTGCCCCAGCTTACCGCCTCCGAAGGCGTGGCGCCGGACAGGCCGCCCGTATCCGGCCGGGCGTCGGTCACCTGGAGGAAGTAATCCTGGCCGGCCTCTTCGATGTGGAACTATTCCTGCAATTGAGGCTCGGTTTGAAGCATGAAGTTCTTCGGGCTGCCGCCGCCCATCAGCAGCACGGCGTGCTTTCCGCCCGAGCGCTTGGCGGCAAGCACGTAGCTGGATGTCTCGTTGACGTCCAGGAACGGGTCGATGTTGAATTCGTACCCCAGGGCCGACAGCTTGGCGATGACCATGCCGATGGTCGAATCGCCCGGCGACGACGTGTAAACCGGCACGTCGGCCCTGTAGGCGGCGGCGAGAATCGAGACATCCTTCTGGTTGTTTTCTTCCTCGATCTTCGCAACATATCGACCGAGGTGATTGTGGAACTCGGCAAGTCCCATTTTCTTGCGGAATTCGGGCTTTTTGAGAATTTCCGCCAAGATATGGTCGGTCCGCATCAGGCAGTCGGTGAAGTCCAGCAGCACGTCGTAGATTCTGACCACGCCGTTGCTGCGCAGGTCGGCGTCGTTTACGTGCGGCGTTCCGACGTGCAGCGAGCAATCAAACGCAAAGTGCATGTCGTGATACAGGTTCGCGCCGGTGGCGACGATCCAGTCCACGAAGCCCGCCTTGATCAACGGCACAACGCACGAGCGCCCAAGCCCAGCCGGCGTCAACGCGCCCGCAAGCGTCAGGCCGACGGTGACATCAGGCTGAAGCATCTTCGTCGCCAGCAGCTCGCAGCCTTCACGCAGGCGAGCACCGTTATATGCAAGAAACACCTGGTCTATCACGTCAGGCAGCGATTCCTTGCCGGTCAGTCCGTTCGGTGCGACCTTCTTGCCCGCCAGATACTTGTTCTTGCGCGGGCACTTCTTGTTCGTCACCCATTTGGGCAGTTTCATTTCGCTCATTTCACTTCCTCTTTCCGGGGGCCGAAAATGCTTGCCCCGGTGGATCACCTGGCCGCGGAGGGGCCTGATTGTGTGTACGCAATGATTTTATACGCCAGCCTGGCGGCAAGAAACTCCGACACTTTCTGCCCCTCAAGCGGAACAACTTCGACAATATCCGCGCCAATCACCCGCCGCAGGCTGCAAACGCGGCGAAGAAGCGTCGTAACCTGTCGCCATGTCAGCCCACCCGGCTCGGGAGTGCCTGTGCCCGGAACGCAGCAGGGATCGAACCCGTCAACATCGATGGTGATGTACACCGTGTCGCCAAGCAGGTCCAGCGTGCGGTCTATCCAGCGCGTATCGGTTTCAACGACGAGCGGAGTTATGAAGTTCTCCACCTGGCGCGGGCAGTCGAGAAACTCCTCCCGCGAGAAATTTCGAATGCCGACCTGTGCGATGTTGTTGGTGATTTCAAGCACCCTTCGCATCACGCATGCGTGGGAATGCTTCGTGCCGTCGTAGGCGTCTCGCAGATCCGCGTGGGCGTCTATCTGAAGCACGCTCACGCCCGCGTGTTTTTCGGCGGCCGCCTGAACGAGCGGCGCGGTGATGCTGTGCTCGCCGCCAAGGGCGATTATGAACTTGTCGCCGGCGCTTTTCGCAGCCTCGTAGACGCGCTTCATCTGCTCACCCGGCGTGTCGGCAGGGGCGACGGCGTCGAGAGTGACGATTCCCGCCTGGCGGTAGTCGGCTCGCAGTTCCTCGTCGAAGTCTTCGACCTGGCTTGAGGCGTCGATAATCGCCTCTGGCGCGCAGGCGGAACCTTTAAGGTAGCTGGCGGTGTCGTCGTACGGCACTGGAAGAATCGCGTACCGCGACTCGTCCGCCCGCCTCAGTTCCGGCGGCAGGTTCATGAAATGTTGTTTGCCCGTCTGCGTCAAATCAGTCCTCGCGTCAGAACAGCATGACTGCCGCCGAAATAACCGTAGTCCACAAGCCGCTCTTGTCGCCTTCGGCCGTCTGCGTGGTGGACCTGGTGCGGACTATCTTGCCCGACATGCGGAAGAGTTCCTTCCGTTCGTCATAGGCGGTCTCCGAGTCAAACTCTATGCCCAGCGTCGTGGCGAGCATGGTGGCGGCCATGTCTTCGACCATGTCGCTGACAAGGTTTTCCTTCATGCCAAAGCCGTGGTACTCGCTGATGTATCCATAGTTAGCCTTGTCGGCGGGTTGCGCCAAGCCGATGCCGGCGGACACCAGTCTCGACGGCTCGTTGGTGCACGCCTCGGCCAGGACGACGAACGTTATTTCGCCCGCGCGCAGCTTCTTGAGCCCTTCGGTTCTGGAGATGATCTTGCAGTGCGGGGGCAGAATGCTCGAAACCCGCACCAGATTGCCGCGTTCGATGCCGGCCTTGCGAAGCGCAAGCTCAAAACTCTGAAGGCGGTTGCGATGCTTTCCAACGCCCTTGGTGAAAAACACTTCCTGCGGAACCAGCGCCAAACGCTCCATCTTGCACCTTTCAACGGCAAAGCATCAGTCACATGCGCATTGTTCGTCCAATAGCGCCCTCTGCGCCGAGTATCAGCCCGCTCGACGAAAATGCACGGAGAACATCTCAGATCGGTCGAGCCTGAATCGGGCGTCTGTGGGCAACGATTCGCCTGCGCCACCCGGGCCGGCCAGGTTGATCGGCACTCTTGTACAAGACCAGGAACGGCATGTCAAGAATTGCGGCCCGTATCTTGCGCACGGCGGCGAACGCTATCAGATGCAAAGACGGGCTGTTATAATCACGCCATGACCTGGATGCTCGCAATCATCCTGTCGCTGGCGGCGGCTGAATCGCCTGCATGCAAAGAGGCGATCATCGTGCTTGATTTCGCCTGCCAAGACGCCCAGGCCGGATCGGCGCTGGCCGACAGTATTCGCCTCAGACTCGCCAGGCACGAGGAATGGTTCGTGCTGGACAAGCAGGCGACAATGGACCTCTGTGGCCCGCTGGAGGCCAATGCGCCGGTCGATCAGGTGGCCAGACTCGCCGGCAGAGCCGGGTGCAACTCCGCCATCATCGGCACGCTCGACATTCAAGGCGACAGGCACACCGCCACCGTCACCAAGATGAACTTCTTCGAGCTGGCGGACGACAAGGGATGGACCAGGGAATTCGTCGAGACCGGTCAGCGGGCGCGCCCGATGATCGCACGGCGCGTGGTCGAGGCCTTGCGGGAATCGCCAGAGTGGATTCCGCCGCAGTACGGCGATGAGGCTGCGCCTGAGGATCCTGGCAAACCTGTTAACGTTAATGGCGATTTCGAGAACGGCGCCGCCGGTTGGGATCGGCCGGACAATGCCGCAATCTTTCACGAGCCCCGCCCCGGCGGCGGCAACTGCATTCGAATCAGGACCGACCTTGCCCGCGATCCGTGGCTGCAATACTCGCGGGCTCTTCTGCTGGGCTCGGCCGATCCCGAGCACCCGCCGCAAATCGCAACCGATACAAGTTACGGTTCGGTTGCCGGTCTGGAAGGCGTGCATTACCGAAGCGAATTCATCAAGGCCCAGCCGGGCCGGCGCTACTGGCTCAGCGCAGAGGTAAACGGCAGCGGTCCCAAGATTTTCGTCAAAGGCTTCAGGGACTGTTCAGACCAGGCCCAGGGCCTTCCCGAGAGATCGATGCA
>Ga0123333_10004305_pt1 | contig 13382 bp, 11 predicted proteins | sample BioC12SIPDNA_3_FD_89957 | JGI IMG/M metagenome (GOLD analysis project Ga0123333, IMG submission 89957) | Anaerobic biogas reactor microbial communites from Washington, USA - Biogas_R2_B C12 SIP DNA | ecosystem: Engineered > Bioreactor > Anaerobic > Unclassified | place: Washington, USA...
CCGGCGATTTTGAGAATCGCCGGAATCCCGTCCTACACGTTGTTTCTGTGGTGGGCGGTACTGGGATTGAACCAGTGACCCCTCGCGTGTGAAGCGAGTGCTCTCCCGCTGAGCTAACCGCCCTTGCCGCCGCAGACCGGCCGCGCCGGTCTCCTGAGCGCTACGTAGCTTAGCCCGGCCACCGGAAGTCGTCAACAACCCCGGAGACTCGCCGGCCACGACGCCGCGAGCCACGTCATGGCACCACACCCGTCCCTCACAACGCCGCCCCGAGGGTCTATCCTCCACCCAACGCGCCCCCACCCGGGCCGAGGGAGACGCATGCCCAACCGCACCCCCAAGATCACCGGCGCCCACCTGGTCGGTTCCGTGAACCTCGACACCGCCGAGACCGTGTTCCGCGCCGCCGCCTGGAGCTGCGGCTCCGTGCTGGACGCCATGCCCGACGGCGAGACGGGTGAGCGCTTCCACTGGGTCCTGTTCCAGGGGCGGGTGTTCGACCTCACCGACGGGCTCGAGCGCGTCGGCCCCACGCCGGTGGAGCTGGCGGGCTTCGACGTGCGGCCGTTCGAGATCGAGGAGGGCGTCGACCCCGCCGGCATCGCCTTCCCGGCGCTGGGCTACGCCGAGGCGGCGGCGCACTCGTGGGCGATCTTCAAGGCCCTGAAGCACGAGAGCGGCGTCATCCCCGAGCGCATGCGCTTCCAGGTGAGCCTGCCCACGCCCGTCGCCACCATCGCCACCTTCGTGGTGCCCGAGCACCGCGCGGCGCTCGAGGAGCAGTACGAGGCGGCGCTGCTGCGCGAGCTGCACCAGATCGCCGCCACCGTGCCGCACGACGAGCTGGCGATCCAGTGGGACATGGCGCTGGAGTTCGCGCTGCTGGAGGAGGTCGAGCTGCCGGGGCGCGGGCGGCTGCGCGCCTGGTTCGACGACCCCTTCGAGGGGCTGGTGGCGCGGGCCGCGCGGCTCGGCGACGCGGTGCCGCTGGGCGTGCGCCTCGGCTACCACCTCTGCTACGGCGACGTGGGCGAGAAGCACTTCGTGGAGCCGAAGGACGCCGGCGACCTCACGCGCGTGGCGAACGCGCTCGTGGAGCGGGTGAGCCGCCCGGTGGACTTCGTGCACATGCCGGTGCCCATCGACCGCGGCGACGAGGCGTACTTCGCGCCCCTGAAGGAGCTGGAGCTGCCGGCCGGGACGAAGCTCTACCTGGGCCTGATCCACCGCGAGGACGGCGTCGAGGGGGCGATCCGGCGCGCGAAGGCGGCGCTGACGGCCGTGCCGAGCTTCGGCGTGGCCACCGAGTGCGGCATGGGCCGCGGCCCGCGCGAGGCGATGCAACCCCTGCTGCGGCTGCACGAGCAGGTGGTGCGCGCGGCCCAGGAGCTCTAGGCGCCGGCCAGCACCTCCTCGAGCCGGTCGTACGACACCTGCAGGCCGCTCTCCATGCCGCTGTCGAACACCGCCTGCATCACCTCGGGCGCGTAGCACTCCACGTGGGCGCGCAGGGTGGTCACGCCGCCGTCCTCGACGAGCTCGGTGGTGATGAGGGTGAGGGGCTCGTCCACGTCGGGGCCGCCGCCCGGCGCGCCCTCGTACACCTCGGTGTGCACCAGGCGGTGCGGGCGCTGGATCTCGCGGTAGCGGCCGTGGAACGACACCACGTACCCGTCGCCGCGCAACGAGTTGCGCCAGTAGCCGCCCTCGCGCAGGTCGGCCTGGCAGTCGAGCCACTCGGAGTCCTCGTACCCCCACCAGCGCTTGATGAGCTCGGGCTCGGTGAGGGCGCGGAAGACCGAGCCCGCGCTGGCGTCGAACTTCCGCTCGATCTCGTAGGCCGTCTCGGAGACGGGTGCCACCTTGGCGCTGCCCTTGCGGTCTGCCCTGGTCGTCATGCGCGACCCTCCTCGATCTCCGCCACCACGTCGTCCAGGCGGTCGAGCCGCTCGTTGACGGTGGCGCTGAAGCGCTCCAGCCACCGCACGACCTGCTCGAGGGCGGCGCCGTCGACGCTGTACCAGCGCCACTTGCCCGCTGGGCGCACGCGCACCAGCCCGGCCTCGCGCAGGACCGCCAGGTGCTTCGACACCTGCGGCTGGGAGATGGCGAGGCGCGCCACCAGCTGGCTCACGGTGGCCTCGTCGGGGCCGAGGGCCGCGAGGATGTCGCGGCGCACGGGGTCCGAGAGGGCCGCCAGGGCCGTGCCGGGGGTGGGCGTGCTCGCCATGCCCGCATCATATTCCCAATCTGGAATACGTCAAGGCGCACCGCACACCTTAGGGTCCCGCCCGGGCGGATGACAACTGTCACCCCCGAGCGCTGACGAACCGCACTGCCGCCACACCGCCCCGCCGCGGCATCCTCGGGGCATGAGCGAAGCCAGCCTCCTCCCCAGCCCGCGCGAGCGCGCCACCGCGCCCTCTCGCCCCGCCGCCCGCCCCGCCCGCGGCGAGCCCGCCCCCGCCGCCGAGCTGCGGAACGTCACCAAGCGCTTCGGCGCCGTGACCGCGCTCGACGACGTGTCGCTCGAGGCCCGCCCCGGCGAGGTCCTCGCCGTGCTCGGCCCCAACGGCGCCGGCAAGACCACCGCCATCAGCTGCATGCTCGGCCTCCTGCAGCCCACCCACGGCAGCGCCCGGCTGTTCGGCGGCAGCCCGCGCGCCGCCAGCGCCCGCATGCGCGTGGGCGCCATGCTGCAGATCTCCGGCGTGCCCGAGACCCTCACCGTGCGCGAGCACCTGAGCTCCTTCGCCGTCTACTACCCCGCGCCCCTCGGCGTCGACGCGGCCCTCGACCTGGCCGGCCTCACCGCGGTGGCGGACCGCCAGTACGGCAAGCTGTCGGGCGGGCAGAAGCAGCGCCTGCACTTCGCGCTCGCGATGATCGGCGACCCCGACCTGCTGTTCCTCGACGAGCCCACTACCGGCCTCGACGTCGCCTCGCGCCGCGCGTTCTGGAGCCAGGTGCGCGGCTTCTTAGGCGGCCCGAGCACCACCCAGCGCACGGTGGTGCTCACCACCCACTACCTCGAGGAGGCCGACGCGCTGGCCGACCGCGTGGTCGTGATCGACAAGGGCCGCGTGCTGGTGGAGGGCACCCCCGCCGAGATCAAGCGCCGCGCCGCCGGCCGCCGCGTGCGCCTCGTCACGGCGCTGCCCCTCGAGCGGGTGCGCGCCATCCCCGGCGTGAGCCAGGCCGAGCGCGCCGGCGCCGCCACCACCCTCCTGACCAGCGACGCCGAAGCCGTCGTCAAGCAGCTCATGCGCCTCGACCCCGACCTCACCGACCTCGAGGTCACCGGCGCCGGGCTCGAAGAAGCCTTCCTCGCCCTCACCCACACGGAGACCGACCGATGATCAGCACCGCCACCCCGACCGCCACCAGGCAACCCAAACGCAACCTCCTCGCCCTCTACCTCACCGAGGCGCGCTTCGAGTTCCTCAAGCTGCTGCGCGTGCCCATGTACTCCTTCTCGGTGCTCGCCTTCCCCGTGCTCTTCTACGTGCTGTTCGGCGCCATCTACGGCGGCAACGAGACGCAGGGCATCCAGGTGGCGCGCTACATGGTCGCCACCTTCAGCGCCGCCGGCGTGCTGTCGGCCGCCATGTTCGGCTTCGGCGTGGGCGTGGCCACCGAGCGCGGCCAGGGCTGGATGCGCCTCAAGCGCGTGTCGCCCATGCCGCCCCTGGCCTACTTCGCGGCCAAGATGATCATGGCGCTTCTGTTCGCCACGCTGGCGGTAATCACCCTCACGCTGGTGGCGCTGCTGACGGGCCTGGTGCGCCTCGAGCCCCTCGACTGGCTGCGCATGTACGGCGTGGCGATGCTGGGCGTCTTCCCCTTCGCGGCGCTGGGCCTGGCGGTGGGCTACCTGTTCGGGCCCAACTCGGCGCCGATGGTGCTCAACCTCCTCTTCACCCCGCTCGCCTTCGCCTCCGGCCTCTGGGTCCCCGTCGAGGTGCTGCCGCCCATCGTGCAGCAGGTGGCCGTCTACCTGCCCACCTACCACTACGCGCAGCTGGTGGTGAGCACCACGGGCGCCACCGCGCTCGGGGCCGTCTCCACCCACCTGCTGGTGCTGGCCGGCACCACCGTGGCCTTCCTGGCGCTGGCCGCCTGGGCCTACTTCCGCGACGAGGGCAAGACCTACGGCTGAGCCGGGCGTATCCTTGACCCGATGAGCGCGAAGCCCGAGCCACCCGTCCGCCAGCGACGTTTCCTCGGCGTCCCGCTGGCGGACGCGCTGTGGCTCTTCTACCTCGTCTTCCTGGGCCTGCAGCCGCTGTTCGACCCCGACACCACCTGGCGCACCTGGGCGCTGGTCGGCCTGCTGGTGGCGGTGTTCCTGCCGGTCTACGGCTTCACCCACCGGGTGATCGAGGCGCGCCCCTGGTTCTGGCAGCGGGGCGTGCCCGGCGCCATGGTCGGGATCGCGATCATGGCGGCGCTGACGCTGGCGGGCGCCACCTTCAACACCGGCGCCAGCGTGTTCGCCATCTACGCCGGGGCGGCGGCCGGGCGGCTGCGGCCGCGGCAGCACGCGCTGCGGACGCTGGTCGCCATCGGGGCGGTGCTGGTGGTGGCGTTCCTCCTCTCGCCCGCGCCGTGGATCTACCGCCTGGCGTCGTTCGCGCCGGCGGCCTTCTTCGTGCCCGTCACCGGCCTCACCAACCTGGCCGAGCGCGAGCGGCGCGCGGCCCACGCCAAGCTGAGGATGGCGCAGGAGGAGGTCGAGCAGCTCGCCACCATCGCCGAGCGCGAGCGCATCGCGCGCGACCTCCACGACCTGCTGGGCCACACGCTCTCGACCATCACCCTCAAGGCCGAGCTGGCCTCGAGCCTGGCGACGCGCGACCCCGAGCGCGCCGCCCAGGAGATGAGGGACGTGGAGCGCCTGTCGCGCGAGACGCTGGCCGAGGTGCGCGCCGCCGTGCGCGGCTACCGCGGCAGCGGCCTGGCCGGCGAGCTGGCCAACGCCAAGCTGGCGCTGGAGGCCGCCGGCGTGGAGCTCGACTACTTCCTGCGCAACCTGCCCCTGCAGCCCGCTGCCGAGGGCGTGTTCGCGCTGGCCCTGCGCGAGGCCGTCACCAACGTGGTGCGCCACAGCCAGGCGCGCAGCTGCCGCGTGACGCTCGATGCCGACGGGGCGTTCGTGCTGCTCACGGTGGAGGACGACGGCGCCGGGGCGGCCGATGCCGTGCAGCCCGGCTCGGGCCTCTCCGCCATGCAGGAGCGGGTGCGGGCGCTGGGCGGCTTCGCCACCCTCGAGCCGTCGCGCGCCGCCAACCAGAGCGGCATGCGCCTCGACGTGGGGGTGCCCGTCGGCGTGGCGCTGCGCGCGGAGGGCGAGGAGCCGGCTCGCGGCGGGGCGCTCGCGCGGACGGGCGACGCCTCCCGGAGCGGCGCGGACGCTCCGGCCGAGGAGGGCGCGGCCGCGACGCGCCTGCGCCCCACGTGAGCGACGCGCGCCGCGTCCGCGTGGTCATCGCCGAGGACCAGTCGATGGTGCTCGGCGCGCTGGCGGCGCTGCTCGAGCTGCAGCCCGACATCGAGGTGGTGGCGCTGGCGGGCGACGGCGCCGAGGGCCTGCAGGCCGTGCTGACGCACCGCCCCGACGTGCTGGTCACCGACATCGAGATGCCCGGCATGACCGGCCTGGAGCTGGCGGCCGCCGTGAACGAGGAGCGCAAGCGCAGCGGCCTGCCCACGCGCGTGGTCATCCTCACCACCTTCGCGCGCGCCGGCTACCTGCGCCGCGCGCTCGACGCCGGCGTGTCGGGCTACCTGCTCAAGGACGCCCCCGCCAGCCAGCTGGCCGAGGCGCTTAGGCGCGTGGCGCAGGGCGGCCGCGCCATCGACCCCGAGCTGGCCGCCGAGGCGTGGGGCGAGGAGGACCCGCTCACCGACCGCGAGCGCCAGGTGCTGCGCCACGCCGGCGAGGGCGCCAGCACGGCGGCGATCGCCGAACGGCTGGGCCTGAGCGAGGGCACGGTGCGCAACTACCTGTCGGAGGCGATCAGCAAGCTGAACGCCGGCAACCGCGTGGAGGCGGCGCGCCTGGCGCGCGAGAAGGGCTGGCTCTAGGCGGGGCGGCCACGGCCTTGGCTGGTTGCCGCCCTTTGATCGGGCGCCCTCAGATGCTTGTTCAAGGTTTCGCGCCGAACCTTTAACAAGGATCTGAGGTTCGTCGAGATGTCCCTCTCCCGGTCAGCCGTCCGCCTCGGTAGGCGGCTCGGCCCGGTCGGCGGGCGGCCGCCAGGGCGCCACTTCACGCCCCTCCTCACGCCACCCCTTCATGCCGCCGCTGAAGTTGGCGACCTCGTGCTCGAACCCCTGGCGCGCCATGTAGGCGGCGGCGTCGCGCGAGCGGCTGCCGCTGGCGCACACGAACACCACCGGCGCGCCGGCGAGCCCGTCCACGCCGTCGAGGAAGCGGCTCAGCGGCAGGCTCTCGGCGCCCGGGATGACGCCGCTGAGGAGCTCGAACTCCTCGCGCACGTCCACCACCCGCGCGCCGCGCGCCTGCCACTCGAGCAGCTCGGCGGCGTCGATCTCGGCGTGCGGCCGCATCAGCCCTCCACGACCTCGCGGCGCTGGTGCGCGCGCCACGCCTCGTAGCTGCCCTCCAGCTCGACGACGTTGCCGAAGCCGCGGTTGCGCAGCGCGCTCGCCACCACCAGCGAGCGCCCGCCGCTCTGGCAGTGCAGCACCAGCGTGCCGCCGCGTGGCAGTTCGGCGAGGCGCTGCAGCACGCGGCCGGCGTGGAGCTGCTGCGAGCCCGGCACGTGGCCGGCGGCGTGCTCGCTGGCGGTGCGCACGTCGAGCACGTGGGCGCCGGGCAGCGCCTCGAGCTCGGCGGGCGTGACGAGCGGCAGCGGCTGCGTGTCGAGGCCCTCCAGCGACGGGAGGTAGCCCACCACGCCGTCGATGCCCACGTACGTCAGGCGGTCGCGCAGCGCCGCCGCGCGCGCCGCGTCGGACGCGAGCAGCACGATGGGGCGCCGCTCCACCTCAGGGTCGATGACCCAGGCGGCGTAGGTGGCGAACGACCTGCCCCCCGGCACCGCCAGCGCGCCGGGCACCGAGGCGCTCCACTGCTCGCGCGTGGTGCGCGTGTCGACGAGCACCAGGTCGCGGTTGACGCGGCCGCGCAGCTCGTCGGCGTTGAACTCCTTCAGCGGCGCGCGCGCGCCCAGCAGCGCCGGCCCCGCGCGGTTCTGGCGCTTCATGCGCCCGAAGTAGCTGGGGGCGTCGGGCTGGCCCTCGAGCAGCGCCGCCACGAAGCCCTCCACGTCGTCGTTCGCCAGGTGGTCGGCCCACCAGGCGGTGAGGCGCTCGTAGCCCACGGTGGTGCTGGCCACCGCGCCGAGCGCCTTGCCGCAGGCGCTGCCGGCGCCGTGGCCGGGCCACACCTGCACGTGGTCGGGCAGGGTCAGGAAGCGCTCCTTGAGGCTCCTGAACAGCTGGCGCGCGCCCTCGTAGCGCGTGTCCTGGTAGCCGGCGGCCTCGTCGAGCAGGTCGGGGCGGCCCAGGTCGCCGACGAACACGAAGTCGCCGGTGAGCACCATGGTGGGCTCGTCGCTGCGCGCGCGGTCGGTGACCAGGAACGACAGGTGCTCGGGGGTGTGCCCCGGGGTGTGCAGCGCCGTGAGGCGCACGTTGCCGACGTCGATGACGTCGCCGTGGCGCAGCGGCTCGTGCTCGAAGGCGTAGAGCCAGTCGGGGCCGCCCTCGGCCGAGAGGCGTAGCGCGGCGCCGGTGGCGGCCGCCAGCTCGCGGGCGCCCGACAGGTAGTCGGCGTGGATGTGGGTCTCGGTGACCACCGTGACGCGCAGGCCGTTGGCCGCGGCGTCGGCGAGGTAGACCGCGACGTCGCGCCGCGGGTCGACGACCACGGCCTCGCCCGTGGCCTGGCAGCCGATCAGGTAGCTGCCCTGCGCCAGGTCGGTATCGTAGAACTGCTTGAAGTACATCCGTTCCTCACCCTCGTTGCCGGGTGGCGCGCGGCCGGCCGCGCGCCCGCTCACCGCAGGTTAATCCCATCGTGCCGCGGGGGTGCCGCGGGGGTCGGTCATGGCCCGCACAGCCTAGGCCCCCGTCCCGAACTACACCGTCGTATGCGCTGCATGCATAATGACGCTGTATGAGCGAGCTACCCGACGCCGAGCACCTCCTCACCCTGCTGGCCGTGGCCGAGGCGGGCAACGAGAGCGCCGCCGCCGAGCTGCTGGGCGTGGGGCAGTCGTCGGTCAGCCGGCGCCTGGCCGCGCTGCAGCAGCGCTCCGCCGCCCAGCTCACGCAGCGCACGGCCGCCGGCACGCGCCTCACGCCCGCCGGCGCGGCGCTGCTGCCGTACGCCCGCGAGGTGCGCGAGGCGCTGCGCAGCGCGGCGCGCCTGTTGGGCCCGGCCGACGGTATCCCTCTGCGGGTGAGCCTGGGGGTGAGCCCCCACCTGCTGCCGCGCCTGGCGGGGGCGCTGGCGGGCGCCGGCAGCGCCGCCGAGCCCCTCGAGCTGCAGGTCAGCGAGGCCGGCTCCACCGACCTGCTGGCGGCGGTGCGCGCCGGGCGCCTGGGCGCGGCCCTCACCCTGTGGGCGCCGGCCGGCACCGAGCCGGGCCTGAGCGCCGCGCGGCTGGGCAGCGACCGCGCCGTGCTGGTCGCGCCCCCGGGCCACGCGGCCGTCGCCAACGGCCGCCCCGACCCCGCCGCCCTGCGCGACGCGCGCCTGCTGCTGCCGGGCGCCAGCACCCTCACGGAGCGCGGGCGCGCCTTCGCGCGCGAGGCCGGCGTGGGCGAGGCGCGGCTGGTGGAGCTCTCGGGCCCGGCGGCGGTGCGCTCGGCGGTGCTGGCGGGCGAGGGCGTGGGGGTGACGCTCGCCTCCTACGTGGCGGCCGAGGTGGCGGCGGGCTGGCTGGCGCAGGCGCCGGCGCGCCTGGAGGCGGTGTCTGGCGCGTCTGGCGCGGCCGGCGTGGCGGTGGCGCCCCGCGGGGCCGAGGCGCCCGAACGTACCGGCGCCGACGCCGACCGGCTAGGCGTGTGGCTGCTGGTCGCCGACGTCGTGCCCGAGGAGGCGGCGCGGCGCCTCACCGAGCTGGTGCGCGCGGCTACCGAGGCCAGCGAGCCGCGCTGACCTGAGCGCGGGCGGGCGGGCCGCTCCGCGAAGATCCGCCGCGTTCCGCGGAGGTGAGGCGGGCCCGCGGCACCGGGCGGAGCTCGTCGGATGGGTCCTCGCCGGGTTTCCGAACCGCGATACGCCAGCGCTGACGTGGCGCGGTTCGTCGACCGCCCGTTCCGCGTCGGGGACGACGCTCGCGCCCCGCGCCGGGGCACGAGGCGGTGGCGCCCCGGCGCGTGCGGCCGCCCGCCGCGGCGGCCGCCCTCGACCTCACGGCACCCTGCAAATGACGTCCCTGACGGGCTTCACGGCTCGAGTGCGGCTGCGACCCCGCGTTACGTAACGCTGCACGCTAGCTCGCGCCGTGGCGCGGTTCGGAACCCGACCCAGAAGGGACACCGCCCCTCCTAGGCAGCCGCCCCGCAGCGCCCGCCCCCCCTCAGCGCCCTTCCAGGTAGCGCTTCAGCGCCCCCTCGCCGCCCACGAACGAGTAGGCCCGCACGCCCCCCTCGCGCAGGCGCTCGGCCACCGCCGCCGAGCGCTGGCCCTGCGGGCAGAACGCCACGTAGGTCGCGTCCTTCGCGAACGCCGCGGGGTCCACCGGGCCCAGGGGCGCCGGCACCACGCGCGGCCAGTCGGGCTGCCAGCGGCGCATGGCCTCGCTGCGGCAGTCGAGCAGCACGGCGTCCTCGGGCAGCTCCGACACGCTCAGCTCGCCCAGGCCGGCGGGCGCCTCGGCGCCGCTCGCGAGCGCGTCGAGCCACCCCTCGCCCGCGCGCAGCGAGCGCAGCGGCAGGCGCGAGGCGCCGCTGGCCACGCGCGCGAGCTCCGCCTCCAGGGCGCCGCCCGTCATGCCCTCCTCCTCGCGGTCGAGGCGCTCGGCGCGGCTCGAGGTGGCGGGGCGCACCGGGGTGATGTTGCACTCCTCCACCGCCTTGGCCGACAGCTCGGCGGTGCCGATGCGCTCGGCCAGCGCGATGATGTCGAGCTTGTCGAAGCCGATCAAGGGCCGCAGCACGGGGCGCGCGGCGGCGGCGTCGATGGTGCGCAGGTTCGAGAGCGTCTGCGACGACACCTGGCCCACCGCCTCGCCGGTGATCAGCGCGTCCACCCGCCGGCGGGCGCGGCGCCGCCCCCGCTCGCGCGCGCCGTCCTCGCCCTCGAGCGCCTCGGCCGCGGCGTACGCCTCCATGGCGTCGGCCACCCCGTCGGCGGCGCGCACCATCAGGCGCTTCAGAGACACCTGCCACAGGTTCGGCGCCACGTGCTCGCGCATCTCGTCCATGGCGCCGCGCAGGTCGATGACGTGCGCCTCGGGCCGCGAGCCCGCCGCCCAGGCGTCGGACACGCGCTTGGCCACCTCCAGGGCGGTGCGCTCCGAGGCCAGGTCGCCTAGGCGGAAGTGCACGAAGTCGACCTCCACCCCGCGGCGCATCAGCTGCCACGCCGCCACGATCGAGTCGTAGCCGCCCGACAGCAGCGCCAGCGCGTGCCCGCCCGTGCCCAGCGGCAGGCCGCCGGGGCCGGGGTGGCGCTCGCTGAAGAAGTGGGCGCGGCGCTCGCCGACCTCCACCTCCACCGTCACCTCGGGGTGGGTGAGGTCGACCTGGGCGCCCGGGTTGAGGGCCGCGCCCAGCTTGCGCTCCACGTCCATGGAGCTGAAGGCGTGGCGCCCGTTGCGCTTGCAGCGCACGGCGTAGCGCCGCCCCTTGACGCGCTCGGCGAACAGTTCGGTGCCCACCGCCACGATGTCGTCGAGCTCGGGCCGGGCGGTGGCCTCGAGGAACGAGAAGCTGCCGACGCCGAACACGCGCGCCAGCGCGGCACGCGCCTCCTCGAGGCCGGCGTCCTCGCCCGCCTTCGGCTGCACCTCGGCCAGCACGCGGTTGGCCTGCACGCGCACGCGCGTGGCGAAGCCGGCGCGCTGCAGCGCGTCCTTCACGGCCAGGCGCAGCTTGCGCAGGAACGTGTCGCGCGTGCGCGGGGCCTTGATCGTCACCTCGGCGGTGGGGCGGATGGTCACCAGCAGGGGCGCGGGGGCGCCACCGTCGTTCATGGGGTTCACGCGGGCTCCTTCTCGCTCGGCACCGCGGCTTCGAGCCGCTCTACCAGCTGGCGTGCCTCCTCGAGGGGGTCGGTCCCGCCCTGCGAGGCGGCGGCCAGCGCCTTCGCGGTTCCCACGATACGTCCCGCCCGGTCGAGCCGCGGTCGCGTGTCGAAGTAGCCGTGCTCGTCGAGCCACGCCTCGAGCTTCTCGATGTTGCTGGGGCCGAAGAACTTCACGCGCCCCGCGCGGAGGGCGTCGAGCAGCGCTCGCGGGTCGCCGCCCACCTCCGCGACCACGGCGTTCACCCGCTCGAGGAAGGTGCCGGAGACCGTGGACCCCTCCAGCGTCGTGGGCCCCAGCGGCACGTTGCGTCCCTGGCACCACGCCTCGCACCACGCCTCCACGCCCGCCACGCGCCGCGCGAGCAGCGCCGCCTGCGCCTCGCTCAGCAGCCCCTGGGGCGCCTCCAGCAGGCCCTTCGCCTGGCCCACGGTGAGGACCTCGGCCTTGGCCAGGCGCCGCAGCAGGGCCAGGTCGTCGTAGCACAGGTGGTAGAGGTGCACCGCGCCCGGCGGGCCCCACGGGTCCACGGGCGTCACGCCCACGGCGCGCGCGAACTCCGCCTCGGGCACCGTGCGCGGGTCGGGCACCTCGCGCGCCGGCGCCAGGCTGGCGGCGCCGGCCCAGCGCTCCGCGTTCTGGAGGCGCCGCAGGCGCGCCAGGTCGACGACCGCGAGCGAGGGCTCGTCCCCCGCGTCCGCCACCGCCGCCTCCGCCGCCCGCTGCCAGGCGAGGGCGTCCTCGCGGCGGGCGCTGAGGTAGAAGACCTGCCGCCGGTCGTCGCGCGCCAGCTCCAGCAGGCTGGCGGCCACCTGCGCGAAGCGCTCGGGGTCGGCGGTGGTGAGCGCCTCGTCGAGGAAGAACGGCAGGCGCGCGTGACCGCCCTCGGCGTGGGCGGCGTGCGCCACGCGCAGCGCCAGCAGCAGCTGGGCGCGCGTGCCGGTCGAGAGCTGCGTCGGCGCGAGCAGGCGGCCGGTGGCGGCGTCGCGCGCCCGGAGGCGCTCCGCGGGCCTGGCGTTGGGCTCGAACACCAGCTCGAAGGCGTGGTGGGTGAAGCGGCGGAACCACGCCCGGGCGCGCTTCAGCACGTCGGGCTGGCGCTTGGCGCGGTGCTCGCCCTCGACGTCGTCGAACAGCACCTCGGCCGCCGCGTTGAGCAGCGCGCGGCGGCGGTGGTCCTGCACCGCGTCGTGGCGCCGCTGCAGCTCGGCGCGGGCGGTCTCGAGGGCGCGTTCGCGCTGGGCGTGCTTCACCTGCTCCTCGAGCTCGGCCAGGCGCTTGAGGAGGTCGTCGTGGTCGGAAGCGGCGCGCTGCGCCTCCCTGAGGCCGTCCTCCAGCTCCGCGACCTCGCCGGCGCGCGCGGCGCCGAGGAGCTCGGGCGCGGCGTCGCTCAGCTTCCGCTCCAGGTTGGCCACCAGCATCCCGAGGCCGGTGCGCTCGTCCTTCGCCTGACGCCAGCCGGGCAGGTCGTCGACCAGCTCCCGCAGGCGCGCCTCGGCGTCGGGCGCGGCGGGGTCCAGGTCGAGGCGCTCGAACAGCTCGGCGCGCGCCCGGACGGCGGCGGCGTGCTGGTCGCTGGCCTTCCCGCGGTCGCTCAGCGCCGCGGCTTCCGCGGCGCGCGCCTGGTCGCGCAGCTTCACGGCCCGCACCAGGGCGTCGCAGCGCGCCCGCACCGTGCCGGCGTGGGGCAGCTTCGAGCCGAGCCACCCGTCGCCGTTCCGGCGCGCGGGCTCCTGCGGCAGGTCGTGCAGCGAGAAGGGCGTGCCGGCGAGCGCCGCGGCCAGCGCCGCGAAGCGTTCGTCCGCCGCCGCCTCGAGCTGGCGCCGCTGCTCGTCCAGGCCTCGAAGCTCGAGCACCTGGTCGCGCACCTGGCGCGCGGTGCGCAGCCAGGCGGCGAAGCCGGCGTCGAGGCTCGGGGCGGCGCCGGCGTCGTAGCCGGTGTCGGCGGCCAGCGCCTGCAGGCGGCGGTTCGCCGCCGCCACCTCGTCCTCGGCGGTCGCGCGGAGGCCCCGCGCCCTCTCCGCCCGGTAGCTCAGCTGGGCCTTGCGCTCCGTGAGCTCCTGCCGGCGCGCCCCCTCGGCCAGCAGCACCTCGAGGCGCCGCGCCACCGCGTCGTGCTCCCAGGCCGCGGGCGGCGCCGCGCCGGCGCGCTCGAAC
>Ga0123333_10004306_pt1 | contig 13377 bp, 7 predicted proteins | sample BioC12SIPDNA_3_FD_89957 | JGI IMG/M metagenome (GOLD analysis project Ga0123333, IMG submission 89957) | Anaerobic biogas reactor microbial communites from Washington, USA - Biogas_R2_B C12 SIP DNA | ecosystem: Engineered > Bioreactor > Anaerobic > Unclassified | place: Washington, USA...
CGTACATCACCAGCGTGCAGCACCGCGAGGTGCACCTCGACTGACGGCCCACCTGCCCCTGCTCGCAGCCGCGATGTTGGGGCTGATGCTGTTCGAGCACCTGTCCGTGCCGCTGCCGGTCTCGGATCTGCGCGTCCCTGCGCTGTACGAACGGGTGGCCCGGGAGGAGGGCGATTTCGCACTGCTGGAACTGCCGTTGGGGTGGCGCAACGGCGCCCGGGTCGCGGGCAAGCAGGATGTGCTGATCATGCAGCAGCTGTGGTATCAGACCACGCACGGAAAGCGGGTCCTGGGTGGCAACACCTCACGCAACCCGGAGTACAAGTTCCAGTACTTCAGCGAGCAGCCTGTGCTGGCGCGGCTGATCGCCATGACGAACGCTGCAGATGTCCCCCAGCACGACGCGCTGCGTGCAGCCCTGGCCGCCCAACCGGTGACCGCCGCCGATCGCGAGCAGGCCGCCGCATGGGCCGCGTTCACCAACATCCGGTACGTCATGGTGCACCGGGACAAGCTGGCTGCCGAGACAGAGGCTGTCGCGAAAGACCTGTTGTCGCTTGGCATGGTTGCGGAAGAGGGCGACCTTGCGCTGTACCGGGTGCCGCAGCGGCCCGCGCCCACGATCTACCGGCTGGGTACGGATGAGGGTCGTCTCGTGCTCGGCGAGGGATGGAGTCCGGTAAGCGACGGCGAAGGAAGACCGGCGGGTGCGGAGAAAGCCGGCAGCGGGGTGATCGCGCAGCGCAGGGAGGTGCGGATGCTGCTGCCCCTTGGCGCGGGAGCCGCCGAGCTCAGGTTCCGCGCGGCTGCACTGGTCCCTGAGCAGCGAGTGAGCGTGGTGGTGGACGGTGAAGCGCTCGGTGGCCAGCCGCTGTCGATGGCCGACGGTTGGGTGAGCTTCGACGTCCCGGCAGATGGGCGCCGCAGCCCGCAAAGGGCAGCGCTCAGTGACGTGCGCCTGCAGTTCAGCCGGGCGGTTGAGGTCGATACGCTGGCAACGCAGTTGGGAAGCAGAGGGCCTGTCGGTGTGCTCGTGCGCAGCGCGGGCCAGGAGGTAGGCGATTTCGGCCACATATACCTGAACGGCCGCGAGGTCTCGCCGAACGAGCGGGGCTACAACCTTGTCAGTCTCGATCCTGAGGGCAACCTGCTTGCAGCCGCCAGTTTTGACACCCACGCGGACCCGGTTGCGAGCGCACACCTGGCCAAGTGGGTTGCCGCGCAGCCCCCCGGATCAGTTGTGGCCGGCGCGGTGCGCGATGAAGCCTCCATGAACCTGGAAGCGCCCGCACTGGACGCCCTGCGCTTGCTCGGCGTTACCACCGATCTACGCGGACATTTTCGCTGGGGTCACGCGTTCATTGCGGTGGTCAGCCTGCCCGGCGAGGCTGCGACCTTGTTCTGGGTCACTCCCCAGGAAGGTACGGACGCAGTGCGTCCAGTCCAGGCATCCCTGGGTCTGCCCCTGAGCGAACCCCAGGTGACCGCGCAGTTCTACGAGGTGCAGGTTACCTACAAATAATATAGTTGCTTTTTGTCGCCACCTGTGCTATGATCGCTCCATCGGACCGCGTCCACGATCGGAAGCAAGGCTATGCGACTCATTGATCGTCCTCACCCATCCAAGACCGGCCTGACCGCATGTGCGCTGGTGTACGCACTGGTACTGGTTGCGGCCGGGATCCTCACCACCCAGGCTGGCTCATCTCCTGATACAGCAAGCCACCGCGCGGCCCAAGCCGTTGCCGGCGACTGGGTCATTGTGCCGGACGCGCCGGTGGGGGGCCAGAGGATCAATGCGCTCCTCGTCGAGCGCGCAGGCCGCGTCTGGGCAGGCGCCGAGGAACGCGGGCTCGCCGTGTGGGATGGCACAGCCTGGTACGGCCTGACTACGCGCGATGGACTGCCTGACAACCGCGTCCTGAGCTTGTTCGAGGATCGACAAGGCCGGGTTTGGGCTGCCACTGGCACGGGAATCGGCTATGTCTCGCCCGAGTCGGCGCTCGCTACATCAGAGGTAACGCAGCCGGAGAAGGCAACATCGAAGGAACCGGCTGGAGATGCCAGGAAGGGGCCAGAGGGAGCAGGGCCGGAGGAGCCAGACGGAGCAGGCCATCCGGAGGTGGTTTTCCGCCGGCTCGACGTGGCCGGGCTGACCAGCCTGCCCGTGCTCGACTTTGCAGAGGGCCCCGACGGCGCGATCTATATGGGAACGGGGTCGGGACTGGGCCGGTGGCAGGAAGCTCGCGGCATCGAGCCAGTCACCGAGTTCGCTGGGCAGCGAGTTAACGCGCTCCACGCCCGGGATGACGGCACAGTGTGGGCCGGCACCGCGCGCGGGCTGTGGCGCCTCGAAGCGGGCAAGTGGGCGCCCATCACGGCTGAGGATAGCCCCGCTGCGTCTCGGATTCGGGGCATCGTCGAAAGCCCCGCAGGGATGCTGTACGTTTGGGCGGAAGACCGCGAGATCTGGCGATCGCGCGGGGTGGCCTGGCAGCAGGTGGAGCTGCCTGCAGCCTTGTCCAAGGAGATCACCGCGATCGGCTTTGAAAAGGGCCGGCTCTGGCTGGGGACGCACGAGGGCGTGTGGGCAAATGAGTCGTCGATCTGGCAGCAGTACGACGCCCGGCTGCTGCCGGGACCTGCGGCCGCAGCCTTCGCGTCGTCGCCGGACGGGTCCCTCTGGATCGGCACAGGAGGAGGGCTAGTCGAGTACAGGCCCGAGCGAACCGCACCCACGGTCGAAATCGTCGTTGTCGACGGCGTCATCTCCGGGGAAGGTGCGGTGGAGCTAGGCCGGGGCCGCATAGAGGAACTGGAGGTCGCTGCATCGGATCGGGAGTCGCCGCCCGAACGGCTGGTCATCTTCACGCAACTTGACGGGGTGGATGACGTGCCGCAAGTACGCGAGCGGGGGACGATCCGCGCGTACGGCGACCTGCGGCTGGCGGCAGGGCGCACGGTCCTGCACGTATGGGCTCAGGATGAGGCATTCAACCGTTCCGCTCCGGCCGATGTAGTACTGGTGACGCCCGGCCTGATCTACCTCCCCTTTGGGCTGGCGGTGCGCAAGGAAGTGGTCTATCCCATCCTGAGTGCAGCCGCGTTGCTGTTGATCGCCGCCGCAACGATATGGGCGGGCATCTCCGCGCGGCGGCGAGCTGTCGCACGGGCAGCGGCCGCAGAGGCTGCACGCGTGCAGGCGGTGGTGGCGAGGGAGTTCAACCCCTACCACAGCGCCGCGGCGGAGAGCCGCAGCATCGAAGCGCGGCTGCCGGAAGAGCCCGTGCGAGAGGTGGTGCAGACACTGGACGGCGGAAATGTGCTGCTTCTGGGCGAGAAGGGGATGGGCAAGACTCCGGCGCTCAGGCGAACTGCCGGATTGCTGAGCGCCCAGGCGAGCGATGACCCGATCTCGATCCCGGCATACCTCGATCTCTCATCGGTCCGCCCGGACATGGCGCTCCACACCCTGATGGGGCGCGTTGCCGCGGAGGCGGGGCGGTTGGTAGTCGGCGAGCAGCCCCGGCTTCAGTGGCACGAGGCCTCGCCTGACTCTTACGACGCGCGTGAGTTTCACGACGATCTGCAGGTCCTTCTCGCATCCCTCCGGCCGGTCGCCGGCCCACGCCAGATCCGCTTCGTCCTGCTCCTGGACGAAGCCCAGTCGCTTGACAGCTATCCGCCCCACGCTGTTGAGAACATCCGCGGGCTCCTGGTCAGGACGATGGGCGGACAGCTCCGGGCGGTGCTGGCCGGCGAGCGAGCCCCGCAGATCCTTGGCGACTTAAGGGACTTGTTCCGGGAGGCACACCTCAAGCCAGTCAGTGATGCAACCGCGCGCGAGCTAATCCTTGAACCAGTGCGTGGGGTGTATACGTGGGCCCCGGACGCGGTCGACCTGGCCGTCCGGGAGGCAGCAGGCCGGCCAGAGCGGCTGCTGGAGATCGCCGCGGCATCCGTCCAGCATGCGCTGGCGGGCGGCCGCATCGACATCACCGCCCACGATGTGGAAAATGCTACATCGTCTGGTGCAGATGCCGGACGCTAGAGGACCGCGAGGCTGTCGTGCGCAACCCGTATGTCATCGGAGCCTTCGTCACCGGCCGGGAATTCTATGGTAGGGAGGAACTCCTCGCCACGCTCCTCGAGTACGGCGCACGGGCACACTGGCTGGTGGGCAACCGGTGCATCGGCAAAACCTCGCTTCTGCGCCAGCTTGAGCTCCTGGCCTCGCGCAAGGACCGGCTCATCCCGCTGTACCTGGACATGCAGGGCTGCCACTCCTACGCAGACCTGGGCTATACCCTGGCGGAGGTCGTCCGCGACCATCCCGACCGGTTCTCGACGCTCGGCCTGCCCGCCTCCCTCGCGGAGGAAGAAGATGCGCTCACCTTGCTGGCCCAGTTGCGGCGGACGGCCGCACGGACGGGCCGCGAATTACTCCTGCTCTGCGACGAAACCGAAGCCTTGCTGGACATTGCGGCCGAGGAACCGGCGGCCATGCAACGGCTGCACAGACTTCTCACGGCCGGCGCTGGTGTGCGGTCGGTCATGGTCTCGACCCGCAGGATCTACCGTTTCTATGATGTCTGCCGCGACTGGCCCACCTCACCCTTCCTCGGCGGTTTCGACATGTCCAGCATGCTGGGCAGCATGTCCGCGCCAGACGCGCGCGGTCTCATCATCCAGTCACATGCGCCGCGCGGTGGCCGGATCAAGGCTGCCGCCGCAGTCGTGGCCGCTATCAAAGACGCCACCAACAACCACCCCCTCCTGCTACAACTCCTCTGCTCCCGTCTATTGGACGAAAACGGCGAGCTGCGCATGCCCGACGAATCTGACCTGTACGTGGATTCGATGGTTGCGAGCTTTTTAGAGTATGATTTCCGCCAGTTGACCGAAACAGATCGCGATCTGCTCCTGAACATCTACCGCAGCCACCGTGCGGATCCGCGCGAGCTGGAGCGGATGGACTTCGAGCAGCCGGTCGAGCTGAAGCAACGTGTAACCAATCTCGTCAACCTTGGCTACCTGCGCAAGCTCGGTTCGCGCTACGCCATCGGCAACCAGTTCCTGCGAGGTTGGCTCGAGACACAGGCTGCAACGCTGGCCCGCGTGCCCCCGCTGCAGACGTCGAAGGACGCCATGCGGGCCGTGTTCGCCAGGCAGCGCGAACACGATGTGGGCTCGCTCGTCATGCAGCTGAATCTGCGGCGCGGGCGGCTGGTCGAGCTCGAGATGGTGCGGGGCCAGGAGTTGTTGTCGGCCTCGCCGCAGGTGCTGACCGAGATCGGGCAACTGGAGTCGGAAATCGATGACCTGCGCGGGTTGTTGCAGCGACGCGGGGTCTAGAAGATGGTGTATCTCCGTCGGACGCAGCGCATCGTGATCAGGTCGGCGGGAGCCGCGAGTCCCCTATGGGCACAGCACATCGCGAACGAAGCCGCGGCAGCGGTTCAGTCGAAGGACGCTCCCAGGCGCCCATCATCCTGCTTTGGGCGCTGATCCTCGCGTACGCATACTTCTTCAGTGCCTACACCCTGCAAAGACACGCCACACTGAATACCACGGCAGTTGAGCTGTCATCGATCGACCAGGCCATGTGGAACACGGCCCATGGGCGGCCCTTCGAACAGACCGTGGGGATCACGCAGGCGCTGCGCATTGCCCCCCACCTCGAATTGATCCTCCTGCCACTCTCGCTCGTCTACCGCGTCTGGGACGACGTGGCCGCGATGCTGATCCTCCAATCCCTGGCGCTCGCAGCAGGCGCGCTGCCTGTGTTCGCAATTGCGCGGCGCGTCTTCTCCCGCGTCAACAGCGGCAGCGGCGCTGGCGACCGCCGCGTCCAGTGGCTGGCGCTGGCATTCAGCCTCGCCTACCTGCTCATGCCTGCGCTCCAGGCCGCCCACATCGCAGGATTCCATACCACCGCATTGGCAGTCACGCCCCTGCTCCTCGCCTTCCGGTACGGCATGGAGGAGCGCTGGCGTCCCATGTGGGGTTGGGCGTTGCTGGCCATGGCCATACGGGAGGATATGGCTCTGCTGATCGGGGCTGGAGGGCTGCTGATCATGCTCAGCGAAGGTGCGCCAGCGCGCAGGAAGCAGGGGCTGGCCTTGCTTCTGGCAAGCATGGCGTGGTACGCGACTGTGACGCTACTCATCCTCACGGCCGCAGGTCCGGATGCACGGCAGGCCGGCGTGCTGAACCCGTGGCCCAGGATCAGCCTGGCGGACCTGCCTGCCCTCTGGGGACCGGTGTGGCGCGATGCGCTGAGCAGCTTGCTCAGCTCGGCCGGATGGCTGTCACTCCTCGCGCCTGAGATCCTGCTCCTGGGGCTGCCCTACCTCGCGACCCTTGCGGCAGTTCCTCAACGCGGCCTGCACGCCGAGATGTGGCAGGTGACCGCGCCCCTGGTCCCCGTCATCATCATCGCAGCGATCTACGGCGCGAAGCGGCTCCAGCGCATCATTGAGCGCCAGATTCCCTTCAGCCTGACCCCGTTAGCTGCCAACGCGACCATCATCAGCGTACTCGGCGCGGCCTGGCTGCTGGCCTGGGCTGGGAGCAGCCAGATCGATCGGGGCTGGACGCCCCTCGCGCGGCCCTTCCAGTGGCCGGCGATGACAACTCACCACCGGACCCTGTGGCGGCTGGCCAACCAAATTCCCCCCGGCGCGGCCGTTGCGGCGACGCCAGCCGTCCATCCTCACCTGGCACACCGGCAGAGGATTTTTGTCTACCCGGAAGTGGCCGGCGCCGCCTACCTGCTGATCGATGTGACAGAGCCTGGCGAGACCGGCGCGCTTCAAACCAAGGCGCACGTCGACCGGCTGACCGGCAGTGGAGAATTCGGGATCATCGATGCCGCGGACGGCTATCTGCTGCTGGCCCGGGGGGCCGCCGCACAAACGCTGCCCGAAGATTTCTTCTCGTTCACCCGTGCGGATGGTCGCGCGCCGGAGATCGCAATCGGCGCGCAATTCGGGCCCGGGCTGCGGCTGCTGGGCTACGATGTTGTAGATGATGTGCGCTGGCGGCGGACGTACTTTCGCTTTTATTGGCAGGCTACCGGCGCTGCGCGGGCGGACGACCTGGCGATCCGGTACGAGGCGCGCACCCCGGCAGGCGTGCTGGTGGATTCAGGCGAACAACGCGCGCTACCTGCGTTGCTCTGGCGCAGTCCCGCGCAGTGGGAAGCAGGCGAGGTAGTGGTCACCCAAACCGCACCCTGGTTCCTCCCACGGGCATTCGCGCCTACCCTGCAGGTAACGGGCGGGGGCCAGGTCCTGCAGCCTGAGTTGCCCGCGGTCGATCCGGCCGCAGCCCCGATGGAGGTGGCCGGGGACGGGACGCTGCGGCTGCCAGGTCTGGCGCGCCGCGATGGCAGGCTCAGGCTTTGGGAGGGACCGCTGGCGCCCATCGACACCGCAGACGCAGCCTTTGCGGCCAAGGACTGGATGGTGCGACTTGTCGAGTGGAGCGCGCCCCTGAGCGTGGCGCCCGGCGGTGAACTGACCACCCTCCTTTACTGGCAGGCTTCGGACCCTGCACCGGGGGACACGGCAGTGTCTCTCAACCTGCGCGATGTCACTGGCCGGGTGGTGGCTGCGGTCGACGGACAGCCCACCTGGTTCATCCCAAGGCCGGCAGCAGCCTGGAAGGCCAGCAGCGACAACACCGTGGGCGTGATCGACGCACACACGCTTTCGGTGCCCGAGGATGTCGAGCCTGGACGTTATGAACTGGTCGTCGGGTGGACCAGCGCGCAAACCGGCGAACGGTTACACCGCGTGGTCGAGACGGGGAACCAGGAGAGAGACGAAGCCGTCCTGGGACCAGTGACGATCGATCCAAGGGCCAGACCCCGGCCCGATGCATGCTGCCTGGCAGTGGAGGCATGTTGCGCGTCGATGGAGTAGGCGAGATGAGACCCCAACCGGGTGTTGACGATCCCGCCCCCCGGTGGGACGATGCACAACCGCGCGCACAGCCGGGCGCGACGCACTTTCAGGTGCTAATGCGCGCCTTGCTGATTGCCGTCCTGCTCCTGGCCTTTGCCCTGCGCACGCTTCGCCTCGACGCGCAAAGCCTGTGGTACGACGAGGCGGTGAGCGCACAGGTGGCGGCGAAAGGGTTGGCTGAGCTGACGCGCTGGACCGCGGATGATATCCAGCCGCCCCTGTATTATATATTCCTGGCGGGGTGGACGCGCATGGCGGGGCACGGGGAGTGGGCGCTGCGGTTCCCCTCGGGCTTTTTTGGCACTGCCACTGTTGCGCTGCTGTGGAGCCTGGTGAGAAAGCTGTGTGGCCGCGGCTCGCGCGGCAATTTGGCGGGACTGCTGGCCGCAGGCATAGCGGCGATCGCGCCACTTCACGTCTACTACGCGCAAGAAGCCCGCATGTACACCCAGTTAACCTTCTTCGGGGCTCTGGCAGCATATGCGCTCCTGCGGGCTGCTGCGGAGACGGAGGGGCGTCGAGCCCTTGGGTGGTGGGCGGCGACCGCGGTAGCATCGCTGGCCGCACTCTACACACATTACTTTGCCCTTTTTCTGCTCGCAACGTTCGCCCTGTGCGCCCTTGTCGCAACGGCGGTGGCGCGGGGCAGAGTTGCAGCATGGCGGATGGGCAGCGCCGTCGCCACCCTCGTCGTGGTAGGCCTGGGTTACCTGCCGTGGCTGCCATCCATGCTGAACCGTTACCAGGTTGACGCGTCGTACTGGCAGGGCGAGCTCAAGCTGGGCGAGGCGCTGCGGCATATTGCGATCAACTTCACCGCCGGCGCTCCGGAGACGATGCTCGAGACGGACGCAATGCGGTGGCTCCCCTGGTTCGCGATTGCGTTCGCCGTAGCGCTCGCGGGGCTCTTGGCAGGCGCACAGCAACGGGGAAAGACGGGATGGCAGGAAGTGTGGGTGCTCCTGCTGGTGCTCCTGCTGCCGTTATTCATGGTGCTGGCGCTGGCCGCGCGCAATCCGAAGTTCAACCCACGCTACCTGATGATGGCATCGCCCGCCTACCTGGCGATCCTGGCCGGCGGAATGGCTGCATGGTGGTTCGCGCCCGGCCGAAGCAGGCTGCCCGGCCGCATGCTCGCGGTCGCGATCGCCGCGTTGGTGCTGGCCGCATCTGCGGTTGGCCTGCGCAACTGGTTCACCGATCCCGCGTTCACGAAGGCCCAGTGGCGCGAACTGGCGGCCTACGTGCGCGACGAGATGAGACCCGAAGAACGGGTCGTGCTGGTGTCGGGCCATGCCATGCCCGCATGGGAATACTATGCCGCGGACATCGCGCCCCTGCCCCTCCCCCAGATCGACATCCTGGATGTGAACGCAGTCTTGGGATTTGACGCGGCGTCTGCTCTCGAACAGGGCCTGGCGGGCAAGGGCGGCGCGTGGCTGGTGACGTGGCAGGATCGCGTCGTCGATCCGGTCGGGTTCGTGCCGTACTTTCTGGATCGGGCTGGCGCGGAAACGAAGGACCTTCCCCCATTCTGGCAGCTCGGGCTGCGGCATTGGACCCTGGAAGCCGGCGCCCGGTATGCGTCCTCACCCGAGCCTGGGCATGCGGACGCCGCGAACTTCGATCACAAACTGGCCCTGCTCGGCTGGGACGACCTGGTCGACGGCAAGCTGACCGTGTACTGGCAGGCGCTGAACAGCCTGTCCGAAGACTACCAGGTGTCTCTGATCGTCGAGGACGCCACAGGCGCCGAATTGGGACGGTGGGACGGCCGGCCAGCCGGCTACGACTACCCTGCCACGCGCTGGTCCGTGGGCAGGGCGGTGTTTGGGCGCTATCCGCTGCCGGGGACTACCGGCGTAAGCAGCGATCTGTACGTCACGCTGGCCATTTACGCCCCGGATGCGCCCGACGGATTGGATATTCGAGACGTGGCTGACAACCCCGCCGGCAAACGGGTAAGGCTGGGGCCGCTGCGCTTTTGACGGCCATTCGACCATCTGCTAGACTGAACGTCTCACTATCTACGGAGGTCTTCAATGCGGGTTTCCACCCGTCAATGGTTTTTCCTGGTCGCGATCCTGGTTGCTGCTGTCTTCGGGCTCTCCTCGTGTTCGTTGCGACCGCTCCTCTCCGGCGTCAGCGTGCAGCCCGAGACCATCTCGCCCAACGCTGACGGGCAGGACGATGTGACCCTGGTACGCTACACGATCGGACGTACGGCACATGTATCGATCTATGTCATCGATGCGCAAGGTGCTCGCTATTACTTCCGCAACGGTGAGCGACGCTCGCGCGGAGATTACCAGGTCTACTGGAGCGGGGTGACGATCGATCCCGAGTTGCGCCAGGTCGATGGCGGCCCGATGCTTGTGACCAGCCAGGTGCTGCCCGACGGCGAGTATACCTGGGTAATCGAGGCCGTGGATCTTTCCGGGCAGACGGACAGGCGAGAGGGGCGGATCACGCTGACCGGCGGCGACACGGCCCTGCCGGAGATCCACAACTTCGTGGTCGTCCCCCAGGACTTCACGCCCAATCAGGACGGCATCCATGACCGGGTCTCGATCTCCTATTTTCTGCTGAAGGATGCCGAGCGCGTCGAAGTTTACCTGGAGCCGCTGATCACAGGGGAGAACCAGGTTCCTCTGCACTATCCCATCGCTGAAGATCCGACCAAGTCGATCTCCGAGACAGGCATGGCTGGGTATCATGGCTACGACTACGATGGCGGGGTGGATCAAAACGCGGAGCCCCCACCGGACGGCAACTATGCCATCTACGCGGAAGCAGCCGACAAGGTCGGGAATCGGGTCGTAGTCTCATCAACACTGACCATAAGCGAGGGCGGCAAGCCGCGTGCGAACATCCTTGGCGGCGAGATCGACTGGTCGAACGAGGTCAGCCGCGAGGTGAGCGTCCTTCTCGGGCAGACGTTCTGCTTCACCGCCACGGTCCAGAATGACGGTCCGGTGCCTATCCGTACTGCAGGGCCGTGGACGGGACAGACCTACAAGTTCAGCGAGAACTACAACACGCTGGCCGTACGGGAAGACGAAGAATCGTGGCTCCAGCAGGCAGGTTCGTGGCGGTTCGGGGTGAACTTCGACTCGACGGGCGTGGACTATCCCTTCCGCTGGTCCATCGGGCGCAAGGAGGATCTTGAGGAACGCATCATTGATGGCGAGCCGCAATACTACCTCCTGCCGGGCAAGCGTGGACAGGTGCACGGATGCATCGAGATGGACGCCGTGCCGCCCGTGGGCACCCAGTTCTGGTGGGGTGGGCTGATCCACGAATTCGTCTCGGTGGCCAACACCTCGGTGGACCGGATCAGCGTGACCGTCGGCGCGCCATGACCCCGCGAACTACCCTGGCGATCATCATCGTCAGCTACAAGGTGCGGGAGCTGCTCCGGGCATGCCTGGCTGCCACCTACGCGAGTCTCGCGCGCAGTCCTGAGCTGGATGGGACGGTTTGGGTCGTCGACAATGCATCCGGGGACGGCAGTGCGGAGATGGTTGCCGCGGAGTTTCCCCAGGCAACCCTGATCGCGCGACAGGACAACCTCGGCTTTGCAGGGGGCAACAACCTGGCCCTGGCCGCGTTGGGCTTCGGCAGTGACGGAGGGTCCCGGCCGGATCTCGTGCTGCTGCTCAACCCCGATGCCGAACCCCTGGGCGATGCGATCGGTCAGATGGCATCGTATCTGCGGGCGAATCCCCGAGCTGGAGGCGCGGGCGCTCAGCTGCAGTACCCGGACGGCAAATTCCAGCACGGCGCATTTGCATTTCCCGGATTGCTCCAACTCTGGTTCGATCTTTTCCCGCCGAGGCCGCGCCGGCTGCTCGACACCCGCCTCAATGGCCGCTATCCCCGGTCTGTTTACGAAGCAGGCCAACCGTTTCCCATCGACTTCGCATTGGGCGCCAGCCTGATGGTGCGCCGCGAGGCAGTTGAAGCTGCCGGCCTGCTGGATGACAGGTATTTCATGTTCGCAGAAGAGGTCGACTGGTGCTGGCGGATTCAGCGTGCGGGGTGGCCGTTCTATTGTGTGCCCCGCGCCCGGGTGATCCACCACGGGGGCGCCAGTACGAGGCAATTCCGCAGCCAATCCATGCTCAACCTCTGGCGCAGCCGGTCTCGGTTGTACGGCAAATTCTATAACCCGGCCCAACAACGGATAGCAGCCCGGATCGTGCAGCTCGGCATGGCTGCGGAACGGCGCAGAGCGCAGGCTGCTGCGCAACGCGGAGAGATCAGCGCGGCCGAGCTGGTTGAACGGACGGAGACCGCTGCTGCCGTATCTGAGATGTTCTCCCGAAAGGGCACACCATGACCTCAAATGGCAAGCCGGACCGCGTGGAATTGGCGGCGGTCATATTGACCAAGAACGCGGCCAAACACATCGTCGACTGCATCGAAACGCTGCGCTTCGCGGACAGGATCGTAGTCTCCGACTCGTATAGCACGGATGGCACGGCAGAACTGGCGCAGAGCGCCGGAGCTGAGGTGATTCAGAGGCCGTTCGACAATTTCGCAGGCCAGCGCAACGCCTCACTGGAGGCGGTGGATGCCGAGTGGATCTTCTTTGTCGATGTCGATGAACGCATTACATTGCTGCTGGCAACCGAAGTGCGAGAGGTGCTGAGCCGCGAGGAAAACGGCTGGTGGGTCCCACGACACAACTTCATCGTTGGAAAGCAGGTTCGCTACGGCGGCTTCCACCCGGATTACCAGCTTCGATTGCTGCGCCGCGATCATGCTCGCTACGATCCGCAGCGCCCCGTCCACGAAGTGGTCATCCTGGAAGGTAAGTCAGGCCATCTGAAAGAGTCGATGCTCCATTACAACTATGATGACTGGGGACAATTCCACGCCAAGCAGCGGCGCTACGCAGCACTGGAGGCAGGAATCCTGGCGGAGCGCGGGGTCAGGCCGTGGCCCCACAAATTCGTCCGCCAACCGCTGCGCGAATTCTGGAGACGTTATGTCACTCTAGAGGGTTGGCGTGATGGGTGGATAGGGTTCAAGCTGAGCGCACTTCTCGGGTTCTACTACGGCTTCATGCCTCACTGGTACCTGGTGCGGCCCCCGCACTGACGCCGAGTCGTTTGAGGGTCCTTGGCATGCCCTTATCGATGAGCGCGGCGAGGAGTGCGGCCGTCTCGACATACTCCTCGAAGGGTCCACCGTATGGGTCCGGTACGTCGTCATAACCGCCCGCCATTTCGGTCAGCAAATACACTTTTGACAGCTGCTCGGGCGCCATGTAGAAGATGGACCGGCGATGCGACTCTTCCATCACCAGGATAATGTCCGCCTCTTTCACCAGGGCCGGGGTAAGCAGCTGGGAGCGATGGGCTGTCAGATCGATGCCGCGGCCACGCAAGACGACCGCCGC
>Ga0123333_10004319_pt1 | contig 13355 bp, 11 predicted proteins | sample BioC12SIPDNA_3_FD_89957 | JGI IMG/M metagenome (GOLD analysis project Ga0123333, IMG submission 89957) | Anaerobic biogas reactor microbial communites from Washington, USA - Biogas_R2_B C12 SIP DNA | ecosystem: Engineered > Bioreactor > Anaerobic > Unclassified | place: Washington, USA...
AGTGGAATTCCGATACATCGGAGAGGCCGGGGGGATCGAGCAAACGCTGGCCGAGCGCGAGGGCATTCCGTTCGTGGCCGTGTCGACCGGGCAGATTCGGGGGCGAGCACCGTGGGTGGTGGCGCGCAATCTGGGCCGCATGAGGCAGGGAACGCGGGAGTGCGGGGCTCTGATTCGTGAATGGCGACCTGACGCCGTGTTTGTAACAGGCGGCTACGTTGCCGCGCCGGTCGCATGGGCTGCCTACCAGGCCAGGCCGCGCGTCCCCCTGCTCATCTACCTGCCCGACCTGACTCCAGGCCAGGCGATCCAGGTGACGAGCCGTCTGGCGCGCAAGGTGGCCGTGTCGTTTCCTGAAGTCGCGAGCTACTTCGGCGACAAAGCCATCGTGACCGGCTATCCGGTGCGTGCCGACCTGTTTACAACCCAAAAACACGCTGCCTGGCAGGCCTTTGGACTCAGTGCAGACTTGCCCGTGCTGCTGGTCTTTGGCGGAAGCCGCGGCGCACGAAGCATCAACCAGGCGATCATCGACGCGCTGCCAGAGCTGCTGCAGCGCTGCCAGGTCTTGCATGTCTCAGGTCACACAGACTGGCCAGCGGTGCAGCAGGCCGTCTCCGGCGACCGGCTGGCGCCGGAGCTGCGGGTGCGCTACCATCCGCACCCGTATCTGCACGATATGGTTCATGCTCTTGTCGCGGCCGATCTCGTTGTCGCCCGTGCCGGCGCGGCAACTCTCGGGGAGTTTCCGGCGGCGCAATTACCTGCTATCCTGGTGCCATATCCCTATGCGGGGCAACACCAGGAAGCCAACGCTCGTTATCTGGCCAATCGGGGGGCGGCGATCGTGGTCGCGGACAGCGAAATCCGAAACCAACTGAAAGAGAAGGTTCTTGGGCTGCTCGACCGGCCCGAGCAGCTGCAAAGCATGGCTGCAGCGGCCGCAGCGCTGGCTCGGCCCGAAGCTGCAGACAACATTGCGGCCGAATTGTTACGAATGACAGGTGCGGAGAAAAAATGACCTGGCTGATCGTGCTCGCTGCTTTCATGGCAATCTTCGGAGTGCTTGGCTATCTGCGTGGCTGGCGCGCAGCTTTGTTCATCCTGATCCTGACCCTTCTGGCCGTCGCCATTACGGGCAGCCTGGGCGATGTCATCATCCGATACATCAATGCCTTCGGCAAGGGATTCCGATTCCTGCTGTCCGGCGGGATGAGCGCCTTGACAGGAGAAGGAAGTGCTGATGCAGCCCTCCAGTCATTGCGGGACGCGCCTGACCTGGTGGATGATGCCAATGAATCATTGGTGATCGGCCTGCTGTTCGTCATCGTAGTCCTGCTCAGCGTACTACTGAGCGCAATGGCCTGGCTCAAGGGCGCCCGCTCGCTGTTCGGGTTGTTCCAGGGTCTTATGGCGGGCTACGTTGTCGCCGCGATGATCGTGCGCGCCATAGCACCAGAGTATGTTGCGCTTGTGCCGTTACCGTTTGGCTTCGTGGCGCACACAGCTCCGGGCCCCGTGATTATTCAGCCTGGCGCGGGCGGACCATCGCTGTCAGCGCGCGTGCTCAGCTTCCTGACGAGTCTTGCGGACCGCGGCCTCATTGCCACATTCCTTGCTATCCTGATCGCGGTCTTCGTACTTCTGGCAACGCACACAAATGGCAGCAGCGCCAAGAAGGGATAGAGCACGTGGGACCCATTGAGATTACTTTTGTGGTTCTGTTGGCCGTCTTTGCAGTGGTCGGGCTGGTGAGGGGTTATGCTCGCGAGTTGGGTGTGACCACGATGCTGTTTATTGCCCTGTTCGCACTGGAGTTCTTGAATGAGAAGTACCAGGGAGTCCTCAATCGGGTGCTGAGCACGGTGTCAGGGCAGGAAGCCATCGGGCCTATTCAAAGTTGGGTATTCGTAGCTGTGATCGTGGTGATCGCCTTCATCTCTTATCAGGGCCAGACGCTCGTGTTTCCGGGAAAGGGTGGTCGGACATTCTTTGATCTGGGCACCGGCCTGCTGAACGGCTACCTTGCCGCAGGAAGTATATGGTATTATTTGCACCATGCGGGATGGCCTGGGCTGCCGGTCTGTCCGCCATACACGTCGTTCTATGAGACCATTGTGCGCCTGCTGCCGCCCGCCGTATTCAGCTGGCCGTATTTCATCGGCCTGGCCGTCATTCTACTTGTTGCAAGAGTCTGGAAATGAGCGAGATACCCAACAGCCCGATCCACCCTCCATCACACCGCACACCTCCGCGTGATGAACCCGCCTGGGTCGGATTATTGCGCGATCCCGTGCTCGCCGATAAGCACGTCCATGTTCACCTGGTAGGCATCGGCGGAACAGGACTGTCTGCGATAGCAGGCTTTCTGCTGGAGCGCGGGTTCAAGGTATCTGGCTCGGATCAGCGGCCGAATGAGGCAACCGATGCACTGGCAGCCAGGGGTGTTGCGGTTCACCGCGGCCATCAACCAGAGAACGTTACCGGTGCAGATATCGTCCTGATCTCCTCTGCGGTCCATGAAACCAATCCTGAGGTCATAGCCGCAGAAGCTGCGGGCATCCCGATAGTCAAACGCGCGCAACTACTCGGTCCGCTCATGCGCGGCCAGCATGGTATTGGCGTCGCAGGCACGCACGGCAAGACGACAACAACCAGCATGATTGCGATCATCCTCCTGCGCGCAGGGCTGGATCCGAGCATCATTGTTGGAGGGCGCCTATCTCTCGGCCCGGCAGAAGGCATGCAAGCCTTCTCAAACATCTCCTCGCGTGCGGGCAAGGGCCCGTTCGTCATCGAGGCCGACGAGTACGACGGGATGTTCCTGGGTCTGGAGCTTGAAGTCGGCGTTGTCACCAACGTTGAATGGGATCACGTTGATTGCTACCCAACGCCTGCCGCGTTCAGCGAAGCATTTCAGAAATTCGTGGGTCAAATTCCGGCGGAAGGGCTGTTGGTTGCGTGCGCCGATGACGCCGGCGCACTGGCCCTGACCACGGCGACGGTCCCGGGCGTGCGCGTAGAAACCTATGGACTGGCCGAGAGCGCGGACTGGCAGGCGCGCGCGCTATCGTCCAACGCACAGGGCGGATTCGATGCCGAAGTGTGGCACGGCGGCAATCATGTGGCGAATCTATCGCTGCCGGTTCCCGGACGCCACAACGTGCGAAATGCGCTGGCTGCGCTGGCGGTTGCCAACTGGCATCAAATCAAACCGCGCCTCGCGGCCAAGATGCTGCACGACTTCCACGGAGCAGGGCGGCGTTTCGAGTTTATCGGCGAAGCCGGCGGCGTCATCGTGATCGACGACTACGCGCATCATCCGACCGAGGTGGCTGCAACCTTATCTGCGGCCCGTTTGCGATATCCCACCCGGCGCATTTGGGCCGTCTTCCAGCCGCACACCTACAGCCGCACGAAGGCATTACTGCATGATTATGCACACAGCTTCGTAGACGCGGATCAGGTGCTATTGCTCGACATCTACGCAGCCCGCGAGAAGATCGATCTGGGCATGCACAGTACGCGGCTGCTTGACGCAATCCAACATGAAGCCGCACGCTATGCTGGCGCGATCGAGCCGGCGGTAGAGTATCTCCTGGAGTCAGTGATGCCTGATGATGTGGTCATCACGCTGAGCGCAGGTGACGGCAACCTGGTCGGCACGATGCTGCTGGATGCGCTGCGCCAGCACGAAAACCCGGCATAGGCAGGTTGCGATGAGCTTCGACGAGGCCGTCCGCCGTGCAGGCGTCGAGTTGCTGAGGGATGAGCCCCTCGCGAAGCACACAACGTTTCGCATCGGTGGCCCGGCCGAATGGTTCGCTGTGGCAGCCACCCTGGAGCGACTGGAAACTCTGGCCGAAACGGCCCTGGAGCACGGCGTGCCGCTGACGGTGCTGGGTGGGGGCAGCAATCTGCTGATCAGTGACGCAGGTATCCGGGGGCTGGTCGTGGCCAATCAGACCCGTTGGCACGGTCCGGGAGCCCGATTTCGCGAGCAGTTGCAGCATTCCGCACTGCGTGCCGATCATTGGGTCGCAGAATCGGGCGTCATGTTGGCCGGCATGGCGCGCACAACAACACGAAGTGGGCTGGCCGGATTGGAATGGGCGGTCAGCATTCCGGGAACAGTGGCCGGCGCGGTGATCGGCAATGCGGGAGCACACGGGAGTGATACTGCTGCTAATCTGGCCTGGGTGCTCGTGCGTTATCCGGGTTGCGGCCGCCAGACGCTCACGCGCGATGATTTGCGCTATACATACCGAAGCAGCCGTCTTCGCGAGCAACTGCTCGACCCAAGCGAAAAGAGAAAGCCGGTGATACTGGCGGCAGGCTTCGACCTGGTGCAAGGTGACGCAGCCGCACTGGTGCGCCGTGCGGACGAGAATCTGGCTCGCCGGCGGGCAAGCCAACCTGTCGAGCCAAGTGCCGGCAGCATCTTTCGAAACCCGGCCGGCGATTTTGCCGGGCGATTGATTGAGTCATTAGGGATGAAGGGGCATCAGATCGGTGGCGCTCAAGTGTCGCCTCGACATGCCAACTTCATCATCAACACCGGCGGCGCAACCGCCACCGACGTGCTGGCCCTGATCGACCTGGTGCGCCAGCGCGTCTTCGATACCACGGGGCACCGGTTGACCCCAGAGATTCTGTTTCTGGGCGAGTGGACAACCCCGCCGTTATCCGTGTTGTAAGGGGCGGCGGCTAGACTAATGAGCTATATATGACGGACGACCAACTACGCGTGGCGGTGATCTTTGGAGGACAGTCGGGCGAACACGATGTCTCGCTGGCTTCGGCTCGCTCTGTAATGACAGTCCTGCGACAAAGTGGACACCATGTCATTCCCATCGGCATCACGCGCGGTGGTCGTTGGCTGCTGCGTGGTGATCCCTTTGCCATCCTGAGCGATGTTGCTCGGAACCCCGATGCGGACGTCGTCGAAACACCCGGCGCCGGCCATGAGCTCGTGCCCGGTGCAACAGGAGAAACCTTTCCGCGCATAGACGTCGTCTTTCCCGTGCTGCACGGTCCCTTCGGCGAGGATGGCACCGTGCAAGGGCTACTGGAACTGGCTGGAATACCCTACGTGGGATGTGGCGTCCTGGCCAGCAGCTTGTCGATGGATAAAATTGCGTGCAAAAACGTGCTCGCTGCGCATGGTCTGCCGGTAGTCCCGTCACGAGCGATCAATCGCAGTCTGTGGGATAGGGAGCCTGACCGGGTGATTGTCGATATCGAAACCGCCCTGGGTTATCCGGTCTTTGTCAAGCCAGCCAATCTCGGTTCGAGCATCGGCGTGAGCAAGGCAAAGGATCGCAGCGCGCTGGTTGCCGCATTGAATGTTGCCGCACGATACGACCGTCGTCTTCTCGTAGAGCAAGCGGTTCAACTTCCGCGAGAGATCGAGTGTGCAGTGCTGGGAAACGACGATCCCATTGCGTCAGTGCCGGGCGAAGTGCGGCCGTCCAACGAATTCTACGACTATGCAGCCAAATACATCGACGGTCGGTCGGAGCTGCTGATTCCGGCGCCGTTACCGCCCGCCGTTACGGCACGGGTGCAGGAGCTCGCAGTCGCCGCTTTTCGAGCGGTTGACGGTGCTGGCCTGGCGCGTATTGACTTTCTGCTATCGGACAGCACGGGCGACTTGTATATCACCGAACTGAACACGCTGCCCGGCTTTACGGCCATCAGCATGTACCCGAAGCTGTGGGAGGCGTCAGGCCTGCCTTATGGCGAATTGCTCGACCGCCTGATCGATCTGGCTATGGAACGCCAGGGGGACCGTGTGCGATCGCAGACAAAATATTACGGTGGACAGCTTCAGGCGTAGGGTGACAAGAGATGAGGGGACAGGCGAAAGGCGGTAAGCGCAAAGGTGACCAGGACGATGTCACGATGCGCCAGCCTGCCTGGCGCCAGGCGCCGTCTCAGCCGCGCAAACGGTCCAAACGCGTCACATTCACCCTGCAGCGGAACCGCAATAAGAAGGGCCTGCAGAGCAGGGTGCCTGTGCCCGCAATCGTCTTGCCCTCGCGCGAGGTGGTGGCCAATTGGATGCGAGCAGCCTCACTCCTGCTGGTCGCTGCAGGCGTGGCGTTCGGTCTGCTTTACCTTTTGCGATGGCCGGTGCTTGCGGTTTCGCCAGCGTCGACCCAAATCGGCGGCGCACAACGGATTGCTAAGGAGATCATCTACGAACAGAGCAAGGTGGATGGCCGCAATATCCTGGTCCTTGAAACCAGGGAGGTGATCTCCCGAGTCAGGCACATACCCGGCATTGCAAAGGCTGCCGTGCATTTGCGATTGCCTAACCAGGTGATCATTGACGTGGTGGAGCATGCTCCGCTTGTGGCGTGGCAGGGCATAACGACAACCGTATGGCTGGCAGCCGATGGCTCTCAAGTGCCCCAGTCAGGAGTTGTGCCGCCGCTGCGATTGATTGACGTGTCCGAAGGCCTTTTGGACAAGGACGCCACATTGCGATCTTTGGTACTTGAGAATCTAACGTCATTGCATGCGCTGCGCCCCGAGCTTTCTGAGTTTTACTATGGTCGGGCGCAAGGTTTATACTACCGGGCTGCACAGGGTTGGGATGTCTGGTTAGGGGAAACCGGACCCCTTGATGCCAAACTGGCACTCGCGGACGCTGCGGGGCGGGACCTGATGCAGCAAGGACGCCAGGTAGAGGTGATCGATGTCCGCCGCAATGACCGGGAGGTGTTGTGGCGGTGAACACGGGTTGCATAGCGACTGTTACGACGAGGAAGTCCGGAGAGAGACCATGTTGACAGGTGGAGCAGGAGGCCAACCGAGCGAGCTGTTTTGCGCGCTGGATATCGGCACGTCTAAAGTCTGTGCACTCATCGCCCAGGTCGATGACAACGGCCAGTTGAAGGTGGTGGGCGCGGGCCGCGTCCCTTCACAAGGACTGCGCAAGGGCGTTGTCGTGAACACCAGCGAGGCGACCGCTTGCATTGGCAAGGCGATCGACGAGGCAGAGCGAACATCCACCCTGACGATGGAGTCGGCCTACGTCAGCATCTCCGGTGCTCATATCAGTGCGATCGGCAGCAAAGGGGTTGTCGATCTGGGCAAGAACGGCCGGCGCGTGGTTCCTGAGGACTGCCAAAAGGCGCTGGATCAAGCCGGGGGCATCGCCCTGCCCCATAACCGCGAGATCGTCAACGTCGTCGCACGCCAATACCGGCTGGATGACAAAGAAGGCGTGGACAACCCCGTTGGCTCCACAGGCTATCGCCTGGAAGTAGAAGCCACGGTCACCACGGGCGCCAGTTCCAATGTCCTTAATCTGACAAATTGCGTGCTTGATAACGGGGTGCGCATCCAGGACATGGTGGTCGAGCCGTTCGCCTCCGCTGAAGCCGTGCTCACCGACGATGAACTGAAATCGGGTGTCGTATTAGTAGACATCGGTGCGGGAACCACCGACGTAGCCATCTATCTCGACAAAGCTCCGTGGCAGACGCACTGCCTCGAGGTCGGGGGCGATTATCTGGTGCATGACGTCTCTGCTGTGCTGCGCATGTCGCACGATAGCGCCGAGGCGCTCATCCGGCAGTTCGGCCATGCCCTGCCGGAGCGGGTGCCCGTCGATGCAGAGGTGCGCGCCGGAGCGTTCGGCCAGGAAGGCCAGCAAGTTGTCCGCAGGCGTGTGCTCTCCGAGATCATCAATGCTCGAGCGGAGGAATTCACGGACCTCATTCTCTCTGAGGTGAAGCGCAGCGGCTACGATGGGCTGACCCCTGCGGGCATCGTGATGACCGGCGGCGTCGCCCAGCTGCAGGGATTGGGCGAGCTGAGCGCCACCCGGATGCGCTGGCCAGTTCGCATCGGGCAACCGAACGGCGCCGTGCAGTCGACGTTCGATCTGAGCAGTCCGGAATATGCTGCGGCCGTGGGTCTGCTCCTATGGGGCTTGCGCCGCGGCACGAAACCCCGGAATCTTGAGACGGCCAAATCCGGAACGATGAAACGTGTGCTAGAATATCTGAAGGGCTTCCTGCCCCTCTCATCATAACCGCATCGCTGGGCAAGGCGGATGCCAGCCAGGCGTCAAAGTCAATTCTTGAGCAGAAGGAGCACTACATGAACAGCAAGGGTCCACAGCAACCGGCATTCCTGGAGAATCCTGCCCAGATTAAAGTGCTGGGCGTAGGCGGCGGCGGCTCCAACGCTGTCAACCGCATGATCGAGCAGGGCATCCGTGGCGTTGAGTTCATTGCAATCAACACCGATGCCCAGGCGCTGATGCTCGCCAACGCGCCGCAGCGGCTGCGCATCGGTGACAAGTTGACGAAAGGCCTGGGCGCCGGGGGGCAGCCTGAAATCGGCGAGAAGGCTGCCATGGAGTCCGCCGAAGATGTCAAGAGCATCATGAAGGGCACCGACATGGTCTTCGTGACTTGCGGCATGGGCGGGGGCACAGGAACAGGTGCTGCGCCCATCATCGCCAAGCTCGCGAAGGAGTCCGGTGCACTGACGATCGGCGTGGTGACCAAGCCTTTCAGCTTCGAGGGCGCCCGGCGCAAGCGGATTGCGGAAGAGGGCATCAAGCGCCTCAAGGAGAGCGTCGATACGCTGATCGTCATCCCTAACGACCGGCTGCTCCAGGTCGTAGACAAAAAGGCAACGATTCAGGCCGCATTCCTGACCGCCGACGATGTCCTGCGCCAAGGCATCCAGGGCATCTCCGAGCTGATCACGATCCCCGGCCTCATCAACCTGGACTTCGCCGACGTCCGCGCAGTGATGAACGAGGGCGGCTCAGCGCTGATGTCCATTGGCACGGCCAGCGGCGACAATCGTGCCCAGAATGCAGCAGAACAGGCCATTCACAGCGCGCTGCTGGATGTTAGCATTGAGGGCGCCCAGGGCATCCTGTTCAATGTCACAGGTGGTTCGGACCTGGCTCTCCACGAGGTCAACCAGGCAGCCGAAATCATCCAGCGGACAGCGGATCCCGATGCGAACATCATCTTCGGTGCAGTAATCGATCCGAACATGAAGGACGCTATCCGGATCACCGTTATCGCCACCGGCTTTGATGCAATCAAGGACCAGAAGGTCTCGGGCAGCGAAGAAAGCCGGGTCGTGGAGTTCCCGCGACGCACCTATGATCGCGAGGATCTGGACATTCCTGCGTTTCTGCGTCGCGCAGGTCGCAACCAATAATCCGCTGTGGGCACCCTGGGGACAGCGCGAGCCGGAAATGGACTCGCGCTGCCCCAATCCCGCCCAGGCGCATCTGCGACTGAAAGTGGTGCAGCCCGCAACCTCAACCTTAAAGTTTCATTCGAACGCCCCTCTTTTGCTTGCCACTCGGTTTTTCCTGTGCTATACTCATCTCGGCCACCACAATATATAGTGTGGTGACATAACAAGGATACCAGGGGTTGTGTGGCCCGGCCCACAGGCAGCCAGTCATGATCGCTGTATTGAGCCACGCCCCGCTGCTCGTAGCAGGCTGTTTCAGCCCATCGAGCGGGCGTGGTCTTTTTTTCGCTTGAATAGGAGTCAGGCATGCAGTGCCCTTATTGCGGTCAACCCGATTCTCGTGTCGTGGACACGCGCTCGACAGGTGAGAGCATCCGCCGCCGCCGAGAATGCCAGAAATGCCGCAAACGTTTCACCACTTACGAGCAAATCTCGGAGGCGCTCCTCATCGTGAAGCGTGACGGCCGCCGCGAACCCTTCGATCGTCACAAGCTGCTGCAGGGGATCCGCATTGCCTGTGCCAAGCGCCCGATCGCCATGGCCGACATCGACCGCATCGTCGATCAGGTCGAAGAGCGCCTCTTCTCCCTGGGAAAAGCGGAGGTGCACAGCGAGGTGATCGGCGAGATGGTGCTGGAAAAGCTGCGAGGATTGGATCCGCTGGCCTACATCCGCTTTGCAATGGTGTACATGGAGATGGAAGATGTCGGAGCACTGCAGCGGGAACTGGAACGATTGATGAAAGAGCGCAAGTAGATACTTAGGAGTCTCTGATGATCAAGGCAAAAATGAAGCCATTCGCGCCGGCGATTGTGCCGCCCCAAAATATCGATCTCTCCGAAAACAGCCTTCAGGTCTTGCAGAAGCGTTATTTGCGCCGTGGTCCGAACGGAAAGCCCATCGAAGATGTGGAAGGGATGTTCAGACGGGTTGCCCGCGCGGTCGCCGAGCCGGATGCTGCTCACGGATACGACGTGCAAAGCACAGAAGACAGCTTCTTCGGCCTCCTCACGGGCCTTCGTTTCTTCCCAAATTCTCCCACTTTCACCGGTGCAGGCACTCCGCTCGGACAGCTCGCGGCCTGTTTCGTCCTTCCGATCAGTGATGACATGGGCCGGGATTCTGCGGGCATTTTCCAGACCCTGCGCGATGCAGCGCTCATCCAGCAAACGGGCGGCGGCAATGGATTCTCGTTTTCCAACCTGCGGCCGAAAGGTGACGCTGTTGCCTCCAGTGCGGGCGTGGCCACCGGTCCCGTCGGGTTCTTGCGGGTTTATGACACCGCCTTCGGAGAGGTGGCGCAGGGAGGGACACGGCGTGGCGCGAACATGGCGGTCGTGCGCGTGGATCACCCGGATATTGAGGAGTTCATCACCTGCAAGGCCCAGGAAGGGCAGATGACCAACTTCAACATCTCCGTTGGCATCACGGACACGTTCATGCAGGCGGTTGAATCAGATGGCGATTTCGATCTCATCAACCCACGCGACGGCAAGGTCTGGCGCACCGTCCGCGCGCGCGATCTCTTCGACAAAATTGTGAGTTTCGCGCACCATAACGGTGAACCCGGCGCCCTGTTCCTGGATGCCGCCAATCGCGAAAACCCAGTGCCGCATCTATATGAGTTGGCTGCGACCAACCCGTGTGGCGAGCAGTGGTTGGGGCCATACGAAAACTGCTGTCTCGGTTCTGTGAACCTCGCACAACACATCACGCCTGAGGGACGCGTTGATTGGCAGAAGCTGCGCGAAAGCGTGATTGTCTCAACCCGCTTTCTGGACAACGTCGTCGATGCAAACAAGTACGTACCCGCCGTTCCTCAGTTGCGCGAGGCTGCAATGCGTGCACGTCGCATCGGACTCGGCATCATGGGCCTCGGAGACCTGATGTACCGGTTGGGTGTACGTTACGGCTCAGAAGAGGGTCAGGAATTCGCCGCCCAAGTGATGGAGTTCATCCGTTTTCAATGCATGCTCACGAGCATTGAACTTGCACAGGAACGTGGGCCATTCCTGGCCATCAAGGGCAGCATTTACGATCCCGAGAATCTGCTCTGGAAGCCACCGCATCCCCTCAGTCCCTACACCCACGATTGGGGTCGACCTGCGCTGGACTGGGATCAAATCGTCTCGGGAATCAAGCTGCACGGTATCCGCAATGCTGCTCAGACCACAGTCGCCCCGACCGGCACCATCGGCACCGTAGCCGGCTGCGAAGGCTACGGCTGCGAGCCGGTTTTTGCACTGGCCTATACCCGGGTCGTCAAGGATGGCGGTCGGGATCTCAAGCTGGACTACACCAGCCCGTTGTTCGAGCGAGCCCTGATTGAGGCCGGGGTTGAAGAGGCAAGACGGGCGCTCATCATGGAACAAGTCAAGCTGCTCGGGAGTTGCCAGAACATGCCCGAAGTGCCGGCATCAATCCGGCATGTCTTCGTTGTCTCACAGGACATCACGGCCGAAGAGCACGTGCGGATGCAGGCTGCGATCCAGGCTTTTGTCGACAACTCGATCTCCAAGACGGTCAACTTTCCGAGCGGCGCCACTGTCGAAGACGTAGAGCAGGCTTACATGCTCGGCTGGCGACTTGGCTGCAAGGGACTGACGGTCTATGTCACCGGCAGCCGCGACGAAGTAGTGTTGGAAACCAAGGCCACGGCCGACGCCAAGGGACGCGCCAACGGAACGGATCCGGAAGCAGAGACAGGTGCACCGGCTGAGCCCACCGATGTCGAGTTATTCCCAACGCCAAAGCGTCGCCCAAGACCCATGGTGTTGCGCGGCATCACCTATCGAAAGGAAACACCGCTTGGCACTGCTTTCGTAACCGTAAACATCAATGGCGGCAACAAGCCGTTCGAGGTCTTCATGAACGTCGGCAAGGCCGGCAGCGACGTCGCTGCCGTGTCTGAGGCTCTTGGCAGATTGATCTCGCTCATCCTGCGGTTGCCTTCACCGCTGGACGAACGCGAGCGGCTGAACGAAGTCGTGGACCAGCTGGCAGGCATCGGCGGTGGGCGCTCGATGGGTTTTGGCGCTAACCGGGTCCGCTCGCTGCCAGACGCCGTCGCACAGGTCCTTGGCGAGTATTTGAGCCAGGACGAGAACACCGGCGATGAAACAGAAGACGAAGAGCAGGAAGGCTACGTCCGGCAGCTGCCGTTGCCCATCATCGAACGACCGATCGGGGACCTCTGTCCGGACTGCGGACAGGCAGCATTCGTGCCGACCGAGGGCTGCCGAAAATGCTACGCCTGTGGATACAGCGAATGCTGACCTGAACTGAACAAACCCGATCATGGGGCCTGGCACCGGGGGCAAGCATTGTCCCACGCTGTCAGGCCTCTGTGTTATAATCCCGGCAATGCGAAAAACCCTGCGCACCCTCCTGCGCATACTGCTACTCCTCGTGATCCTGGCATTCCTCGGCTTCGCCCTTCTCGTGTGGAAGGTGGACCGGTTGGGCCGAGTGGATGGGGCGCGAGAGGCTGATGTCATTGTTGTGCTCGGCGCGCTGGTCAACCAGGATGGCACTCCGGGGTCCGATCTGACCAGCCGGACTTATCACGCAGTCGATTTATGGAAGGCAGGCCTGGCGCCCCACATGATCTGCACGGGTGGCTTCCAAAACGAGCCCCTCTCGGCTGCAGCCGTGTGCAAACGTTTTGCCAGCAACCTGGGTGTGCCAGCGAAGCGCATCCTGATGGCTGACGGCAGTTCTAATACCATGGAAGACGCGCAGGCCACCGCGAGGGTGATGGCCCAACAGGGGTGGCACAGTGCGGTTCTTGTCAGTCACCCGCTCCATTTATTCCGCGCGCGCTGGCTCTTCCGGAATGCGGGCATTGACGCGGTGACCAGTCCCACATCTACCGAGACCCATCGCATCTTCCTGCCGGTCCGCCTATGGTATGCCACGCGTGAGGCTGCCGGGATTATCTTCACGCTGGTCGACGGTTGGTCCATCGTGCCGGCCGAATGGGTCGCAATGTTGCAGACAAGAATTTATAGGACGCAGTAGAATCGCATTTATGAGTGACTGGAAACAAATCGCGGCCGGCAAGGCGCTCTTGAGCCGGGAGACCGGCACAATTCACAAAGATCACGGTGGCA
>Ga0123333_10004327_pt1 | contig 13345 bp, 11 predicted proteins | sample BioC12SIPDNA_3_FD_89957 | JGI IMG/M metagenome (GOLD analysis project Ga0123333, IMG submission 89957) | Anaerobic biogas reactor microbial communites from Washington, USA - Biogas_R2_B C12 SIP DNA | ecosystem: Engineered > Bioreactor > Anaerobic > Unclassified | place: Washington, USA...
TCCGCACGATCGTCGAGGAAAACTTGTCATGAAAGAAGAACTGTTCAATGAGCTGGTCGAAAGCATCAAGGAGGCGGGCAAAATCCGCAAAGGATCAGCCAAGCCTGCCCGAGTCTTTCGATACCGTGGCGCGGACATCAAACGCATACGCAGCAGACTCGGCGTTTCGCAAGCCCAGTTCGCCCTCATGATCGGCGTCAACAAATCCACCCTTCAGAACTGGGAGCAGGGACGCCGGGAACCGGAAGGACCGGCCAAGGCCCTGCTGCGCGTGGTGGACAAGAAGCCGGAAGCGGTCCTCGAAGCCCTTCAGTCGTAGGCCGCACGCCGCCCAACAAACCGCCGCCATCCTCCGCGGCCCCAGTTCCGAAATCCTCCCCGCGCCTCGACGCCCCTCCGGGGAAATCCGCTCCAGGTCGCGGGGGGCGCCGCCCACCGGCGCCAGCCTCCCCATTTTGCATTTTGATATCTGCACTTTGCACTTTTCATTCATTCTGGCTCCTGAAGCCTGACTTCTGACTTCTCTTCCCGACTCCCGCCAATCCACCAAAAAATCCCCCTTTTCCCCGATTCCACCATTGACCTCCCGCCACCGACGGAATAACTTCAAAAACTTGTACGCCTTTGGCCCCGGTACGCCGCACGGTGCCCTCATGAGCCTTGAAACGTCCGAAAACTTCATACAGAACGGGAAAGACCTCTCCCGCGACGCCCAACGCCGCAGCTTCCGACTGTTCGTCGTCGCCTCCATGCTTGCCGTCATCGGCGGACAGGTCTTCGCCGGCAACGTCCTCCAACTGATCGTCTGGAACCTCGGTGGACAGGAACGTTTCGTCGGCTTCCTCAACTTCCTGATCTTCGGCAGCGCCCTGGCCCAGCTCCTCATCATCCCGCTCGCCCAGCGGGTCTCCAAAAAAACGCTCGTGATCGCCATGCTCGCCCTCGCCTACGCCGCCACCGCGCCCATGCTCTTCGCCAGATCCGTCTCGAACCACTTCGGAATGACCGCCGGACTGGCCCTGATCGCCCTCAGCGTCACCGGCCGGCAGGTCTGCATGTCGCTCTCGAACCCGAGCTGGATGGGTCTCGCCCGCGAATTCACCCCCGAAAAACGCCGCGGACGTCTCCTCGGAACCCTCCGGACCACCTGGCAGTCCGTCATCGTCATCATGCTCCTGGCCACCGGCCTCTACCTCGGCCGACAGCCCGCCTGGGCCAAACTCCAGGTCATGATCGTCATCGGCCTCATCGCCCAGTTGTGCCGACTGCTCGTCATGTTCGGAGTCTCCCAGCCGCCGACCCGCCAGCCCGTCCAGGCCGTCTCATGGCTCCAGATGGTCACCACGCCCGTCCGCGACGCCGCCTACCGCCCGTACCTCTGGTACGTCATGTTCTACGGCATCGCCCTCGGACTCCACGAACCCTTCCGAATCTTCTACCTCCTCCGCCTCCAATTCGGACAGAACTTGGCCCTGATCGCCAGTTGCTTCATCAGCCTCGGCGCCGCCGCCACCCTCTTCGCCTGGGGAAAACTCGCCGACCGTTTCGGCAACCGCGGCGTCTTCGGACTCACCCTCGCCGGCATGGTCGTCACCCCGCTCTTGTGGCTCTTCGTCCGACAAACCGACTGGGGCCTCTACCTCGCCATGGCCCTCTTCGCCGCCGGAGGGGCCTTCGTCAGCGGAAACGGACTCGTCCAGACCCGATACCTCTTCGCCTCCCTCAAGCCCGAACTCGACGCCGCCTACATCGCCGTCACCTACCTGATCATCTCCCTGGCCGTCGGACTCGGCTCCCTGATCAGCAGCCAGATCCTCGGCCTCGCCCCGCGACTCGGCCTCCAGGTCCGGCCCGACGGCGGCTTTAACGTCTACCACCTCACCTTCATCCTCGCCTCCCTCGTCTTCCTCATGACCTTCCACTTCCGCCGAAAATTCCGCGAACCCACCGAAACCCCCACCCTCGAAGTCGCAGCCGAACTCACCCGACCCCTCCGCGTCGTCTTCGGACCCCTCCTCGCCTGGACCCGAACCAACGAAACCAAATCCAACGACGACGACAAACCAACTCCCTGATCACGCCATCGAGCGGGACCAGAAGTTGACAAGTCAAGGATGCTAATCAATACTATAGTGATATGGGCCCGCTGGCCCATGCAACGGCGAGAAGGACAGTTACTCGTCGGGAGGTGCCCTGATGATACGAGCGCCGGTCAAGCCGGAGCTGCTGCGCTGGGCGCGAGAGCGAACCGGCCGAAGCGTGGAAGACCTTAGCGCCCGCTTCAAGAAGCTCGCCCAGTGGGAGCGCGGTGAGGCGCAACCGACGCTCAAGCAGGTGGAGGCGTTCGCGAAGGCGACGTCGGTTGCCATCGGCTATCTTTTCCTGCCGGAACCGCCGGAAGAAAAGGTGCCCATTCCGGATTTGCGAACCGTCGGCGGCGGGCTGGGGCACCCGAGCCCCGATCTGCTGGACACGATCTATCTCTGCCAGCAACGGCAGGCGTGGTATCGCCAGTATGCACGATCCGCAGGACTCGAGCCGCTGAACTTCGTGGGCGGCGCGGATCGCAAGGCGCCCGTCGAGGAAACCGCCCATCACATGCGGGAAACGCTCCGGTTCGACCTCGACGCCCGGCGGCGGTGCCCGACCTGGACCGATGCCTTGCGCCGCTTCATCAGCGAAGCCGATGACTTGGGCGTGCTGGTCATGTGCAGCGGCGTGGTGGGGACGAACAACCATCGCAAACTGGATACCGAGGAGTTCCGGGGATTCGCTCTGACCGACGAGTATGCTCCGCTCGTGTTCATCAACGGGGCGGACACCAAGGCGGCCCAGATGTTCACGCTGGCCCACGAACTGGCCCACATCTGGCTGGGGCAGACCGCCCTCTCGGATGTGACCCCCGCTTCCGTGCCCTCGCAGGGTATCGAAGCATGGTGCAATCGCGTCGCCGCCGAATTCCTGGTCCCGCTCAAGATAATCAGGCAAGATATGCCGCGGGAAAACCCGTTGGCGGAAGTCTCCCGCCTGGCCCGTCAGTACAAGGTCAGCTCGCTGGTGATCCTCCGCCGCGCATTCGATGCCGGGCGAATCGGATGGGATGCCTTTGAGCAAGCCTATCGGAAAGAGGTGGCCCGGTTGCGCGAACTGCCCAGAGGGGAAGGCGGGGATTTCTATCTGACTCAGACCGCCCGGGCCAGCCGGCGGTTCGTCAGGGCGCTGATTGCGGATACCTTGGAGGGCCGCACCCTCTACCGCGATGCCTTCCGCATGCTCGGGGTCAAGAAGGAAGCGACGTTTCGCGAGTTCGGGCGCAACTTGGGGTATGCAATCTGATGGCCTACCTGCTGGACGCCAACGTGTTCATCCAAGCCAAAAACCTCCACTACGGCATGGACTTCTGCCCGGCCTTCTGGGATTCGCTGGCTCGACAGAACGCCCAGAAGGCGGTGTTCAGTATCGAACGGGTTGCCGATGAGCTTCTGGCGGGTGGTGACGAGCTTGCCGAGTGGGCGGCCCGGGGCGGCGAGCGGTTCTTTCTGCCCCCGGATGAGCGGGTGCTCGATTCGCTGCAGCGGGTCAGTAGATCAGCGATACGATCCGGCGGCGGTCAACACGTTTCTTCAGGTCGCGGACTTCTACCTGGTGGCCCACGCCCTCGGCCACGAGTACGTCGTCGTTACGCACGAGGTGCCCAGCGACGCCGTGCGGAAGGTCAAGATTCCCAACGTGTGCATCGGCCTGAAGGTCAGATGCATGACCCCCTACGAAATGCTGCGCCGAGAACGGGCGCGGTTTGTCTTGGGCCCATAGGCGTGAGGTGGACGGGAACCGCTCCCGATCCCATACGGACATCGGGACCAAGGACGCCAAGATGGAGAAGGGAGAGGTGGCAAAGGCCGAAGGGCAGCCTCGCCGCAGCCAGAGCCCAGAGCCTTGTCCGGCCTGCCTCCCTGATCTCCCGCATCACCCAGAAATCTCCACGTCCCCTCAGAAATCTCTATCGCACTCCTACCCACTCCAAACCCCACTGCATCGCCACGTGGCCGCAAACCCCTTAGGAATCATCGCTTACTAAAAAACCGAACTCGCCCCTTCCCCCGATTTGACTTTCCGCGATTCACCATGCATCTTTATCAGCAGAGAAGCCCGGCCGATCGGCCGACCGCTCTTTGACAATCGCACAGAACGTACAAAATGCACAAACCGCCCGACGGACAATTCCGAGGCCCAACCCGCTCAGCCATCCCCCGTCACTCTTCCCAACCACAACCATTTCGACCCGCGGACAAATCTTACAAATTGTACAAAACCCCGCGCCCGAGCCGTTCTTCCACGCCCCGCAACCATCGCACAAGATCGGGGGCCTGTACAGATCGTACGTTTTGTACAAAACCCCCCCGCTCTCCCCGCCTCCCTAAAGCCTAGAGCCCAGAACCTAAAGCCTTCCTGTGGGCATCGCCCACCTCCGGCCTGACCACCCGACCCCCTGACTACCTGACACCCTGAACAAGGAGTTCCCCAATGCTCACCACACGAGATGTCTCCGAAGCCCGCCGCGAATTCGCCGACGTGGTCAACCGCGTCGCCTACGGCCGTCACCACGTCCTCGTCCACCGCCACCACCGCCCCATCGCCGCTATCGTCCCCATCCGCGACTACCAGATCCTCTGCAGAATCCGAAACGCCCTCAACCAGGCCGCCGCCAACCAAGCCGCCGCCCCCACCAACGACCCATCCACCCCCTGAGGAGCCGCGACTGTGAGGGAGCGGGAGCCTCCGCCACCACCGTACGGGCTTCCCTCGTGGTTGCCCTATCGGCGCTGGTCACCTGCCTCGCTTCTTCCTCGCCACCGCCACCAGATCGTGGAACTCCTCAATCTTCAACACCACCGCCGCGGGCAGAAACACCCCCGCCGCCACCCCCATGCACAACGCCAGCCGCATATACCGGTTCAGCTCGTCGAAGTACGCATACGTCGCGTACACCGCCGCCCCCATCAGCCCAGCCGCCACCGCCACCTTCCCCGTCGCCCGCAAAATCTGCCCGATCTCCAACCGCCCGTACCGCCGGCTGAAGATCGCGCACAGCAACACCACGTTCAGCGAACACATGACGCTCGCCGACAACCCAAACGCCCCCGCTCCGATCGCATGCACCCAGATCAACGTCAGATTCATCGCCAGATTCAGCACCAGCGTCGCCGACATCACCTTCAGCGGCGTCTTCGTGTCCTTCACGCTGTAAAACGCCCGCACGATAATGTGCTGCGCGCAAAACGCCCACAACCCCAGCCCGTACATCCGCAGCACGTGCGCCGTCTCCCGCACGTCCTGGCCGCCCACGTTGCCGTATTTGAACACCACCGTCACAATCAACTCCGCCAGCAGGATCAATCCCAAACCCGATGGAATCCCCTCGAGGATCGCGATGCGAAGCGCGTGCGACACCGACCCGCGCAACTGGTCGAAATCCTTCGCCGAAGCCGCCCGGCTGAACGTCGGAAACGCCGCCGTCGCCAGCGATATCGCCAACACCCCAAGCGGAAACTGATACAACCGCCGCGCGTTGTTCACCGCCGTCATCGCCCCCTCGTACAGCGGATACGCCACCTCGTACCCCCACACCGAAAACGCCTCAGCCGTCTTCGGCGACAACCCCACGATGATCGTGTTGTCGATCAACTCGCTGAGCTTGAGCACCCCCAATCCCAACAGCAGCGGGGCCAGCATCTTGAACATCGTCCGCAAATCCGGATCGCTCAGCGAAAAATCAAACGACCACCGCACCCCCGCCCGACGCACCGCCGCCGCCACCGTCGCCAACTGCGTCACCCCCGCCAACAGCAGCGCCACCCCCAACACGTACACCTGCGACTGCTGATCGCCAAGCCACGGCCCCAACACGTACCGCGCCGTCAGCACGCCCGCGATCAGGAACAGATTCATGATCACCGGCACAAACGCCGGCAACCCGAACCGATCCAAGCAGTTCAACAACGCCGAAAACAACGCCACCAGGCAGATCAGAATCATGTACGGCGCCATCAGCGCCGTCAGGCCCAACGTCAGCTTCAGCGCCGCATCCCGCTCGCCGGCCACCCAAATCCCACCCAATAGCAGCAACACCAGCACCGTCAATCCGATCAGCAGCGCCGCCAGCAAACTGATCACGTTTCCAAATAACTTCGCCGCCCGATCGCGGCCCTCGCGCGACAGCCGATCGGTCAGCACCGGAATGAACACCGCCGACAGCGCGCCTTCCCCAAAAAGCTGGCGAAACAGGTTGGGAATCGTAAATGCGAAAACGAACCGATCCTGTACCCAGCTATACCCCAGCCACGCGCTGATCGCCGAATCGCGCAGCAGCCCCGTGATCCGACTGACCAGGGTTAGCACGCTGATCACGCGACTCGAACGCAGATACGACTGTGCCGCCATGCGGGTATTATAGAAACCAAACCGCCTCTTCGCCACCGCCACCCGGTGGCACAGCCAACCGGCAGCGGATAGAATGACCCGCATGAACGGACCGGTGGCAATCAAGCGGGTCGGCGGTTACGTCGCGGACGAGGTCAGACAAGCACTGGCTGAAGCGCTGGCGGCGCTGGGCGGGCTCAAGGCGTTCGTGCGGCCCGGGCAGAACGTGCTGGTCAAGCCGAACCTGATCGCCGCCCGGCCGGCCTCGCAGACCCACCCGGTCGTCGTGGTCGAACTGGCCAGGCTGATCCGCGAGTTCGGCTGCGACGTGGCCGTGGCGGATTCGCCGGCCTGGGCGTCGATCCGCTGGAACGCACGGCGCTCCGGCCTCCTGGAACTAACCGCCGCCAACGACATTCCGCTGTTCGAACTGGCCCAGCCGGTGCGGGTGGAAACGGGCAACCCGGATTTCCGCCGGCTGACAATCTCGCGCCAGGCCCTAAAAGCCGACGCCGTCATCAACGTGCCCAAGCTCAAAACGCACCAGCAGTTGGGCCTCACCGCGGGCGTCAAGAACATGTTCGGCATCGTTCCCGGCAAGCGCAAGGCATGGTGGCACTTCGCCGCCGGCCGCGGCGAAGACCATTTCGCCCGAATGATCGTCCAGACCTTCCTCGCCGCCAAGCCGGTCCTGACGGTGATCGACGCGATCGAGGCGATGGAAGGACGGGGACCGATCGGCGGGGCTGCGAGACAATTAAACCTGCTGATAGCCTCTCAAAACGCCTTCGCCGCGGAACTGGCGGCATGCCGACTGATCGGCGCCGATCCGCACAATCTGCCGATCCTGCGGGCGGGATGGGACTGCGGCGTGGCCCCCGAACGGCTGGAGACGGTGCAAATCGTCGGCGGGCAACCAGCCGAGCCGGTGGTGGACGACTTTGTGTTTCCACCTCGAATGCCGGTGGGGTTCTCGTTGGGGCGAGTGGCAAAAAGCGTCGTCAGCCAGGTGGGAATACTGACCCGCAACGCCCTCGGCCGACCGTAAAAGCTTATTTTGCACGCACTTGCCTCTTTTGTGCGACCCCGAAAAAGAATCGGCGGTTTCCTTGACTTCCGGACTCCGATCCGATAAAAGTACTATACAGACTGCGGGGTAGAGCAGTTGGTAGCTCGTCGGGCTCATAACCCGGAGGTCGTAGGTTCAAGTCCTACCCCCGCTATTAAATCGAGTCGCGTAGGGACAGGTGCTGAGCCTGTCCCTTTTCTTTGCGCGGTGGGCGACGGCGGCGCGGGCGCAGCGGCTTCTACCAGGTCAGTGGACGGCGATTGACACTTCCTTGGCGGTTGATTCGGTCCAGGTCAGTTCAAAGGCTGTTTCTGAACCCTTGCGTTGGGCTTCGGCAACCGGCTGTCCGTCGGCGACGATTGCCGCGGTCGATGACGGTGAGTGAAATGAGAAGCGGTGGTGGCCGGTGGCATGGATGCACAGCCGGACCTGGTGCCTGCCGACTTCCAGGAATTCCACGTGCGGCTCGCAGGAGTCGGACGTCAGGGCTCCGAAGGGCAGGTACTTGATGAGCTTGGCTTGGCGTTCGAGAACTTCCGTTTCGAAGGCCACCGCCGGCGTCTTGACGGCCACCTGCTTGCGATTGCCGCGGACGGACCAGTCGGTATTCAGGAGCATCAACGTGCCGTAGCCGTCGCCTTCGGGCCAGCGGGTCCAGAAGACTTCGCGGTCAGGATCATCCACCCGGTATTCGCCCATGTGCCGCTGGGCCAGTCTCGCGACGATCGCGCCGGCAAGGTCGGACAGTTCCTCATGGCCGGGATAGGCCCAGGTCGTCAGCAGATAGACCCGCCCTCGGCCGAGGGCGTGTTCGACCAGCAGCGGCTTTTGGCTGTGCCCATCGACGATGACGGGCCTGGCCCCGTGCAGTTCGATCTGGGCCAGATGACAGGGCCCGTCCTCATCGGCACTGACGCTGGGGATTCGCGACAGCGGCGGGCACGTGGCGTCGCCGAACGTCTGATCGGTCGCCTGCCACCGGCCGCTGTAGCGTTCGCCGCGGCCGATGATCCTCACGCCGCACAGATCGCGGACGTCGCCGTCGTTGAAAAGCGAGAGGTCCTCCATCGCGCGCAGAAACTCCCGCCCTTCGTGCGTGCTGAGCTGCGGAACGCCCAGCAGCAGCGTACCGCCGGATGATACGTAGTCCTTGAGCCTGGCAAAATCCTCGGGAATCATCGTGTTCCAGCCCAGGAGCATGAGCAGCCGGTAGCGGGAGAGAAACTCCGCGTCGGCTTCGATAGGCGTCTGGTCGAAATCGCCGTAGGGCGTTCCGGAAAAGTAGAATCGCATCTTGTCGTGCCGCTGCCGCAGCGGATGGGTGCTGGCCCCGGGCATCAGGACGTCCACAAGCTGTGCCGCTTTCTCCGGCTGGTGATGACCCCACGCCGGATCGCTTCGGCCCAGCGTTCCCCACACGCTGTAGGACGGATCGACCTCGTCGATGCAGGTAAAGCCGTTAAAGGGCGCGGCGTAGCGGCCCAGCAGGATGCCGATCGAGATCGCCGGCCGGCCGATGCGCGGATGTGTGGCGGCGAACCGAAAGAACTCCCGGGTCATGTCCCGCTTGCCCTTGGTCAACGCGTCGTCCCAGCACTGACGCTCTTCCTTAAAGAGCAGAAACAGGCTGTCTTCCTCGTACAGGAACGACGCGCCCATCATCCACGGCTGAAGCAACGACAGGTAGTACATGCCCAGGTGCGTTTCCAGGTACGGCTGCTTGCAGTGCTGGATGGCGATATGAACGCCCCACTGACCGTCGCCGATCGCCTGGGCCGCCGGCCGGCACTGCGAAAGGTGCTGCATCGTGTGGGCCACCATCGTCTCGGCGCGGATGAAATCCGCACCGGCCGCCAGCGTGTACCGATGGCCGCCGCCGGCGTCGCCGTAGCCGATCTTCCGGCCGAGGCGCTTGCGCTGCGCGATGTCCTGCCTGAAGTGGTTCAGATACCGCTCGACCGATTCCTTCATCGTACGGCATTGATTGTCCGGATAGCCGTAATAGGTGAACATGCTCAGCTCATGGCCGCCGAGGGCCATGAAGTGCGGACCCGCTCCGGCGATCAAGTTGCCGTCCTGATAGCCGTCGACCGCCTGGACGTGGATGCGATGCCGGTTGCAGAACTCACCCCACCGCCGCCATAGCACCCCGTCGATCGGCGGCGGATTGAACGGCCGAAAGACGACCAGGTTGCCCAACTGCGTCCGGTGCGTGTAGTCCAGGAGCCAGTCCATTTCACCGGTGGCGTCGTGCGGAACCGTGGTCATGTCGTAGCCGACCTTGACCTCCGGCGTTTCCGGCTGAAGATCGTAGACGGCCGCGATCGCCGCGTGGCCGGTTTGACCGGTCCGACGATCGCGGACCTGGATCGGCACGTTCCGCCCGGCGGCCAGCGGGATCATGCGGACCTCGCACAGGCCCGGCCCGATCGGTTCGCTCGGATCGACGGGATCGATCGCTTTGAGCAACCGCGGATCGTATTGCAGCTCGATCGGCGCGCGGCGGTGCAGGTAGACCGAAACGATCGCCTCCTGGCCCACCAGGGCCCAGACCGGCGCCTGCATCGCCAGATGATCGCGCGTCTTGGGCCGCAGCGAGACGCGATTGACCAGCAACGGGTATTGCTCATGCCGATTCACCAGCCGAAACTGATGAACGCCCGGCGACAGCTCATCCAATGGAATCCGCGCCCACACGTCGTGCAGCACCTGGACGTGACAATCGTGGTGCCGCAGGTAATACTCCAGCGAACAGACCTTCCGGCCGTCGGCCCACAACTCCATCGGGATATAGGCGCAGGCCTGCGTCTCGGGTGTTGCCCGTTTCTCAGCCGTCATGGCCTGCAGATGCAGGAGCCACTCGTCGTCGTCGCCGCGATCGAAGTTCGGCAAGGTCAGTTCGAACTCCATCCCGCCGCCTGGTGCGATCCACGCCTGATCCATCCGCGACCAGTTCAGTACGTCGACGCCCCGAAAATCGACCGGGTTCGCCACCGCCTCGAGCGGCAAGGGCTTGGGCCTGAACCACAGATGCCCCTGTCGCGTCACCAGGATCGTGCAGTGCGAATACTTCGAGCCGACCGGAAAGACGATCCGCCCCTGGTCCAGGACTTGCCTGGCGGAGAAGGTGAACTGTCCCTGTGCGGTCTTCAGACAAAAGACCGCCCCCGGCGAGCAGTCGGCGGTGACGTGGATTCCCGCCTGATCGCGATGCGTCGTCAGCTTCCACGCCGACCCGTCCAGCGGCGTCTCGGTCGGCGAATGGACCGGCCCGTAGAACGACTCCGGATACGCCAGTTGCCCGAGCGCGACGATCCGGCCGTCCGTGCACTCGATCGTCCCGTCCCAGCAATACGCCGGATGGTAGTGCCGGCGCGAGTACAGGAATCGATACCCAAAGTCCAGGTTGAACTCCATTAGCATAGCCAATCCAACTCCCGATCGCTTCCCAGCGGAAAACGCCGACTCCTGACGGCGAGGCCGGCGGCGCGTCACGATAACCTGAAAGCGGCTCGAAAACAATGCCGATGGACGGCGGGTTGGACGAAGAGGATGGAGACTATCGCACGTCGTAACCGAGGACGCCCCAGTAGGTCCAGTCGAGGTTGTAGTCGCCCAAACTGCCCATGAAGACACGGTCCAGTGGGACGCATTCGGCGTGGCCGTCGGGGAAACCGCCCATGTTGGCGCCGGCGGCGGTGCTGGAATGTCCGGCGAAGCACGTGTAGATGATGAGCTTGGAGGGGTACTGGACTTCGCCCATGCGCCAGGACCGCTACGCGAAGACGTGGCGCATCTGTTCCACTTTGGGCACGAGTCCCATAAAGGCTGCCCGCATCTGCACAAACAGAACGGCCCGTGGCGTCACGGGCCGTTCTGTCGATAATCGAATCCGTAAACGAGTCCTTAGCTTCGCCTGCGCATCAATCCCAGCAGGCCCAGCGCCAGCAGACCCAGGCTCGCCGGTTCGGGCACTTCGATGGCCATCAGGAGCGACGGCGAGATCGAGTCGTTCATCAGGTGGCTGAACTGCCCGCTGGTCAGGACGGGTTCGGTCACCACGTTGGCGCCGTCGGCGTCGAAGGTCACCTTCTCGATGCCGCCGGAGGCCAGGGCGCCGAAGAAGCCCAGCTCGTCGCCGCCGATCGGGGCCAGGGCTGTGTAGGCTGTGCCGTTGATCTGCGCGGTCTGGTAGCTGCCGCCCAGGTAGTAGACGTAGGCCGCTCCATCCGGACCCGCAGCGTAGGCGGTATCGATTTCCTGATCGTCGCCGACCAGAAGTGAAAACGCACCATTCACGGCTTGGTAGGAGTACCAAGTGCCGCTGAGGTAGTAGATCAGGTCGATGCCGCCGGCGTTTAGCCCGAAGACCTGGTTGGCGAAGTTGTTCGAGGCAATCCGGGTGTATCCGGTGGCGGCCGTCGTCGCAGCGGTGCGCCATCCGTCGGAGTAGTAGATCTCCTCGACCGCGCCGGTGCTGCTGACGCCGAAGTAGCAGTTGGTGCCTCCCTGGTTTTTGGCCACCGCGGCGTAGACGCCGGTCACGCCGGTGTCCTGGGCGGAGTTCCAGGGGATGTAGTCGACGCCGCCGGCGGATTTGGCGGCGATAAACTGGTCCCACGACGCGACGTTGCAGACCACATCGGTGTAGGCCCCGTCGCTGGCGTGAATGGTGTGCCACGCGTCGGTCTTGTAGATGGCATCGGCGCCGTTCGGGCCGACCGCCACAAACTGGGTGGTGGCGCCGGTATTGAAGGCGACGCTGCTGTAGTCGCCGGTCAGGACCTCCTGGGTCAGCCAGAGGTCTCCTGACTTTTCGATCGCCGTGACCCCGGCGTTTGCCAGGGCGGCGAAGGATAGCGCCAGGAGCCATCCCATCGACACGTTCTTTAGCATGAACCCTCTCCTTTCACCATGGGGCCGCCGCTGTTTTAAAACCACCTTCAGCCGTGGCCCATTCAGAGCCGAAGATGGCGGACAAACCACGTGACTACATCCAGAGGTAATCCTCCAACACCCGCTGGTCCTGGTAGACGGCGATCGCCTTGGCCGCCGCGTCACGGATGTGCGCGCGAATGGCTTCGACCGCCTGTTCGGTCTTGCGTTCACGGAACAACGCGACCAGATGCCTGTGCCGCTTCTTTTCCTCCAGCCGTTCATCGACCTTGGTTCTTGAATCGTCAACCGTCATCCTGGTCACCTTGACGATCGCCCGGACGAAGTTGCACCCGCACCAGGCCTTCATGAACTGCCGATTTCCGCTGCACCTGACGATGTGGGTATGAAAGTCCCTGTCGACCTGATTGTTGTGGGCGATGTCGTTCATCTGCACCTGCGAAGCACTTCGGGCATCAAATTGTTCGCAAATCCGGTCGAGTTCGGCAAGCTGGTCCTCCGTAGCCTGCTGACAGATCAGTTCGACCGAACGCGTCTCGATCAGTTCCCGAAGCTCATAGCTGTCGCGCAGGTCCTGCAACGTAACGGGGGCAACCGAGAAACCGCGATTGTGCGTGTATTGAACCAGCCCTTCTCCCGTCAGTTGGAGCAGCGATTCGCGGATCGGCGTCCTCCCCACGTTAATCATTCGCGATATCTCCAGTTCCGACAAGGGATTGCCAGCCTCGATCTGGCCGGAGAAGATCATGGATTTGATCTGCCGATAGACCTTTTCCCGCAACGGCGGCTGGGGGGATTCAAATCCTTGTCTCATGAACGGGTCCCTTTCGTTATGTATACTTTTGTATACGATCGTATGCGCACAGGATAACGCATTCATGAATGAACTTCAAGAGGATTCTCTGGGCCGGTCGGCCGCGGCCGAGCGGTAATGGCGTAAAGTCTTGTCAAGGCGAAGGA
>Ga0123333_10004332_pt1 | contig 13341 bp, 8 predicted proteins | sample BioC12SIPDNA_3_FD_89957 | JGI IMG/M metagenome (GOLD analysis project Ga0123333, IMG submission 89957) | Anaerobic biogas reactor microbial communites from Washington, USA - Biogas_R2_B C12 SIP DNA | ecosystem: Engineered > Bioreactor > Anaerobic > Unclassified | place: Washington, USA...
GAGCGCTGCGGGAGATTCCAGCTGGGTGATGAGCAGCGTGTGCTCGTTGGCCGCCTTCAGGTAGGGGGGGATGGGGACCGCGCAGTAGGGATTGTCCCCGTTGGCCCCGTCCACGCCGCGTTCTCCCTGCGGGGCGAACTTCGCCCAGCGGACCAGTTCCGCCGCCTCCTCGGCCGACTCGCACCGCGGATACATGATCCCCTGCGCACCGGCCTCCAGCAGCCGCCCGGTGCGCATGAACTCGCCCTTGGCCGGCCGCGCGATCACGTCCGAGACGCCCACCCGCGCAGCGCGCATCAACGTGGCGGCCGTCTCGTCGCTGGTGGCGTGGTGTTCGAGGTCGAGCCAGATCCCGTCAAAACCCAGCAGGCTCACCAGTTCGTAGACGCTCGGATCGATGAAGTGACAACAGGTAATCAACACGGCGTCGCCGTTGCGCAGCTTCGCCTTGACACGGCTGAATCGCATGCTGTTCCGCCTTTCTCGCGCAGCACCATCCACTCATTCCACCGGGAACTCGGCGTCCAGCCACTCCTTGACCATCCAGGTGTGGCGGCGTTGGCGTTGTTCCCAGGCACGTATCTCTTCCGCCGTATACTCGTAGAAACCGCGGCCGTTCACAATCCCACGCGCATCCTGGTCGGCCAGGTTCGCCAGCGCCGGCGGGATGGCCGCGTCGTGGCACAGCGTCGGGAGCACCCGCTCCATGCTGCGGGCGTACAGGGCCGGTCCGCCTGTCAAGTCGATCCAGCGAAACGGCCCGCAGCAGGCCGCCCACAGACCCAGGGTGTTCCGCACGCTGCGGTCGATCGTCGCGCAGTCGGCGACGCCCAGTTCGACCAGGTGCAGCGCCTCGCGGTAGAGCGCGTAGCCCAAGCGGTTCACGATGAACCCCGGAATGTCCTGCTGGCAGATGGTCGGGTCTTTGCCCAGGCGGCGCGCCAGCTCCTCCGTGCGGCGGAGCGTCTCGTCGGAGGTCTGCTCGCCGCGGATCAGCTCCAGGAACCGCGTGGCGTGCGCCGGTTCGGCCCAGTGCATGCCGACAAACCGCGCGGGGTGCTGGCGGGTCTGCTGCAGCACGCTGATCGGAATCGCCGACGTGTTGCTGGCGATCACCGCGTCACACGCCACCACCCGCTCGAGCTCGTCAAACACCGACTGCTTCACCGCCAGATCGTCGGAGACGCTTTCGATGACCAGGCCACAGGGCGCCAGCGGCTCCCAGGTGGTGACCTGCTCCAGCCGCTCCCGGCACCGTGCCGTCAGGTCGGGGGGCGCCACGCCGCGCTCGATCAGTTCGCCCAGCATCTGCTCGATGATCGGCAGCGCCTGCGCATGCCTGTCTGCCGTGCGTGCGACGGCCACGACCTGGTGACCGCGCTCGAGCAGGCAGGCCGTGATGCCGCGGCCGAGCAATCCCATCCCGACAACACCAATCGGCACGCTCATGACCCGTGTTCCCCTGCGCCCCGCCGCGCTGCGGCAGGATCTACCATGTGTTCTTGTTGCTTGTCGTTTGCGGCCTGTGTGGTTCGCAGCCGGGCGGCGGGCGACGCGGCATTCAGGCCAGCTTCCCGGAGGCTTCGATCGGCCAGATCTCGACCACGCGCCCCTGCTCGTGGACGACCAGCTCGCGGTGCAGGTTGCACGTGGTGCAGGCATGACTGGGAATCAACTGCAGCGCCTGCCCGATGGGCCAGCCCGGCGCGCGCCGCACGACGACGTGCTCCTCCGCGAGGAAGAACGGGATCTCCACGTCCGGGAAATCGCGGATCGCCGGCACCCCGAACTCGCCGCCGGCCCCTTTGACGCCGACGTCCAGCACGGCCCGGTCCGGGGCCGGGCGACTGATGACCCGGGCGAGCACCGACAAGGCGATCTCGAATTCGGGCACCAGCTGATGGTAATGCCGGTCCATCGTGGCGTAGGTGCCGGCCTGGACCTCGTCCACTCCCTCCAGCGTGCCGGTGCTGTCGTACGTCGCGCTCGAACAACCGCTCACGCACGCGACGGAGATGCCCGCCTGGGCCAGCAGGTGGCGCGTATCGAGCGCCTGCTGCATGGCGGCCCGCGCGCGCAGGGCCCGCTCTGCGCGGTCGAGCGTATTGACGACGTGTCCCTCATACGCCTGCAGGCCGGCGAAACGCACGCCGGGCAGCGCGGTCACGCGTCGGGCGAGTTCCACCGCCGGCGCGCCGGGGGCGACGCCGCAGCGCCCCATGCCGATGTCCACTTCGACCAGCAGGTGGACCAGCGCGCCGGCAGCGGTGGCCGCCGCCGAGATCGCCGCCGCCTGGTCCGGGTGGTCGACGGCCACGCTGATGCGTGCGCGCTGCGCGAGTTGTACCAGGCGGTTCACCTTGCCGCTGCCGACCACCTGGTTGGCGATCAGGACGTCGCGGACGCCCTGGTCGACGAGCACTTCCGCCTCGCTGAGCTTGGCGCAGGTCATGCCGACCGCTCCGGCGGCCAGCTGCCGCCGGGCCAGCGTGACGCATTTGTGGTTCTTAAAATGCGGGCGCAGCTGCGCCGGGCGGCCGCGGAAGAAGGCGGCCAGCTGTGCCACGTTCCGATCGCTCGCGGCGCGGTCCAGCAGCAGTACCGGGGTGTCCAGTTCGGCCAGCGGTTGGCCGATGCGCGGATCACCGCTGTCGCGGGCGTCTACTCCGGCCATGATGTCTTCTCCGTCGCCAGCGAGTACAGGATGGACTTCGAGTTGGTGTATTCGTGCACGGTCTCCGCGAACCCCAACTCCGCCCCGATGCCGCTCAGCTTGTAGCCAAACACCGGGACGTTCGGACGCAAGGCGCCGCCACCGTTGACGGCGATCCGCCCGGCACGCAGCTGGCGCGCGACATGCAGCGCGCGGCCACCGTCGGCAGTCCAGATGTTCGCCATCAGCCCGAACTCGCAGTCGTTGGCCAGGCGGACAGCGTCGTCTGTGTCGCGGAAAGTCAGCACGCTCAGCACCGGCCCGAACACCTCCTGACGCGCGATCGTCATGTCCGGCGTCACGCCGTCGAAGATCGTCGGCGGATAGAAACAGTTCTGCGGGTCGTCGCTCACCGGGCCCGACAGCACGCACCGCGCTCCCTCCTGCTGCGCCTGCTCCACACACCGCCGCACATGCGCACAGTGCAGCGGCGTGGCCAGACAGCCGAGATGATTCTGCGGATCGGTCGGATCCCCCTGCCGCAGCGTCTGGGCTTTGGCCACGATCCGCTGCAGCAGTTCGTCATGCTGGTCGCGCTGGACCAGCAGCCGCGAGGCCGCCACGCAGACCTGACCCAGATGGAAGAAGATCCCCGTGATCACGCCGTTGACGACGTGGTCGAGCGGCGCATCGGGAAACACGATGCTCGGCGACTTCCCGCCCAGCTCCAGCATCACCCCCTTCATGCCGATCTTGGCCGCCTCCAGCATCTCCACACCGGTCTGATGCCGCCCTGTGAACGTGATCTTATCCACCCCCGGATGACGCACCAGCGCCGCCCCGGTCTCAGCCCCCGCCCCGTGGATCACGTTCACGACGCCCGGCGGGAAGCCAACTTCATCGGTCAGCCGGGCCAGCATCAGCGCCGAGAGCGGCGCGACCTCCGACGGCTTGAGGACAACCGTGTTGCCGCACGCCAGGATCGGCGCAAGCTTGATGGCCGCGTTCGTCAGCGGGAAGTTCCACGGCACGATGGCCGCAATGACCCCCATCGGTTCGCGAAACTGCATCGTGACGTTGTCCGGCAGCGTGCCGTAGCAGCTCCCGGCAATCTTGTCGGCCAGTCCGGCATAGCTCTCGAACAGATCCGCCGCACAAGGCACGTCGAAGCCGCGCGTGTCACGGATCGGTTTGCCGATGTTGCGCGTGTCGGTCATCGCGAGCTCGTCGAGCTCAGCGCGGATGCGATCCGCCAGACGCCGCAGCAGGCGGCCGCGTTCCAGCGGATCCAGACGCGGCCACGGGCCGTCATCGAACGCCCGCCGCGCCGCACCCACCGCCCGATCCACATCCTCGGCCGCCGCCACCGCGACGTCCGCCAGCGGTGCGCCGGTCGCCGGATTCGTCACCGTCCAGGTCCGACCGCCGCTGCCGTCGGTCCAGGCTCCGTCGATATACAGCTGATTCATGTTGTCGCTCCCATTGTCGTCTGCAGTCAGGCAAACGCACATTCTACGACAAAGAGCACCGCCGTCCAATTTGCCGCACAGCGGACTCGATTCGGCAGGGCGTTACCGCCGAGGGCGGGGAGTCAAGGCCGAGATGCATGCTGGGCAATGAACACCGGGTGACCGCACACGCGGCGCGCCTGTGCCGGTCACGTGGACCGGTGGCGGATGATGGCGCCCTGGTCGGCGGACTCGGCGAGCCGCGCGTAGAGAGCCAGATATCCGCGGGTGAATCGCAGCGGCGGGCGCTGCCACTGGGCCAGACGCTGCTGGATCTCCTGGTCCTCGACCTGCAGCTGCAACTGGCGCTGGGGGATGTCGATCGTGATCGTGTCGCCGTCGCGCACCGCGGCCAGCGGCCCCCCTTCGGCCGCTTCGGGCGAGATGTGGCCGACGAAGCAGCCGCGGTTGGTGCCCGAGAACCGCCCGTCGGTCACGACGGCCGTCTCCAGCGCCAGGCCACGCCCGTAGAGCAGCTTCATGGAGGTGTACATCTCCCGCATGCCGGGGCCCCCCTTGGGGCCCTCGTAGCGGATCACGACCACTTCACCACGCTGCACCTGCCCCGCCAGGATCGCCTGGTTGGCCGCCTCCTCGCTGTCAAAGCATCGCGCGCGGCCGGTGAACACCTGCTGTCGCGGATCGATGGCGGCCGGCTTCGTGACGGCTGTTCGCGGCGCCAGGTTGCCCCGCAGCACGGCCAGGCCACCCTGCGCGCTCCACGGATCGGTCCGCGAGCGGATGATTCGCATGTCGGGGACCGCGGCACCGCTCACATTCTCGGCCACCGTGCGCCCCGTAACGGTCAGCGCGTCGGCGTGCAGCAGCGGCAGGATCTCCTTCATGACGGCCGGCACGCCGCCCGCCGCATGGAAGTCGGGCACGTTGTACGACGCGGCCGGATTCATCCTGGCGACGTACGGCGTGCTGCGCGACAGCGCTTCCAGCACGTCCAGAGTCACGTCAGTACAGTCGGCTTCGTAGGCGATGGCCGGGATATGCAGCGCCAGGTTGGTCGAGCCGCCGATGGCCGTGCCCAGGCGGAAGGCGTTCTCGATCCCCCGCCGATTGATGATCTGCCGCGCGGAGATGCCGCGATGCACCAGCTCCACGATCTGCCGGCCTGCAGCCTGGGCGCTGCGCAAACGGGCCGCGTGCGTGGCCGGAATCGTCGCGGAACCCGGCAGGCACATGCCCAACGCCTCGGCCACACAACACATCGTGTTGGCAGTCCCCAGGAACGAGCACGACCCGCAGGTGGGCGCGACTTGGTCTTCCAGGTCGCGATAGACCGCCGGGTCCAGGTTGCCGGCCTTGAGCATGCCCAGGGCTTCGGTGATCGATGTGAGATCGGAGGGGCGGCCGTCGAAATGGCATCCACCCTCCATCGGCCCGCCCACGACGACGATCGCCGGCACATCGAGCCGGGCCGCCGCCATCAGCAGGCCCGGCACGATCTTGTCGCACGAACCGAGCAGCACCACGGCATCCAGCTGATGGGCCTGCACCATCAGCTCCACGTCGTTGGCGATCAGCTCGCGCGTGGGCAAGATGTAATGCATGCCGGCATTGCCCTGACCCACGCCGTCACAGGCGGCAATCACCCCGAACTCGACCGGAGTGCCTCCCGCCTGCAGCACCCCTTGTTTCACGTAGTCTGCCACCAGCTGCAGGTTGTAGTGCCCCGGCACTACGCGGTTCCAGGAGTTGGCAATCCCGATCAGCGGCCGCTCCAGGTCGTGATCGCTGTAACCCATCGATTTGAAAATGGTGCGCTGAATCGACCCCTCGGGCCGCTGCAGGATGCGCTGGCTGCGCAGCCTCGCCGGTGTTTCGTCCATATCGATGACGTCCTTTCCACACTGTCTGCCACTGCGGTACTCGCTGCGGGGCACGTGCCGCGGCCCCGTCCGCCAACCCTGTCCGCCAACCCTGTCCGCCCGCCACCAGTCTAGCACGACCGGGGGCGATGTCGTACTGCTCACCCGCCTGCCCGGACGCGGCCATCACCGCGCGGCAAACTTCTTTCGACTCACCCGGCTGATCAGCCACTGGGGCGTCATGCGCAGCACCCGGACGATCAGTTTGTACCGCATCGACGGGATGCTGATCACCCGTCCGCGTTCGAGGTCGCGCAGCGACTGGTCGATCACGTAGTCGGCGCGCAGCCAGAGGATTTTCGGGATCAGCTTCCGGTCCATGCCCGCCGCATCATGGAACTCGGTATGCGTGAAACCCGGGCACAGCGCCTGGACGCGCACCCCGGTGCCCGCCAGTTCAGCCGCCAGGCTGATGGTGAAGCTGTTGAGAAACGCCTTGGTCGAGCAGTACATTACGCTGGCGGCGCCGCAGAGATAGGCTGCTACGGAGGAGACATTGATGACGGCCCCGTGCCCGCGCGCTACCATCCCCGGCAGCGCGGCGTGGGTCAAGTGCATCGGGGCCAGCACGTGCAGCCGGGCCATGGCGCTCTGCCCGGCAAACTCCGATTGGTAGTACAGCGCGTCGACCCCGAACCCGGCATTGTTCACGAGCAGTGCCAGCCGTGGGCAGGTGCGGATGCGGTCCGCCACCCGCGCCAGATCCGCGTCGTTGGTCAGGTCGGCCGGCAACACCTCGGCGGCCACCCCCGCTGCTCCGACCTGGGTGGCGAGCGCCGCGAGTCGCTCCGCGCGGCGAGCCACGAGGATCAGGTCGTACCCTCTCTGCGCCAACGCCCGCACGAACGCCTCCCCCAGTCCCGACGAGGCTCCGGTGACAAGAGCGATCGGACGTGCGCTGTCTTCCGTCGATGCGTGCATGGATGCCTGACCTGTGTGCTGCAAGGATTGCTGATCTGACCGCATGCCAACCTCCCCCGGGGAATCCCAGTCCCAGTCCGCGGACAGAGAGCCATTCTGGCGGAGCATGTCGAGCGTTGCAAGACGCGCGTCTGCACCCGCGGCCGCTCGGCCACACGATTGCCGCGCTGCGGAGGATGTTCTACGTGCGGCGCGGAACGCCGGAACGGCAAGCGGTTTGCAGGGGAGTTCCCGCAGCATGCGAACGACGTTCGAGGGAGGTGCGTCAAGCAGATGCGATAATTCTGCCGGCGCCTGGACGCCCGAAATGGGGGCTTGCGGGCCATTAAGCACTGCTTGGACCCGTTGATCTCCTCTTCATGCTCTCCTCTCTACTCTCTATTCTCTACCTGTCTATTCACTCACTCGTCATACGGACACACGTTCATGTTTAGGATTCGCTCGATATTTGATGACCATCTGCCGCGTAATCAGTCAGCTATTGCTCAGGTGCAGGCGATTCTGCGCGCGCAGTTTCCGCAGCTGCGCGAGGGAATCGTGCTGGAGATACCGGAGCGACTGCGGAACCCGTTCAAGTACCGGTTTCGCTCGACGCTGTTCGTGGCGGAGGGGGCGCGGGCCCTGGTCAAGGGATTTGCATTGGTGGCGTACGATCCGGAGTTGAACTTCTGTTTTCTGGACTATCTGGCGACGGCCAAGCACATGTTGGATCGGGGGATTGGCGGTGCGCTGTACGAGCGGATCCGGCAGGAGGCGCGGCTGTTGCGGGCGGTGGGGGTGTTTTTTGAGTGTCTGCCGGACGATCCCGCGTTGTGCAGCGACCCGGTGATGCTCAAGCAGAACGCCGCGCGGCTGCGATTTTACGAGCGGTATGGTGCGCGGCCGATCGTGAACACGGCCTACGAGACGCCACTCACGCCGGAGAGTGACAACCCGCCGTATCTGGTCTTCGACGATCTGGAGCGGAAGGTGGCACCGACGTCCAGTCGAGCGCAGGCGATAGTACGCGCGATACTGGAGCGCCAGTATGGCCGGGTATGCAGTCCGGAATACATTGACAAGGTAGTGGCTTCGTTCCAGGACCCGGTGATTCAGTTGCGTGAGCCGCGCTATCGCCGCCGAGAGCTCCCCGCATCGCCCGCAGTGCATGTTCCCGAGGATCTCCGCATCGCGCTGGTGGTCAACGACCGGCATGGCATCCACGAGGTGCGGGAGCGCGGGTACGTGGAGGCACCGGTACGGATCCCCACGATTCTGCGGGAGATCGGCAGGACCGAGTGGTTCACCCAGGTGCCGGTCCGGTCCTATCCGGTCCATCACTCGCAGGCGGTACACGACGCGAGCTTCCTCAGGTATCTCAAGCGGGTGTGCGGGGAGGTGGCGGACGGGAAGTCGGTCTATCCGTATGTGTTTCCGATCCGCAACGCCGCGCGCCCGCCGCAAGATCTGGCGATCCGGGCCGGGTATTACTGTATCGACACCTTTACACCGCTCAACCGCCGTGCGCACGCGGCGGCCGAGCGGGCGGTGAATTGTGCGTTGACCGGTGCCGACGCGATTCTGGGTGGCCGGTCGCTCGCCTACGCCCTGGTGCGTCCGCCGGGCCACCACGCGGAACGGAGTTGTTTTGGCGGTTTCTGCTACCTGAATTCCACGGCCATCGCCGCGAACTATCTGAGCGGCTTCGGCAAGGTGGCGATCATGGATGTGGATTACCATCACGGCAACGGCCAGCAGGAGATCTTCTACGAACGGGACGACGTGCTGACGATCTCGATCCACGGGCATCCGCGGTTCGCGTATCCCTATTTCAGCGGCTTCGAGGACGAGCGGGGGCGCGGTTCCGGGCTCGGCTTCAACCGGAATTTTCCGCTGCCGGAGAAGGTCAATGGCGCCCGCTACGCGCAGACGCTGCAGAAGGCGGTGCGGCTGATCACCTCTTTTCAGCCGACGTTCCTGGTGATTGCGCTGGGGCTCGACACGGCCAAAGGCGATCCCACCGGCACGTGGAGCCTGCGCGCGGTCGACTTCGAGACCAACGGCGCGATCCTGGGCGCGTTGCGGCTGCCCACGCTGGTGGTCCAGGAAGGGGGCTACAACACGCGCAACCTGGGCATCAACGCCCGCCACTTTTTCTGGGGCTTGTGGTCGGCGCGGCATGCCGGTCGCGTGGCCGACCGGGCTCCGTCGAAGTCCGCGACACCTGCAGCTTCTCGAGAATCTCCACCGCGACGAAGCTGAACTCGCCGGCCGGGCCCCGGAAGCCCGGCCGCGGCTGTTTTTGATCTCGGTCTCGGAGGCCGCCGGTTCAGCGCGGCGTCCGCGGCTCGACCGACATGTTCACGGGCACGCGTACCCACGGGTAGCGCCGCGAGGCGCGGCTTACCCCGGGCTGGAGCAGATGACGGTCGAGCGGGCGCTGCGCGTCCACGCGGAGCGCGTCGCGCTGACCGCCCCCGGCGGCATTGCTCCGTGCCGGTCGTCTGCAGGATGAGTACCCAGTCGTAATAGGAGTTCGGGGGCGCGTCATCCCAAGGGATCGCTCCCCCAGCTGCCGTAACCCGAACGCACCGCACGAAATCCTGGTCCATCAAGTATCGGTGCGGAAATAATGCACATAATTCTAATTCGGTGCGGTAATCGTAAACATAATAGAGTGGAGCGACGTATAGGTTGAAGTTGTCTGGGCAGCGGCGCTGGGCCCGGGGGGGAGTGCGACGTAGCCCACGGTTCCCCGCAGTGCCGGCCCTGGGAGTTCCCACGATGCAGAGTGACTGGTCCCCCAGTTCCTGGCAGACAAAGCCCATCTCGCAGGCCGTTGAGTACCCGGATCGCGCGGCCTTCGATCAAGTGCTCTCCGAGCTGTCGCGGCTGCCACCGCTGGTCACGAGCTGGGAAGTCGAAAGGCTCAAGACCCAGCTGGCCGAGGCGGCGCGGGGGGAGCGGTTCCTGCTGCAGGGCGGCGACTGTGCCGAGACATTCGAGGAGTGCCGTTCGTCCGTCATCGCCAACAAGCTCAAGATCCTGTTGAAGATGAGCATGGTGCTGATCTACGGCTCGCACAAGTCGATCGTCCGTGTCGGACGCGTGGCCGGCCAGTACGCCAAACCCCGCTCGATGGAAACGGAAACACGTGACGGCGTGACGCTGCTGAGCTATCGCGGCAACCTCATCAACCGGCCGAAATTCACGGCCGAGGATCGTACGCCGGACCCGCGACTGCTGTTACGCGGATACGAGCGCGCGGCGTTGACGATCAACTTCATCCGCGGCCTGATCGACGGCGGATTCGCCGATATCCACCATCCCGAACAGTGGAACCTGGACTTCGTCAGCCACGCAAGCCGCTCGGACGACTATCGCCGGATCGTGCGCTCGATCGACCGGTCGGTCTACTTCCTGGAAGCGATTGTCGGCCGCCGGCTGGACGAACTGACCCGCGCGGATTTCTACACTAGTCACGACGGCCTGCACCTGGCTTACGAACAAGCGCAGACACGGCAGGTGCCGCGCCGCCCGCACTGGTACAACCTCTCCACGCATTACCCCTGGATCGGTGATCGGACGCGGGCCATCGACGGGGCGCACGTCGAATACTTCCGTGGCATTGCCAACCCGATCGGAGTGAAGGTGGGGCCGGCGATGACTCCCGAGGAACTGCCTGAGTTGATCAGCGTGCTCAACCCGAGCAACGAGCCGGGACGGTTGACGCTGATCCACCGTTTCGGCGCCGGGAAGATCGAACGGTGCCTGCCCCCGCTGATCGACGCGGTCCGCCGCCACGGCCATCAGGTGCTGTGGTGCTGCGACCCGATGCACGGCAACACCGTCGTCACCCGCTCGGGACTCAAGACACGCAGCTTCGACGAGATCCTGCGCGAGCTGAGCCTGGCCTTCGAAATCCACGAACAATCCGGCTCGATCCTGGGGGGCGTGCACTTCGAACTCACCGGCGACAACGTGACGGAGTGTCTGGGCGGGGCACGCGGGCTGACGGAGGCGGATCTGGCCCAGGCCTATCTGAGCGACGTCGATCCGCGCCTGAACTACGAACAGGCACTGGAAATGGCCTTCTGCATCGCCCACCGGATGAACACGAAGCAGCAGCGCATGAGCCGGTGACCGGCGCCCACGGTCTCCAGCCGGGCGCCCGAATCGGCCCGTGCGGGGCACCTCGCCGGGCCGCTGCCCGGGCGAGTGCGTATCAAGTGCGTATCAAGTGCTGATGTGGTCAGAAGGCGGGCGTCACACCGGGCACCGCGACGGGGTAGACCCCCTGTGCGTCAGCCGTCACCGGCGGCGGGGCGTCGAACGCATACCGCTCCGGCCCGAGCTTCAGGTCGGAGTTAAAAGCTTCCTCCCACTGGACCAGCTGCCCCGAATAGCTGGCCATCCGCCCCATGATGGCGGTCATCGTGCTCTGGGCCCCGAACGCCACGTCGTTGTGCGCAGCGCCGCGGCGGACGTCGGCGATGAACGTGTCGAATTCGACCTGGTAGGGGTTGACCGATGGGCCGTCGTAGCGCCAACGAGCGGCCCCTGCGATGCGGCCCTGCACGATGTCCGCGTGGCCGGTCGCGCCCTGGGCGTGCGCGCCCCCCAGGTTCCAGCAGGCGGGGATCTGCCGCGCCTGGGCGTACATCCGGCATTCGTCCTCGAACGTGTACTCCACGAAGTGGTGATCGAACGTGTCTCCCGACTGCGTGGGGAGCAACACTTGCTTGCCACCCTGGCCCTGCGCGGTGACCGGATGCGCATCCTTCACCCAGCAGCAGAGGTCGATGTAATGGATCAGGGCATCGACGAAGTAGTCGCCGTTGAGCCAGAGGAAGTGATACGGGTTGCGCAACTGGTAGAGCATCTCCGGTGTGTCGGGGGACCGCGGCGGCGTGCTGCGCAGCAATCCGACATTCCAGTAGGCGCGCAGCAGATTGATCGTGCCGATCGCTCCCTCGCGCAGGCGGCCGACGGTCTGCTGGACGCACGGAACGTGCCGGAACTGGAAGCCGACGCCCACTTTGAGATCCTTCTCCCGAGCCACTTCGTTGGTGGCCAGAATCTGCCGGACACCCGGGGCATCGACCGCCAGCGGCTTCTCCATGAACACGTGTCGGCCGCGCTCGACCGCATATTGGAAGTGGCTGGCGCGGAAGTGCGGTGGCGTGGCCAGGATCACGACGTCCGCGCCGCTGTCGATGGCCTGCCGGTACGCCTCGAAGCCGACGAAACGCCGTTCGGGCGGCACGTCGATCTGGGAGGCGAAACCCTGATGGCTGTCGCGATCGTACGCCGCTTCCTCGCCCGTGCGGAGGATTTCCAGCTTCGTGTCGATCTGCTCCGCGAACAGATCGGCCATCGCCCAGAGCTTGATCGGGCCCGACGTGCGCAGCGCCTGGGTGGCGGCTCCGGCACCCCGATCACCGCACCCGATCAGCGCCAGTTTGATGGTGTCATCCCCGGCGGCGTGGGCCGCCCGCGCGATGCTCAATCCGCCCACCAGCGAACTGCTGGCGAGGGCCGTGGTGGTTGTCAAGAAAGCGCGACGACCGATCTGCGGTGCCGCCGGGGTTGGTTTCGTCATCATGTTGCTCCACACTTGCCGATCAGGTTTCGTTCCAGACACCCGGTTCGGGAACCGGATAGAACCCGTCCGCGTCCGGTTTCACCGGCGGCTCGGAATCGTAGTCCAGGTCGTCGATGCGGCCCGGATAGAGCTGGAACGTCGACTTGGTGATCTCGTCCCAGGTGATCTCCCGGCCGGAATTGACGGCCGCGCGGCCCATCAGGTCGGCAAAGTTGGACAGCGCTGCCCGCTCCACTTCGTTTTGCGGCCGGTCCTGGCGGATGTTTTCCAGCAGCACGTTCCACTCGGCATCCCACGGATTGTACTTCTCCTCGGGCGCTTCCCACGCGATGTTGTCCGGCGCGATCCGCTGGTCCTTGTAGATGCGGACATCCCCCCTGTGGATGTCGCCCGAGAACTGCGCAGCGCATTTGGTCCCGTGCGCGTAAGTGGCGAATTCCTGGAAGCAATGCCCACCCAGCCACCGGACGCCGTCGGTCGCCTTCGTGCCGTCCGCGAAGGTCCACTCGATGGAGTGCGAGTCGAGTTCCTGGCTGCGGTCCTCGCTCTTGAACTTGCGGCCGCCGATGCCGCGGGCGATCACCGGGTAGTCTCCCTTGAGCCAGCAGAGTTCGTCGATCTGGTGGATGTTCATCTCCGCGAAGAGTCCGCCGGAGACCCAGGGGAAGCTGGTGAAGTTGCGGATCTGCCACATCAACTCGCTCATGCCGTCCGGCTTCTTGCCCATGCCGCCGGCCGGATGGATACGGTAGGCCCGCACGAGGATCAGCTGACCCAGCTCGCCGTCGCGGATCC
>Ga0123333_10004334_pt1 | contig 13335 bp, 11 predicted proteins | sample BioC12SIPDNA_3_FD_89957 | JGI IMG/M metagenome (GOLD analysis project Ga0123333, IMG submission 89957) | Anaerobic biogas reactor microbial communites from Washington, USA - Biogas_R2_B C12 SIP DNA | ecosystem: Engineered > Bioreactor > Anaerobic > Unclassified | place: Washington, USA...
AATTTCTCTCGACCGATGGATTAACAAAGTGTGTTTCAACGGTTTTAATTGCGCTTTCGGATGAGCTAAAAGCCTCGAGCTGCTTCAGCATAGCTCTTTTCTGTCACTGGATTACGCTCGAAATCCACCCCAGAAAGTCCACAATTAAGCTGCCATTCTTATCCAGAATTAATATTCATTTTGTATGATTAAGTAGAAAAATATTGATAGAAAAAATCAGGAGGAAAAGAATGGACCTGAATAAATTTACACAAAAAGCCCAGGAGGCGGTCATAGCAGCGCAGAGCAGCGCGCGCGAGCTGAATCACCAAAGCATCGAGCCGGCACACATGCTAAAAGCCTTGCTTGAGCAGGTGGACAGCCTGGTGACCCAGGTGGTCATCCAAATCGCTGGCTCCGCAGACGTCTTGCGCGAGGAGCTTGAGCGAGACCTAAGCGCGCGCCCCAAGGTATACGGAGGCACAACAGGCGAGCCCGGGCTTTCACGCCCGGCAGCAGAAACGCTTGAAGCAGCTGAACGTTATGCCAAAGGCATGGGCGATGAGTACACCTCAACAGAGCACATCCTGCTCGGGCTGACAGATAGCCCGGAGAACAAACGCCTGGCTGAGTTTGGCATCAGCAAAGATGCCGTCCTTAAAGCACTGCGAAACTTGCGTGGCAGTCAATCCGTCACCAGCCAGAATCCGGAAGATACTTACCAGGCCTTGGAAAAATATGGCCGCGACCTCACCGCCCTGGCTCGCCAGGGGAAAATGGACCCGGTCATCGGGCGTGATGAGGAGATCCGGCGTACGATCGAGATTTTGAGCCGTCGCACCAAAAATAATCCCGCCCTGATCGGTGAGCCTGGCGTGGGCAAAACCGCCATCGTGGAAGGACTGGCACAGCGCATTGTCAATCGGGATGTTCCCGAGGGGCTCAAAAACAAGCGTGTCATACAGCTGGATATGGCAGCTTTGGTTGCCGGCGCAAAATACCGCGGAGAGTTTGAGGAGCGACTCAAAGCCGCCATGAAAGAAGTTACGGAGGCAGAGGGGCAAATCATCCTCTTCATTGACGAAATGCACACGGTTATTGGCGCTGGCGCTGCTGAGGGTGCCATGGATGCCGGCAATATCCTCAAACCCATGCTAGCACGGGGCGAACTGCATTTGATAGGTGCCACAACCACCAACGAGTACCGCAAATACGTTGAGAAGGACGCGGCCTTGGAACGCCGCTTTCAGCCGGTGTATGTGATGGAACCCAGCGTGAAAGATACCATCAGCATTCTGCGCGGGCTGAAATCAAAGTATGAAGTGCATCACGGCGTGCGCATCACCGATTCAGCCGCCATTGCCGCGGCCACGCTTTCAAACCGCTATATCACAGACCGCAAGCTGCCGGATAAGGCCATCGATCTGATTGATGAGTCCGCCGCTCACCTACGCACGGAGATCGATTCCAAGCCACAGGCTCTGGATGAGGTCGATCGGGACATCATGCAGCTTGAAATTGAAAAACAAGCGCTGCAAAAAGAAAAAGACCAGGCCTCCCGTGAACGGTTGGAAAAGCTTGAAGCGGAACTAGCAGATCTGGGAGAAAAATCAAAAGCGCTGACAGCCCAATGGCAGGCGGAAAAAGAAGCCATCCAAAGCTTCAAAGACCTGAAGGAAAAACTTGACCAGGCTCAACTTGAAATGGAACAGGCTGAACGCAATGCCGATCTTGAAAAAGCATCCCGCCTGCGTTACGGCACCATTCGGGAACTGCAAACAAAAATCCTTGAAGCTGAACAAAAGCTGCAAGCCCAGCAAAAGCAAGGCGCGTTGCTCAAAGAAGAAGTAGACGCGGAAGAAATTGCCGCGGTGGTTGCCAAGTGGACTGGTATCCCTGTCAACCGCTTGCTGGAAGGCGAAATGGAAAAATTGCTGCGCATGGAAGAGCGCTTGCACAGGCGTGTAGTGGGTCAGGATGACGCCATCAACGCCGTCTCCAACGCGGTTAGGCGTTCGCGCTCGGGGATGCAAGACCCCAACCGCCCGATTGGCTCCTTCATCTTCCTCGGCCCCACCGGCGTTGGCAAGACCGAGCTGGCGCGCGCCCTGGCAGAATTTCTGTTTGATGACCAGAACGCCATGGTACGCATTGATATGAGCGAGTACCAGGAACGGCACACCATCAGCCGCCTATTTGGCGCGCCTCCGGGATATGTGGGTTATGAAGAAGGTGGTCAGCTGACTGAAGCGGTCCGCCGGCGGCCTTACAGTGTGGTTTTGTTCGACGAGATCGAAAAAGCCCACAGCGAGATCTTCAACGCCCTGCTGCAAGTTCTGGATGACGGCCGCATGACTGACGGACAGGGGCGCACGGTTGACTTCCGCAATACGCTGATCATCATGACCAGCAATTTGGGCAGCCAGCTGTGGATGAAAGATGAAAGCGGACAGGCGCAGCAGGTGACGCGCGACCAAATTACCGATATTCTGAAAAATTTCTTCAGGCCGGAATTCTTGAACCGTGTGGATGAAATCGTTATATTCAAACCTCTGACCCGGGAAAACCTGAGTGAAATTGTGGGCATCCAACTGGGTCATGTCAGCCAGCTTCTGGCGGATCGCGGACTCAAACTGGAAATCAGCCCTGCTGCCAAACAATGGTTGGCAGAGGCTGGCTACGACCCTGAATTTGGCGCCCGACCGCTCAAACGCGCTATCCAGCGTGAGATCCAGGACCCCCTGGCGCTGAAAATCCTGGCGGGTGAATTCATGGAGGGCGATACGATCAAAATCGACCTGGTAGGCGGGGGTTTGAATTTTACAAAAGCTTAAACACACTTGGTTCTTAGGGTGGAGCAGACAAAACATGCTTTTCAGAATTTAAGAGATCACGCAGTTAACTTCTTTCATGGGAAAAGCCTTGCTCAATTGAGCAAGGCTTTTCATAGTTAAAAATGTATCCTGACCTTGGAATCTGCACAACTTGTTCATTATCTGCATATTATACGGTCCAGAATATGCAGATAATCTGGTATAATCTGCATATAAAGGACTATTTTTAATGCAGATAACAGGTGACATATGCATATTTTTAATTACTCATACTTACGTACAGGCTTGGTTCCGGCAAAGTTCCTGGAGCTGACTGCAAGAATCAGCGAGATACGGGCTTTACAATCGAACCGGCAGGCGAGTTATGCGGATATCTTCAAGAACCTCGAACTTCAGGCTAAAGTATCATCTATTCGGGATTCCAGCGCAATTGAAGGGATCAAGACCACCGAGGGGCGTCTCACCGCGATCGTGACCCAAAATGCAGAACCACGTAACCGGGATGAGGTAGAAATCGCCGGCTATCGGGACGCTCTCGACCTGGTCCACACTCAACACCAAAACCTCTCAATTTCAGAAGAAAGCATCCAACATCTCCATCAATTATTGCTTTCAAAAACCGGGAAACCAGGCGGAAGCTATAAGCAGGAAGACAATATCATTACCTCAGAGGATCCCCAAGGTCTGATAAGTGTTCAATTCATGCCACTAAGTGCCTCTGAAACACCACAGGCAATGGAAGCCTTGATCCTTGCCTATAAAGAGGCACGTGACGATGCCTTGATCAATCAATTGCTATTGATATCAAATTTTGTTCTGGACTTTCTGTGCATTCACCCCTATGGGGATGGTAACGGACGTGTTTCTCGTTTGTTAACCCTGTTGTTATTGTATAAATCAGGTTTTGACGCTGGAAAATACGTTTCACTGGAAGAAAAGATAAAACAAACCAAGAACTCTTATTACTCCTCGCTCAAAGCCGCCTCGAAAGGTTGGCACGATAATCTGAATGATCCCCTGCCATTCACCGAGCATTTTATAACGACGCTGTTTCTTTGTTACAAAGAATTGGATGCTTACTTCATTTCTGTCAGGGACAAGAAAGTCACCAAAACTGAGCGCATCGAGGCAGCGGTGCTTGGCAGTCTGTTACCAATTTCAAAAAAGGAACTTGCACGTCTTCTTCCTGATGTCAGCGTGACAACAATTGAGAGCGTCCTGGGAAGAATGGTTGTTGAAGAAAGAATAAGAAAAATTGGGAAAGGTCCATCAACACAATATCTAAAGAACCTTGAGTAAAATTGAGTGACTTTTTCTAAGAGAGATTACAGCATGCATAAAAAGATTGATCCCGTCGTCATTTTTATTCTTATTTTCGTTTTGACGCTGCTTGCCTGCCAGGTTGCACCGACGCCAACACAACCAAGCGAAATGCCCGCCTTGGCAAGCGCTACTGAGACAGTAGAAAAAACTGAAGAGCCAGATCCGAGCCCGACTTCCACAAGCGAACCCCAGGTTCTTGTCTATCAGCCCAACCCAGATTTGCCAGATTCACTAAATCGGCTGATTGAAGAGCAAAGCCTCGTGCAAGCGCAAGGCTCAACCAATGATATTGCTTACAGTTTCGATTTTGGCGACTCCAACCGGGTGGGCAATTGGGTCTACGCCCTGGTGGCGCCTTTCCCAACATTCACGGATGAGGTCAGTTTCACTTGGTTGCAAAACCTCTGGAAAGGAGAACCCGAAGACGAAAATCAAAGGCTCCTGATTGCAGAAGGAGATCTGCCAGCGCTTACCAGTATTCTGGGTGAGCCCGGGCAAAGGGTTGTGACCCATGCAAAAGAAGACCTGCTTGAAAAGGCCTGGACGATTCAAAACACCTGGGCTATCATCCCCTTCGAAGAGATTGAGCCGCGTTGGAAGGTAATTGCCATTGACGGACAAAGCCCCATCCATAAAGATTTCTCCGCCGATCAATATCCACTAACTATTCCCATTTCTCTCAATCCTGTTATAGCAGATGACAACTTCAGCTCCCCAGCAGAATTGGAAGACCTGTATTTCTCAAACCTTGACCCAGGTAAAATCACCACTGTCATGCTGACTGGTGTGACCGCCCTGGTGCGTGCCACGGCAGTGGGAATGGACCAGCGGGGAATTCTTGTGCCGGGGGAAAACCTCGCCCCCGTGATGCGAGAGGCTGACATTTTACACATCAGCAATGAGGTTCCCTTTGCCAAAGAGTGTCCGCCGCACACCCTGGGCAGTTACCTGGTCTTTTGCACTCCAGAAAGTTACATGGAACTGCTGCGCTCGGTTGGCACAGATATAGTGGAGCTTACCGGCGATCACTTCCAGGATTACGGACAGGAAGCCATGCTTTACACACTTGGGCTTTACGCGCGGGAAGGCTGGCCGGTCTATGGTGGCGGCAAGGATATCTTCGACGCGAGAAAAGCGGTAAAGTTGGAGATCAATGGCAACATGCTGGCCTTCATTGGCTGCAACGCAAAATCACCAAATTTCGCTCAGGCCAGCGAGACCAGCAGTGGCGCCTACCACTGCGATATGGACTACATGGTCGAGGCTGTGAGTCAACTGAAAGAACAAGGCTACCTCCCAATTGTGACCTTCCAACATGAAGAACGCTACTTCTGGTCCCCAAACGCCTCCATGGTGCGCGATTTTACAGCCGTGGCTGAGGCAGGGGCTGTCATCGTTAGCGGAAGCCAATCACATGTGCCGCATTACACCGAGTTTTACAACGACACCTTTATGCACTATGGCTTGGGGAACCTCTTTTTTGACCAATACGGCATTGCTGAAAATACGGACATCGGTTTTTTGGACCAGCATGTTTTTTACGAAAACCGCTATCTGGGCGTAGAGTTAATCCCGATTCAATTTATCGATAAGGTTCAAGCTCGTTTGATGACAGCTCAGGAAAAATCCGAGACCCTGCGGATTTTGTTTGACACAATCCGCATGTGGTGGAAGGATGAAAATAATCAGCCAGTCATGCCTTCCTGGAAGTAAATCGAAATTATTGATCGGGTCAGCTAACTTTTCTGCCAGAGCGATAAAGTCATTCCATCATTGGATGCACTTATGAAATTGTCTCCAAGAATTTCGTTGAGATAGCAGTGATGTCTTCATCAATCGTGATCCCGCCCCAGGGGTCATTCTGCTTGACCACGTTCACCACAACGATATTTGCGCCATTGAAGACCGCGCTGCGGGCTTCTCTTAGATCCACGCCCCCCGCCGCCGATATAAACACGTCGTATTTGCTGCGGATGCGGTTGATCTGCCGATAGCGAATCATTTTATTGCGGTTGCTTTCCTCATCCCGCCCGCGGTGGATCACGACTACATCAGGTTGGGTATACAAGGGGCGCAGCACCTGGAGAGGCTCCTCCACGCCCAGCATATCGATCATCGAGAGGATACCATATTGTTTGCAGCGCTCCACAAACAAACGCAGGGTCTCAACCGGCGCCAGACCCAAAGCCGTTACCGCCTTAGCCCCAGCCTGAGCCGCCATATCCACTTCACCTAACGCGCCATCCGAAACTTTGATGTCAGCCACAACAATACCAGGCCAGGACCTGGCAAGCAATCTCAGACCAGCCATACCCTCCCGTTTTACAAAAGGTGTCCCAGCCTCGATCATGATGCGAGGGTCTGGGACGATTCTTGGCAGGATGGCTCTGGCTAACCTCAAATCATCATTGAAGGCAAGCTGCAGATAACGGACGTTGTTATCCAACATGGTCGTTTCCGGTTTTGGTCACTTCAGTGATGGTTTTCGCGACTGTTCCCAGATCAGAGGGCAGGAAAAGCACGATCTTTTCGGATGGATCGGAAGAGATATCGCGAATGGTTTGCAAGGTGCGCAAATGAAGAGCGCCAGGTGTGGCGGCAAGGATTTCCGCGGCATCACGCAAGTTCTCAGACGCGCTCAGTTCACCTTGTGAGGCAATGATCATCGCCCGGCGTTCCCGTTCAGCTTCGGCCTGGCGGGCCATGGCGCGTTTCATCTCAGCCGGCAGCTCGATCTCCTGGATCTTGATGCTTTCAATATCGACGCCCCAACTGTCGGTTTCGGTATCGACGATTTCTTTGATCGATTCAGCGATTTGTTCACGCTCGGTCAATACAGCATCCATCTCATTGTTGCCGATCACATCCCTGAGGGCTGCCTGAGTGTATTGCCGGATTGCAAAAACGTAATCTTCGATTTTGATGATGGCGGCTTCAGGGTCGACGACCTTGAAGTAGACCACAGCATTGACCAGAAGGGAGATATTATCCCGGGTCATCACTTCCTGTCGGGGAACTTCAGCCGTCATGATGCGCATGTCAACCGTCTGCATGCGTTGAATAACGGGAATCAAAATATTTAAACCAGGGTTCCTGATACCAGAAAATTTACCCAGGGTAAAGACGACACCGCGTTCAAACTCATCCAGGATGCGGATGCTACGCATTAAGATCACCAGAACAATAAAAATTAGAGGCGCCAGACAGACAAGTAGCCAGCTCTGTTCAAATAATTCTTCCATTTTTTCCTCCGGAATCTATTAATTAAATTGTAACGCAAGCAGCTCTTGCCGACCTGATATAATATAAGGTTGAAAAGGAACCCTTGCCAAAAGGGTCTTAACTGGAGGTTTTTTTATGGAAATTACCTGGTATGGAAACTCTTGCTTTCGCATCTCAGAACGCGGTTTTGCTAATGTTGTCACTGATCCCTTTGATTCAGCTGTTGCCGGATACAATCCTCTGAAATTGAAAAGTGAAATTGTCACGGTAAGCTGCAACGATCTTGCTCACAACAATGTCAGTGTGGTCAAAGGCAATCCTTTTGTGATCGAAGGTCCGGGTGAGTACGAACGCGGCGGTGTTTTCATCACAGGCATCCAAACAACTGCCTTCAAGCCAGAAAAAAATGATTTACGCAATACGATTTACGTGTTTGACTATGGGAATATCACCATCCTGCACCTGGGACAAACAAATATCGTCCCAAGCCAGACCATGGTGGAAGAACTTGGGAATATCAACATCGCTCTTGTGCCAGTCGGCGCCAGCGGAGGGCTGAATGCCTCCAAAGCGGCAGAAGTCATCAGCATGTTGGAACCCAACATTGTTATTCCGATGCAATATGAAACTCCTTACTCCAAACTTTCGCTTGACCCATTGAGCAAGTTCTTAAAGGAAATGGGCCTGACGGAACTGGAAACCATGGAGAGTTTTAAGATAGCGCCTTCGGGTAATTTTGGTGAAGATGGCATCCAGGTCATAGCCCTGGATCCCAAATTGATGTCTGCATAGAAAAATGGTAAAGCTCATTCTGACCTGGAACATCAAACCCGGCCGGGAACAGGACTATTTCAGTTTTGTTCTCAGGGAATATTTGCCCCAGATCAACAAGTTCGGCTTCGAAGTGACCGATGCCTGGATCACTGTCTACGGCGAGCAGCCCCAGGTGCTACTGGGCGCGGTTGTTTCTTCGCTGAGTAAGGCACGGCAATTGATCAGCTCTGAAGAGTGGAACCAGTTAAATGAGCAGTTACTGGACTATGTCGATGATCTGGAAGTGAAACTGACCGAACATAAAGGTGGTTTTCAATTCTAAATGCCGGCTTTTCAACTCAACTTACTGCAGTGGTACGACGAAAACGCCAGGGAGCTCCCCTGGCGTTCTGATCCCAAACCCTACAAAGTCTGGCTGTCTGAAATCATGCTGCAGCAGACCCGGGTCGAAACTGTACTCCCCTATTTTGAACGTTTTCTTGAGCGCTTTCCGGATATAGGCAGTTTGGCATCAGCCTCCCAGGAAGAGGTTTTGCGCCTCTGGGAAGGTTTGGGTTATTACAGCCGGGCGCGCAACCTGCACAAGGCCGCGCAAGTTGTGATGAGCGACCTTTCCGGGCAGTTGCCTGCCAGTGCGGCGAGTTTAGAGAAGCTGCCAGGAATAGGCAAATACAGCGCCGCCGCGATCGCCTCGATTGCCTATGGCGAGCCAGCAGCAGCTGTGGATGGCAACATCAAACGCATCTATGCCCGCTTGCTCAACCTGCAGGAAGCCCTGGGAAGCAGTGGTTTTGAGCAAAAGGTACAAAGCTACGCGCAAGAAGTGCTTCCAAAAAATAGGCCGGGTGACTTCACACAGGCTTTAATGGATCTGGGCTCCCTGCTCTGCCTGCCCAAGCAGCCCCAGTGCCAGGTTTGTCCGATCAGCGCAAGCTGCCTGGCTTACCAGCACAATACGCAAAACAGCCTGCCGTTTAGAGTAAAAAAAGCGCCCCTGCCCCACTACACCGTTTGCGCGGCGGTGATCATCAAAGCCGGTCAGGTGCTCTTGAAGCAGCGGGAGCAGCAGGGTATGCTCGGTGGCCTGTGGGAATACCCGGGCGGGAAAATAGAGAACAGTGATCAGGATCTGACAGACTGCCTGAGGCGGGAGTTGGAACAAAAAACAGGGCTAAAAATTGCGGTCGGTGAAAAGATCGGGCTCTTTCCCCACAGCTACACCCACTTCAAAATTAGCTTGCACTCTTTTTACTGCGATACCAATAAAGCGCTCCCAGCGGTTTTACCCAGGAATTTTACCTGGGTGCCATTGGAAGACTTAAAAGATCACCCTATGGGCAAAGTCGCCCGCCAGATTACGGATTTAATTACAAAATAAAAAGCAAATTTTTACCGATATTTGCCTGAAATAACTGCTGAAAAGCGGAAGTAGTTAGGTCCCAAATTGCCGGTCGCCCGCGTCTCCAAGCCCTGGCAAGATAAAGCCGTGTTCATTCAGGCCTTCATCAATCGCCGCGATGTGAATTGGAACATCCGGGTGCGCCTCATGCAAACGCGCGATCCCCTCCGGAGCAGCAATAATTCCCATAAATTTGATTTTCCTGACTCCCCACTTCTTGAGGATATCCACAGTTGCCACAGCTGAACCGCCGGTTGCCAGCATAGGGTCAAGCACGAGACAAACCGAAACAGTTGGTTCAACCGGAAGTCGATTGTAATAAGCGACCGGTTTGAGAGTGCGTTCATCCCGGTAGAGCCCGATGTGCCAGACTTCAGAACCCGGCATCAGTTCCCAAACGCCTTCCACCATACCCAGCCCTGAGCGCAAGACTGGTACCAAACCGATCCGTTCCATCAAAGCAGCCCCCTTTGCCATGCGCAGGGGCGTTTGCACCTCGACATCCCTGATGGCAAGATCAAGCGTGGCTTCATAAGCCAGCATGGCCGCGATCTCCCGGACCAGTTCCCGGAATTTCTTGGAATCGGTGTTGACATCCCGTAGGATCGATAATTTTGTAATGACAAGAGGGTGGGTTGAGGGGAAAACGTTTTTCATTTACTTATTCCTCCAATGGTGATTGAACAGTTTGATGATGGAATATGTCCATAGTATAAGACTAATAGCCAAGAAAAGTAGAAACCAGTCCATTTCAGCTTTTAGTCGGAAATATCCGCAGAGCAGGCTGAAAAGCAAAGCCAGGAGGTGGCTCACTACGACGCTCCAATGCAGCTGCTTGATGAAACTCAAGCGCTTTGAACCCAAAACAAACAGCGCCGTCAAGCTGCTGTCCAGGACAACGCCAAAAGCTAAAAACCAAAGCCAAAATTCAACTCCACCGCGCAGAAATACGCCAATGCAGCCGATGAGAAAAAGTAAGTAAGCTATGACATAGAGCAGCATAAGATCTTTCGTGTTTTCGCGGCTTGCTTTCCTTTGGCCTCTTTGCTTATGGTTTGAACCTGGGCTTGATTATAACTTCTCTCTGTCAAAGCCAGGAAAAGAGTCAAAATTGGAATAAGCATGCAGTACAATTACAAAATGCAATATGTGATTGATGGACACAACCTGATCCCACAGGTCAGAGGGTTGACCCTGAGCGACATCGATGACGAAGAGTCTTTGATTGATGTGCTGGTTCCTTTCTTGCGGGCCAGGAAATCGCGCGCGATGGTCTTTTTTGACCGGGCGGGAGTTGGTCAGGCGGGCCAACGCAATTATGGATTGGTCAAAGCCTTTTTTGTGGCCGCACCGGCGACCGCGGACGATGCCATTGCGGATTACTTTCGTCAATTGGGTGGCTCAGCCCGGAACCTGACCCTGGTCAGTTCTGACCGCATGGTCCAGGCAGCTGCCAGAGCTGCTCACGCCAGCGTTCTTTCCAGCCAGGAGTTTTCAAGCCAACTTAAAAGCTACTACGCTCAATCTCCGGCTGAAAGCCCACAGGAGCGGGAACTGAGCCCGGAAGAGATCAAGCAGTGGGAAGAGCTTTTCAATCAATACGGATCTATGCCGCCTGACGGCATGAGTCCCTGATTTTTCCAATTCCAAGCAATTTTTATACAATATTTATAGAATTGAGCAAATTTTAAGTCCAGTTCCATTGTCAATGTCCGGGGCAGCGACTATAATTTAACCTTGTACAAAAGGTAATGCAAGCAGAGTCAGGAGAAGACGACGCTCAAACCACTTGCGCTGCTGCCTGACCGGAAAAAACATTGATGACTTCTAAAACAAAAGTTCCTGCCAATTATTTGTTACCTGTGGTGCTCTTATCACTTGTACTTCTGCTTGCGCTAAGCGCTTGTCAAAGCACACAGGTTCCCGAAGCGACACCCACTGAAACTGCCATTCCAACTAAGCCGGCTCCAACATCGACCCCAACCAGCTTGCCCAGCCCAACGCCCACGCTTGCTCCATTGAAAGTTAGTGTCGATGCGGTATTGCCTGCCGAACTGCAAGCCGCGGTCAAACTCCCATCCGGAACAGCGGCTGCTGAGAACAAAAAAGAAGCTGATATTGCCATCGAAACTGTCAGCAATATCCTTGAGTACGCCTACCAGGACAACTGGGTATATGTGCTTGTGGCTCCCTTCTTCACGGTTGAAGATGACGTTAGCTTAAGCGAATTGCGTACCATGCTGACTGATCCTCTTGAAGAGGGTAAAAATCAGGCCCCAGTAATCAAAGTCTTTTCTTCAGATGTCAGCACAATCCAGTATTTATTGAAATTGAAAAACCCGACATCCTCGTTTCACTTGATTGACGAGCCGCAGACTGTTCCCCTTGAGGAAACAGATTCAGACTACTGGATGATCCTCCCCTTTGATAAGCTCCAGCCGGAGTGGAAGGTGCTCTCGATCGATGGCAAGAGCCCCCTGGATGACAATTTTGATCCAAGAGCATATGCCCTCACTCTGCCTTACGGCGTCAGACTGCTCAATCAAAAAGCTGACCCTGCTGCGGAGATATTGGATTCCTTGGTGCTTGAAAGCAACTACCAACCCGATCACCTCACCAGCCTGATCATGACCGGCGTCACGGCAATGGCCAGGGATACCGCCTATGAGATGGAAATGGAAGGGGTTCTCTACCCCGGCACATTCATCCGCGACACAATGCGGGCGGCGGACTTGACTCATATCAGCAATGAAGTCTCTTTTTTTGAAGACTGCCGTTTCCCTGACCCGGATTATCTTGGTTTCCTGTTTTGCAGTAATCCTGAATACATTGACCTATTGGTCGATTTGGGGGCGGATATCATCGAGCTGACGGGCAACCACAACAATGACGTGCGCGCGCTTTACAAGGTCGATTCGGTTCCCTTCACGCTGGATCTTTACCAGCAAAATGAGATTCAGTGGTATGCCGGCGGCACGGATCTGAGCTCCTCGCAGGCAGCCTTGAAAATTGAACACAACGGCAACAAGCTGGCTTTCATCGGTTGCAATTCTTACGGACCGGAAATGGCCTGGGCAACGGAAGAAAACAGCGGCGCGGCCCCCTGCCAGGATTTTGCCTGGATGAAAGAAGCCATTTTCAACCTGAAGCAGGAAGGTTATCTGCCAATCGTGACTCTCCAGTTTCAAGAGGATTATCTTCCAAACGCCACAAAAGTAGCTATCCAGGATTTCAGACCTCTGGCTGAAGCCGGAGCGGTGATTGTCAACGGCAGCCAATCCCATGTTGCTAAAGCCATGGAGTTTTATGCCGGCGCTTTCGTGCACTACGGCTTGGGCAACCTTTTCTTCGATCAACCCGGTTTTTACATCACCTACGACAGTTTTATGCAGAAACATTTTTTCTACCAGGGAAAGCACATCAACACCCAGCTGCTTACCCTGACGCTGGAAGACACCGCCAAGCCCCGTTTTATGACCCCCGAAGAACGCGCGAAATTCCTTCAGGATATTTTTAGTGTTTCCCAAGATCTCAGGAGAATACCATGAGCAAAATTGATAGTTACCCAACCGAACCTGAATTTACCATCAAAACGGTCCAAAACCGCACAGGTATCAAACCGGTCACCCTGAGAGCCTGGGAACGGCGCTACAATCTGCTTGAACCGATGCGCATGCCCAACGGCTACCGCCTGTACTCCGAACAAGATATTCAACTTTTATTGTGGGTTCAGCGCCGGGTGGAATCGGGTGTCAGTATTAGCCAGGTGGTGCAGCAATTCAATCAGATCCGGGAAAAGGACGA
>Ga0123333_10004335_pt1 | contig 13334 bp, 7 predicted proteins | sample BioC12SIPDNA_3_FD_89957 | JGI IMG/M metagenome (GOLD analysis project Ga0123333, IMG submission 89957) | Anaerobic biogas reactor microbial communites from Washington, USA - Biogas_R2_B C12 SIP DNA | ecosystem: Engineered > Bioreactor > Anaerobic > Unclassified | place: Washington, USA...
ATACGTGCAGCCGCGAGCATCCTCGAGGCGATGGATGCAGCAGGCGAAGTCGCCGCATCGCTTCTGTTTCAATTCCGCCAGGGTATTCTGGAGCAGTCGTTCGGCGGCAGGATTGGCTTCGACGATCTGCTCTTCAGGGTCGAGGACGAGCATCCCCATCGGCGATGCGGTCATGATCGCCCGGAAATAGTCTCGCTCTCTCTGAATCGCGCTTTCCGCTTCTCGCTGCTGAGTTTGATCGCGAAAGACGAGAACCGCGCCGACAATCCGGCCCGCTTCGTCGCGGATCGGCGCACCGCTGTCGGCAATGGGGCGTTCGGCGCCGTCGCGCGCGAGCAGGATGGTATGGTTGGCCAACCCCACGATCACTCCGTCGCGGATCACACGGGCCACCGGGTTCTCGACCTCCGCCCGCGTATATTCGTTGACAATGCGGAAGACTTCCTCCACCGGTTGACCCAACGCCTCGCTTTCGCGCCAACCGGTGAGTTGCTCGGCCGTGGGATTCAGCCGGGTGATCCGCGACGCTTGATCGGTGGCGATCACGCCGTCGCCGATGCTGTAGAGTGTTGTGCGGATTTCCTCTTGGGCCTCGCGCCACCGTCGCTCCGAGCGGTACAGATCCCGGTAGAGGGATCGCTGCCAGCGGTAGAATGCGAAGGAGGCCATTCCGATCGCCAGCAGGATGGCTAGCGCCACCAAGATCAGCACAACCCAGCCGTGGTATCGGACTTCGGCGAAGATCTCCGCCACGTCGAGATGCACCCGGTCGCAGTCGGGACAGCGAAAGAAGTCGGCAAAGGCGATCTTCTTTGTCAAGACGGCTTGCTCGACGAGGCGATTGGCGTTGGCGTCGAGACGGGGCAGATGAGGATTGAGCGACAACAGGACGCGTCCGTCAACGCCGGCAAGGATCACGTCGTCATAGCCACACGCCTCGCGAATCAACTCCATTCCTCTCCGGATCGAGGCTCTCACATCCGGTTCCGCCGAGAGACGGCCATCCGGACCGACAGCCGTTCGGAAGATCGGCCCGGCCAATTGCATGGCGGCATCCCCCAGCCGCTCCTTCCGCCACTGGACGATCTGGTCGATCTTCAGACTCGATATCGCCTTCAGGTCGGCGTACTTTTCCTTGCGGATAGCGCGGGCTTCCTGGAGGTAGTATCCGTACCCAGCGGCTGCCAGCGCAACCGACCCGATCACCGCCAAGAGAATCAGCCGCCAGCGGATTGCCTTCACGTCGTTCAAATGCGTCACGTTTCTCACTTCGTGGAGGTTCTTTCGGTTCGGTCCGAAGCGGTAGCGCCCTCGCTGCCAGTCTACTCAGGGGGGCCACTTTGCTGCAAGGGTTTGGCCGCTCGCCTTTACGGCAAGGTCGCTACGCAGAATTGACCGGGTGGCAATTAGCCGCCAACTTTGAGACAATACCCGGTTAACCGTTTCCTAACCCGAAGTCGGACTGTCCTTCGCTCACGCGGTCGTGTTACACTAGACGGCCCGGCAGCACAACGGTGGGCAAGAAGCCGTACGTCAGGCTTTCCCGCCTGACCCGAACGCAACAGTCAGGCTGGAAAGCCTGACGTACTTGGTGGTTGGCCTCGGACGAGATGAAAGTCAAGATGATGAAAGCGCTGGTAAAGAGCAAGTCGGAAGCAGGGTTGTGGCTCGAAGACGTGCCCGTGCCCCAGATCGGCATCAACGACGTGTTGATCGAGGTTCTCCGGACGGGAATCTGTGGAACCGACGTCCATATTTACAGCTGGGACGCCTGGGCCCAGAAGACCGTTCCGGTGCCGATGGTTGTCGGTCACGAATTTGTGGGGCGGATCGTCGAGATCGGCAGCAATGTGGCCGATTTCGAGGTCGGCGACGTCGTCAGCGGCGAGGGGCACGTCGTTTGTGGACGCTGCCGCAACTGTCTCGCCGGCCGCCGGCACCTTTGCAGGGATACTTCGGGGATCGGCGTGAATCGCCCCGGAGCCTATGCCGAGTACCTGGCACTGCCGGTGACCAACGTCTGGCGCCACGAGCCCGAAATCCCTCTGGACGTGGCCGCCATCTTCGATCCGCTGGGCAACGCGGTCCACACCGCCCTCAGCTTCCCCGTGCTGGGCGAGGATGTCTTGGTCGCCGGTGCCGGACCGATCGGCATCATGGCGGCAGCCGTCGCGCGTCATGCCGGCGCGCGCTACGTGGTCATCACCGACGTCAATCCCTGGCGGCTCGAACTGGCCAAGAAAATCAAGCCCACCCTCGCCGTCGATGTCCGCTCGACCAGCATCGCCGACGCCCAGAAGAAGCTCGGCATGCACGAAGGTTTCGACGTCGGCCTGGAGATGTCGGGCAATCCGCAGGCCTTCCGCGACATGCTTGCCAACATGTGCCACGGAGGAAAGATCGCCATGCTCGGCATCCCCGAACAGGAAATCGCCATCGACTGGAGCACCGTCATCTTCAACATGCTGACGGTCAAGGGGATCTACGGCCGCGAGATGTACGAGACCTGGTACAAAATGACCGTAATGATCCAAAGCGGCCTGGACATCGAACCGGTGATCACCCACCGCTTCCACTACACCAACTTCCAGCAAGGCTTCGACGCCATGCGCAGCGGCCGCTCCGGCAAAGTCATCCTCACCTGGAAAGACGAAACCGCCTGACCCCGCCAGCAAATAACAAATAACAAATGACAAATAACCTTCAATCCCACCTCACCGATCAACTTCGCCAGATTCGCGAAGCCGGGCTGTACAAGGCTGAACGCGTCATTACCACCGCGCAGCGGGCGAGCATCGGGGTCGTCGAGCAGAAAGCGGTCCTTAATTTTTGCGCCAACAACTACCTTGGATTGGCCGACCATCCCGAGGTGATCGCGGCCGCCCACGAAGCACTGGACCGCTGGGGCTACGGCATGGCCTCGGTCCGCTTCATCTGCGGCACCCAGCAGGTCCACAAACAGTTGGAAGTCCGCCTGAGCGAGTTCCTCGGCACGGACGACACGATTCTCTATTCGTCCTGCTTCGACGCCAACGGCGGCCTCTTCGAAACCATCCTCGGTCCCGAAGACGCCGTCATCTCCGACGAACTCAATCACGCCAGCATCATCGACGGCATCCGGCTCTGCAAAGCGCAACGGCTCCGCTACAAAAACAACGACATGGCCGACCTGGGGACGCAACTCCAGCAGGCTCAAGGGGCCCGCTTTCGCATGATCGCCACTGACGGTGTCTTCTCGATGGACGGCATCATCGCCAACCTGCCGGCCATCTGCGAATTGGCCGACAAATACGACGCGCTGGTGATGGTCGACGACTCGCACGCAGTCGGCTTCATGGGGGCCGGCGGCCGCGGCACCCCGGAATACCACGGCGTGGCGGGGCGTATCGACATTCTCACCGGCACGCTCGGCAAGGCCCTGGGCGGCGCCAGCGGCGGTTATACCAGCGGACGCAGGGAAATCATCGAGATGCTCCGGCAGCGGAGCCGGCCCTACCTGTTTTCCAACACCGTCGCGCCGCCCATCGTCGGCGCCACGCTGAAGACCCTGGAACTGCTCTGCCGCTCGACAGAGCTTCGCGACCGGCTCCAAGAGAATACCGGACGCTTCCGCCTCGGTATGACCGAGCGGGGATTTCGCATCACGCCCGGCGAGCATCCGATCGTGCCGATCATGCTCGGCGACGCCGTGCTGGCGGGCCGCATGGCGGAGGCGCTGTTGGAGCGAGGCGTCTACGTGATCGGCTTCTCCTACCCCGTGGTGCCGCAAGGCAAGGCGAGGATTCGCGCTCAGGTTTCCGCGGCCCATACGCCCGAGGACTTGGAGTTCGCTATGGAGGCGTTTTCCGCCGTCAAGCAGCAACTCGGCATTTGATCCGCTCTTCGACCTTTCCAGAAGAGGAGGCCTCAGCCGTGCAGAGCTTTCCGGTTCGATGGGACGTGCAAGGGGGTCGGGAGTCTTTTTCCGTATCGGCCTCACCGCCCCTTGGCACGTCGGGCGCAGTCGATGGCCGATACGGAAAAAGACTCCCGACCCCTTCTTGGTTACGAGCCTGCCTGTTGGGGGCGAGCATCGCCGCCACTGCCTTCGGCGCCACGCCCGAAGAAATTGAAGCTGATTGGCAGCGGCAGGATCAATGCCGCATCCGCCAGGTCGAGCAACCGGGGACTGTCCGCTTCGTCCATACGGAAATCGACTGGCCCGGCGTGACACGGGACAACCGCTTCCGAGTTCCCAGGCGCGCCGCTCCCGAACTCGACGGCGTTCTGGACGACGCCGTCTGGCCCCGTGCCGCCGAACTGCCAGGCGAGCAAGCCGATCGTCCCACGACGCGATGGCTGCACGACGGACGTAATCTGTACGTCGGCGTCAGCCTGCCGGCCGCGTTGGAAGCCGCTTACGGCGGCGAGTCGACCGCGATCGATGCCGCCGGCGCCGTCGACGGCGTCAAGAACGGACTCTATGCCTTCCATACCGGCCGCGAGCCCAACCCCTGGTGGCAGGTCGATCTGGGCAGCCGGCAGGTAATTGGAAGAGTCGTGGTTTACAATCGCCTCGACTACGCTCCCGGCCTACACAACGCCGACCGGCTGCGAATTCTCACCTCCGACGACGGCCGCGACTGGACGCTGCGGCACGACAACGGCGGCAAGCATTTTGGCGGTGTTCGCGGCGCGCCGCCTTTGACCGTCGAATTTCCCACCGCCGAGCCGGTCGAAGCCCGCTACGTCCGCCTGCAAATCGCCGCCGCCGAGCCGATCTTTTTCCACCTCGACGAAGTCGAAATCTACAGTGCGGCCGAGCCCGAAAAGAATCTCGCCTTGGGTCGCCCGGCCCGTCAGAGCAGCCTGAGCTTCTGGTCCAAGGGCAAAGATTGCGGCGGAGCCCTCTTCACGCTCGATTCAGTGAAATGCCATTTCTCCCCCGCCGATCCGTCGCGATTGGTTTTCGGCGCGTCGGTGTTACCGCCGGAGACGGCCAAGATCGGGCACCGCGACGGGCGGACTCTGGTCGAACTGGCCTTGCCCCTCGCGCAATTTCAAGACGGTTTTCCCAGGCAACTCCAGCCGGCCGAGGGCCCGGCGCTGCGGTTGGCTGCCGGCGGCGACTGGCAACTGCTCTATGCGGAAGAGCCGCGAATGGGCTTCGGGCAGAACTTGTTGGTCCTCGACCTTCACGCCGAAGGCCCGCTGGAGCCTCCCGTCGAGTTGTCCGTCGAGACGGTCGTCTTCACGCCTTTCCGCCCTGAGCGCGAAACGGTGGCGCAAAGACAACTGACCGATGGCGGGCGGATTCGCTTGCCGTTTGCTCTCAACCACGAAGGCGCCGCGGCGTTGATCGTCAAGGCCAGGCAAGGCGCTGCCGATTTTGAAGACGGTCGCTGTTTCTTCATCGAACCGGTCCGGGAAACGCTCTCGCGAGCCGAGCGTCTGGCCGCGGAATTCGGGATCGACCGGCCTGTCCCGCTCGACGAATTGCAGAAACAGGCCGCCGACCTGGTTGCCCGCGAACGCACCGCCGGCCCCGATCCGCAAGCCCGCCGCGAACTGTATCGCCAGGCCCGCTGGCTGGCTCGACAGATCGCCTTGAAGAACCCCTGCCTGGATTTCGACGAACTGCTCTTCGTGAAACGGTATACCCAGGAAACCTACCCCGACGTCTGTCTGAACCATATGCCCTGGTGCTCGCGGCCGGGCGGCGACCTCTGCACACTCCGCTTGTCGGGTCCGAATCAGGGCGCGGTCCGGCCGTTGATCGCTGGCCAACTCGGCCCCGGGCACGTTCACGGCGCCGACCTTTGGTGGGATGCCGACCGCATCGTCTTCGGCTACGCGAAGTCGGAAACCAATGATCCGCCGCAAGGCTGGCTGGACCGTCGCACCAGCTTCGATCTCCGCCGCACCGTTGAGCCGACGCACCTGTTCGAGATCGGCGTCGACGGCAAGAATCTGCACCAACTGACCAGAGGCCAATGGAGCGACATCGATCCGACCTGGTTGCCGAACGGCGACATCGCCTTCGTCTCCGAACGGTGCGGCTGTTCCTTGCAGTGCAACGAGTACGACAAGGACGAGACGTCCTGCAATCTCTACGTGATGAAGCCCGATGGCAGCGCGATCCGCCGCATGAGCGTGAGCAAAGACGGCGACTACCTGCCGCACACGCTCGACGACGGCTCCCTCGCCTATACCCGCTGGGAATATCAAGAGCGGGGATGGGCCCATATCCAGTCGGTCTGGATCGTTCGTCCTGACGGCACAGGGGCCGACGCCCTTTTTAAACAACACTTCAACAATCCCTGGGCACTGGAAGACATCCGCTCGATTCCGGGCGGTTCGAAACTCGTCGCCATTGCCACCGGGCATCACACGTTGGCAGCAGGCCCCGTCGTCTTTATCGACGCCCATCAGGGCATGAACAACCCGGAGGGCATCCGAATCGTCACTCCAGGCGTCGAGCCGCCGGAAGGAGACATGTCGGGCAGGCCGGTTGCCGAAGGCGGAGTGACCGGCGCGGGCGGATACTACATGACCCCCTGGCCGTTGTCCGAAACGGCGCTGCTGGTCTCCTACAGCTTTGGCGACCCGAAACGTCCGGCCAAAGGACTCGCCAGCGAAGTGGACCCGACCGGCTATGCCCTCTACCTGATCGACGTCCACGGCAGCAAGGAACTGCTCTACCGCGATCCGTCTATCTCCTGTTTCAACCCCATTCCACTCCGCCGGCGGCCGCGTCCTCCGGTGGTGGCCGAGGTGACCGATCCCGCACAGCCCCACGCGACCTGTGTCGTCGCCGACGTTGGCCGCGGCGTGCCCGGGGTGCCTCGCGAGAAGATTCGCTATTTGCGGATCGCGCAGCGGCTCCAATGGCCCTACTGCAATACCTACGGCGGGCAGCGATACGAGCCGGATGTCAAGCAGGTGATGATCAACTGGACGCCGGCGCGCGTGCTGGGCACCGTGCCGGTCGAGGCCGATGGCAGCGCCTTTTTCACCGTTCCGGCCGATACGGCCGTCTACTTTCAAATCCTCGACGAAAACTACATGGAATTGCGGCGGATGCGATCGTTCATCAGTTTCCAGCCGGGCGAGTCGCGGGGGTGCGTCGGCTGTCACGAAAGCCGGCAAGAGGTGGGCACTCCGCAAGACGGACGCTTTCCGCTGGCGCTCGCTCACGATCCGGTCGTGCCCACGCCGCCGCCCTGGGGAACGGGGCCGATGAGTTTTCTCCGCGACGTTCAGCCCGTGTTCGACCGCCACTGCGCCGCCTGCCACTCGGGACTCAAGCCGGCGGCCGGCCTTGATTTTTCCGCCGGCCTCACCGCTTGGCACAACCGCGCCTACGACACGATACTCCAGTCCGGCCTGATTGCCCGCTCCAACGTCGGCGACGACGCCAAGATCACCCCTCCGTTGGCCTTTGGTTCGCACAAGAGCAAACTGATCGAAGTGCTCCGCAGTGGTGCCTGCGGCAAGCGGGCCCGGCTTTCCGACGAAGACCGGCTGCGGCTGGTCACCTGGATCGACCTGAACGGACCCTACCACGATCGCTTCATCAACAAGCGGCAGGATCCGTTGCCCTACGATCTGCCGGCCGACCACGCGTTGTTCGATCGCGTCACCGCGATCCACGCCCGCCGCTGCGGCCAGTGCCACCAACCGGCGGACATCACCCGCTCGGATTGGATCGACTTGAGGGATCCCGCGAAGAGCCGTTTCCTGACGGCGCCGCTCGGGTCGCCCGCCGGCGCTGCCGGGAAATGCGGTCGGACCGTCTATGAAAGCCCGTCCGATCCCGACTATTGCGCTGTGCTGGAATTGGTCCGTTCCGCCGTAGACAAGGCATGGCAGCGTCCGCGCCGCGACCTCCAGGCCATTGTCCCTCGCGATCGGCAAAAAGTTGCCTCGAATTAGAAAGAAGGACGAGGATACACTTATGAAAACCTTAATCACCGGCGCGGCCGGCTTTATCGGCGGTTACGTCGTCGAAGAGTTTCTCGAGGCGGGCTACGAAGTTGTCGGCGTCGACAATTTCTCGAAATACGGCCGGTCGCAGCCGCGATGTCTGAACCATCCCCGTTACCGATTCGTGGAAGGCGACGCGAAAGATGCGGCTTTCCTGACGGAGTTGTTGGCCGACTGCGAGCACTTCGTCGCCGCGGCGGCGATGATCGGCGGAATCGCTTACTTTCACCGACTGGCCTACGACCTGCTGGCGGAGAACGAGCGGATCATGGCGGCCGCCTGCGATGCGGCCATCGAAGCCCACCGCCGCGGCGGTCTCGAGAAGATCACACTCCTCTCGTCTTCGATGGTCTTTGAGAACGCCGCCAGCTTTCCCTCGGAGGAGGGCGACGAACTCCGTAGTCCGCCTCCCTCGTCGACCTACGGATTTCAGAAGCTCGCCGGGGAATACTTCGTCCGCGGCGCCTGGCAGCAATACCAGCTTCCCTACACCGTCGTCCGTCCCTTCAACTGCGTCGGCATCGGCGAGCGGCGAGCGCGGGCCGACATCGAGATCCTCTCGGGCGACGTGAAGCTGGCTCTGAGCCACGTCGTGCCCGATCTGGCCCAAAAAGTCCTCCGCGGGCAGGATCCGTTGCACATCCTCGGCGACGGCAGCCAGGTCCGGCACTACACCTACGGCGGCGACCTGGCCCGCGGCATTCGTGTCTGCGTGGAGCATCCGGCGGCTCGCAACGAGGACTTCAACATCTCCACCGCACAGCCGACCACCGTGCTGGAATTGGCCGAGGCAATTTGGCACAAGGTCCATGGCGAGGACCGGCCTTTTCGCTACGTGTGCGACGAGCCGTTTCCGCACGACGTCCCCTTCCGTTCGCCTTCAGTGGAAAAAGCCAAGCGATTGCTCGGGTTCGAAGCGACAACGACCCTGGACGACATCCTCGACGAGGTAATTCCGTGGATCCGCCAACAGATCGATCTGGGGACCATCTGAGTCCCAACACGCCTCCAGCCGGTTCATCCGATGTGGAACTGACGCTGATCGTCCCCGTCTATAACGAGGCGGAGAATTTCCCGCGTCTGGTGACCGAGATCGAGCGCCATGTTCCGTCGCCGTTTCGCGTGCTGGTGGTCTACGATTTCGAGGAAGACACGACGCTGCCGGTCGCCCGCCGCCTGGCGGCGGATCGTCCCTGGCTCCGCCTGGTGCGAAACGATATCGGCCGGGGGGCCGCCAACGCGATTCGCGCCGGCTTTCAGGAAGCTCCGGCGGGACCGGCCTTGGTGGTGATGGCCGACCTGTCCGACGACCTGGCGACGATACCCCCGATGCTCGAACTGTATCGACAAGGATACCGGATCGTCTGTCCGAGTCGGTACATGCCCGGCGGTCGCCAGATTGGCGGCCCGCGTCTGAAACGGATGCTTAGCCGCACGGCGGGCTGGTCGCTTCACGCGCTGGTCGGCTTTCCAACGCACGATGCCACGAACAACTTTCGGCTCTACGACGCCGAACTGGTCCGCGAACTGGGAATCGAGAGCACCGCGGGCTTTGAAATCGCCTTGGAATTGACGGCGAAGGCGTTCGCGCGGGGAGTGCCGATCACCGAAACTCCCACGACCTGGCACGACCGCACGGCCGGCGAGGCACGATTCAAACTCTTCCAATGGCTGCCTGGCTATCTTCGCTGGTATGGACACGCGTTGACTGCCGGCTTAGGCCGGCGGAAGAAGAGAAGTTAACATCAGGAAGAGTACGTCAGTCTTTCCAGACTGACGTACAGCTTACCAAACCGCCTCGATGGTCAGATAGGGTCCGTGGTAGAACGCGCCGCCATCGGTATCGACGTCGGCCGCCGCGGGACTGCCCTCAACCCGCGAGTCGCCCAGCGCGGTGGTGGCGAGTTGCTCCGGGGCAAGCGCCACACCCTCGATCCACAGCAGTTGCCAGCCGCCGCGAAACGCCAAGTGTCTGCCTACCTGCCAACTCGCCCCCAGCTTCATCTCGCTGTGGAAACTGACGTGCCCGTCTTCGTCCGAGAGAGATCGATACGAGATATCGCTGATCTCGATGTCTCCGTCGACGCTGTCGACGGTGAAGCTCTCGCGCGTTGCCCGCAGGTCCGATTCGCTGAGGTAAAGCCCCGCGGTAAAGCTGCTGTCCAAGCGGAATGGTTTGCCGCGGTCGAGGATCCGGATATCCGCCCCGAATTGCACCCCGTACATGCGACTGGTGGTTTCATAGTCGAGGTAGCTCGGACGTATCGCGGTGTCCGACGGCGGTCGCTCCGTCGCCGCGGCGCCGTACCATTCTTCCATTTCAATCCAGCGAAAACCGAAGATCGTTGTCATCCAGGGATTGACCGGACGGCGGAAGTTCAGTTCCGTGCTGTGCAGATCCGAGTTGTAGTCGAGTCGAGGATTCTCGACCAGGACGGATTGGCCCGCACCGTCGAACAACAACCGTCCGACGTGCGAGGTGGTTGCCTCGGTCAGATCGAGATCCGCGTTCCAACTTGCCACGCCAAAGTACCGCAACTGCGCCTGCCAGCCCCGCGGGCTGAGAAACATCAAGTCGATTTCGGGGCCTGCCTGGAGGTCGAACTGGAAGGCGCCGGCGGCAAACTGCACCGGCTGCTCCTCGCCTTGGAGTTGCCCAGCCGACGGCAGGGCGATCAAGGGTTGATTGAAAGCGTCGCTACGGTTGAGAAAGACGGCCCCGCCGCGGAACAACCAGCGTGGCTCTGGCGGACACGCCGCTGCCGGCCCTTCACAGCCAAACGGCCCGTCGCAAACGCCTTGAGGAATCAACGCCGGCGCCGGCAGTAGCGGGTCGGGCAGCAGAGAATCGGGCAAGTCCGGGTTCGGCGGGAGAATTTCACGTGTACAAGGCGCCGGCAGACCGAGCTGGGAATAGGGCGGTCCAATCGGCGGATTCGAGGGAGACACGCCTGACGGCGGAACCGCCGGACGCGGTGCCCCCGGTACCGGTGCTTCCGCCTCCAGTGGAATGGACTCCCCTATATCGGGCAAACCGAGCATCGGCGGCGCCGGTTCAGGCAGCGGCAGCCCGGGCGGCTCCTGAGCCAATGCGAGAGCCGTCGTAAGGACGATCACGGCCACCGCAATTCCGCGGGCAATGGGAGAGCAATCTGCTCCGGCGCGGACGCGACGGGCAATCATACAAAAGAGGGGGGACATCCACGCTGCCCTTCGGTTTGGATGTTGGTGAGAAGAAAAAATCGGAAGAGTCGATCAATACGGCTCTTGGATTGTCGGGCGTTTGCTGCGATAACTTGAGCAATTGGATCAACTTTGTCTGTCTAGCTCCAGCGCCCCCCGCATCGATCCGCTGCCGATTTTTGTCTGGACTTCTTGTGAATATTCCGGTAGAATTATCACGATAACAATTCTAAACTTAGTAATCTTTTTCTAGCAACCCAGCAGCCCGGCTGCTACGCATCGGTTTCCGGCAAAGCCCACGCGTAGACGGGTGGCAGCAGCGGGGCTGCTGAGCGTTTCTGCGGGTGGATCAATAGCGTCTCGAACTGGGAAACCGACTATGTCGAATTTAGTGAAGCTGGGCGAAGACGCCGTGAAGCTGAGCAAAGTGGAAGCGATCAAGAGTTCCAGCAATTACCTGCGGGGCGATCTGGCTGAGGAGCTGGCCAACGGCGAATCTTTCTTTTCCGAGAACTCGCTGCAATTGGTCAAGCATCACGGCATGTACCAACAGGACGATCGCGATCTCCGCAACGCCAAGGGCCCGGACGGCAAGCGACTCGGCAAGGCGTACTCGCTGATGGTTCGTCTCAAGGTGCCCGGCGGCAAGCTCACCAGCGAGCAATTCCTCGCTCAACTCGATTTGTGCGACGCGTTGGGAAACGGGACAGCGCGGCTGACCAATCGGCAGGATATCCAACTCCACGGCATCCTGAAGCAGAATGCCAAGGAAACGATCCGCCGGATCAACGAGTTGGAATTGACCACGCTGGGGTCGTGTGGCGATGTGGAACGCAACGTTATGTGCTGCCCGGCGCCGCTCTGCCAGCACCGCGTCCACGAACAAATCCAGCAAATGGCCCGCCGACTCTCCGACCATCTTCTTCCACAGACCACCGCCTATCACGAAATCTGGCTCACCGATCTGGTTTCCGGAGAGAAAGAACTCTGCGGAGGGGGCGAGGCAGGGCACGAAGTCGAGCCGCTTTACGGCGCCACCTACCTGCCGCGGAAATTCAAAATAGCCGTTGCGCCGGCGGAGGACAACTGTGTCGATGTCTACGCGAACGACCTCGGACTCTTGGCCATTGCCGAAGACGGCGAGGTGGTCGGCTACAACGTCCTGGTCGGCGGCGGCTTCGGCGTCACCCCCAGCAACAAGAACACGTTCCCCGCGCTTGCCCAACCGCTGGCCTATGTCGCGCCGGATCAGGTCGTCGACGTGGCCACCGCGATCATCAAGGTGCAACGGGATTTCGGCGACCGCAGCGATCGGAAACGGGCCAGAATGAAGTACCTGATCTTCGACTGGGGGCTGGAGAAGTTCAGGGCAAAGGTTGAGGAGTACTACGGCCGGCCGTTGACCGATCCATTGCCGGTGCGGGTGACGGGTTTCGACGACCACATCGGCTGGAGCCCGCAGGGGGACGGCCGTTGGTTCTACGGCCTGAATATCGAGAACGGGCGGATCGTCGACCGCGAGGGCTTCACCTTGAAGTCGGCCCTACGGGAAATCTGCCGAACCCTCCATCCCGGCATCCGGCTGACCGCGCACCAGAGCGTTTTGTTCACCGACATCGCCGAGCAGGATCGCCAGCGTCTGGAGGAGATCTTGCACCGCCACGGCGTTCGGCGGCACGACGAGATCTCCAACGCCCGCCGCTGGTCGATGGCCTGCGTTGCGATGCCCACCTGCCCGCTGGCGGTGACCGAAAGCGAACGGATCATGCCGGAGGTGATCGACCAACTGGAAGTGGAATTGGAGCGGCTCGGCCTTTCCGACGAGCGATTCACTATCCGTATGACGGGCTGCCCCAACGGCTGCGCCCGTCCCTACAATGCCGACGTGGCGATGGTTGGCAAGACGGCGAATAAGTACACGATCTTCCTCGGCGGCCGGCTGTTCGGCGACCGCCTGGCGTTTTTATTCAAGGACTTGGTTCCCTTGGAAGCGATCGTCTCGACGCTCGTCCCGATCTTGACCTACTTCCGCCAAGATCGCCAGAGCGGCGAATCCCTGGGCGATTTCTGCCATCGCAAAGGGGCCGACGATCTGCGGGCCTTCAGCGACGAGTTCGCCCTTGCCGAGGCATAAAGTACGTCAGGCTTTCCTGCCTGACGTACTACTTGCCTGTCGCCGCGGGTCG
>Ga0123333_10004340_pt1 | contig 13323 bp, 9 predicted proteins | sample BioC12SIPDNA_3_FD_89957 | JGI IMG/M metagenome (GOLD analysis project Ga0123333, IMG submission 89957) | Anaerobic biogas reactor microbial communites from Washington, USA - Biogas_R2_B C12 SIP DNA | ecosystem: Engineered > Bioreactor > Anaerobic > Unclassified | place: Washington, USA...
AGCACCGAATGGTTAGCCGCGTATCCGATATGGCCCTCGCGAATGGCCTGCAGCAACCTTTCAGCGCCAGCCTCGCCGCGTTGACGCCGGTACACTTCCAGCCACAACGTACCGTCCAGGTTCCAACATCCTCCAGACCTTTCCACAAGGTCCAGGTAATAGTCGAGCAGCGCCGCCATCCGCACCTCGATCTCGGCTGGCGTACCGCACCAGTTGTAATCGAGGTGCTTGTCCTGAGTTAGGTAGATGGTCCACTGCCGGTCTTTCACGATAGCCCCCCCGTTTTTCCATCCGAGCCAGGCCCCCGGCCCGAAAGACTCGGCTGCGGCCTGACTTATTGGCGGCGGATTCAAGCCCTGGGATTGTACATTCATTGTGGCGTAGAGAGCAAACGACGCCCCGACGGAACAGGCAGCGAGGCCGGGGCGCACACACACGAGTCGCAGCTACACGTCGTCTGCGGAAGCAGCCGCTGGTGGTATACTGACCGGGGTTGGTGGAGCGGAGCCGGCATCAGGGGCACCGCGGGTCACAGGACCGTGCCGGTCGTCCGAATCGTGGCCCAGGGCCACCGCCACAGAACTCCCAATGGAAGAAAGGGCGTTACGCTATGAATCCCCGAGAGATCATCCTGGCAAACATCGAACATACTGGCCCACCGCGCCCCGGCCTGACGTTCGATGGCGGACGGATCAACGACATGCTCGGTGTTGGCGTGGTACCTCACGGCTATCGCCAGAAGCGCTGGGTTGACGGCAAGGTCGAATACTACGACGACGAGTGGGGCAACCTGTGGGTTCGCATGCGCGAAGGCTCGATCAAGGGCGAAATCTTGAAGCCCGCGATCGAGGACTGGCGCCAGCTCGATGACTTGAAACCGCCCGACTACGCCCATCCCGACTGTGCGGCACAGATGATGGCGCTCTTCCAACAACCCACCGACAAGTTCAAGATCGCCTACATCGGTGGCTGGATCTTCGACAACGCGCGCTACCTCCGCAAGATGGAGGTCTATTTCTGCGATATGGCGCTCTATCCAGAGGAGCTGCATCGCATGCACCAGATTGTGGCCGATGTCTACGAGCAGAAGATCCATCTCGCGGGCAAGGCCGGTGCCGACGGCATCATGATCGGGGAGGATATGGGCACCCAGACCGGGCTGCTCTTCAGCCGCAAGATGTTCCGCGAGTACTTCAAGGCGATGTATACCCGTCTGATGGGCATCGCCCACGACTATGGGATGAAGGTCCTTATGCATTCGTGCGGACAGAATTGGGACATCGTGCCCGACCTGCTGGACGCAGGCGTGGACGTCTTCCAGTTCGATCAACCGGCGCTCTACGATATGCCCAAGCTCGCCGCTCTGCTCAAGGCACGCAAGGCGGCGCTTTGGAGCCCCGTAGATATCCAGAAGATCCTGCCCACCGGTGACCGCGCCGTGATTGAGGCGGGCGCGCGCCAGATGATCGACATCTTTGAAGGCGGCCTGATCTGCAAGAACTACGGCGATCTGCACGGGATCGGCGTGGCCGAGGAATGGGATATGTGGGCCTATCGCGCCATATGCGAACGCGCCGGCGTCGCCCCTGAAGTCCCACCGGAGGCCACCTGAAGCGAGGTAGAGCAGAGTGGAGAGGACATCCAGCGAACACGCGAAGCGCTGAGCCTCCGGGGCGTAAGTGACCGGCGTCCCCGCATAGCCCCTTTCGTCGTCGTGAGACGAACGTCCGCGCCCGGCACTACCGGGCGCGGACGCTGTGACCCTGGACGGAGCTGCTAGACGTCCTGTCACGCAGCCACACCTATAGCTTGTCCACCACCTCGACCATGGCCTGGATGTAGCCGATGGCATGCGCCCAAGCTCGATGGCCCCACCCGCTATCGCCGGCGATGTGCGGAACGTGGTCCGGCAGGAGGAAACCCGTGAAGCCGACCTCTTTGAGCGTCTTCACAACCTCAAAGAGATCCATATTTCCCTCGCCGACGAAGCACTCCTGGAAGCGTGGGACCGCGCCCTGGACGTCGCGCAAGTGCACATAGATGATCTTCCCGCGCGACCCAAAGTAGCGAATTGCGTCCAGGACGCCGGGACCCATTTCTGACCAACAGCCGTGGCAGAAATCGAGGCCGTGATTCGGGCTGTCGCCGACTTCCATCGCGCGCTTGAAGCCCTCGAAGCTGGAGAAAATGCGAGCTACGCCACCCAGCGACGGCACCGGCGGATCATCGGGGTGTAGCGCCAGCGTAACGCCGGCCTCCTCGGCGACAGGCAGCAGCGCCTTGATGTAGACCTCCCAGTTGGCCCACATCTCCTCGTGGGTATAGACGCGATCGTGCGTCAGCGGCGCGTTCTCCACCAGGCTCATATCAAAGCTCGTCACCAACGCGCCACCGCGCCCCAGGGTTGTCCCCGACGTGCGCCAGACCCCGTTGGGGAGCCAGTGATAGCCCAGGATGGGGATACCCGCCTTCCCCATGTTGCGGATGGTCGTCGCCATCGCCTCGATCTGCGCATCCCGGCCCGGCAGACCGAGCATGATCTTGTCGTAGAAGCTGACCGGGACGTTTTCGAGGGCGATAAGGCGCAGCCCTGCATCCTCGCAGCGTGTGCGCAGGCGCAGGAGGTCCATAAAAGACCAGTGGGTTTCGCCGGGCAGGTTCGGCGTGTTCATCTGGATATCCGTCACGCCAAGTTGCCGGGCGAAGGACAGCATCTCATCGGTCAGTTCGCGGATCTGGCCAACAGCCAATCTCATCTTGTCCACGCGTGTACCTCCCTTGGGTAAGCGATAGCGCGATTCTATATCGCTACCCAAGGGGAGCAAACGACCGATGCACAAGGCCGTGGGCTGAGGGACTCAGGCGCCCGCGACCTCCCCGGAAGGCGTTGCCATGTATGGTACCAGGCGTTGCCGTGCATCCGCGATCCATTGTGCCAGGCTCGCACTCGAGCAACCCAGGACGCCAGCGGCCTCAGCATAGGACAGGCGCAAGACGTCGACAAGGAGAAGGGAACGCCGCTCCCGGTCAGGTAGCCGCGCAAGGCCAGCAGGCAGCGCCTTTGGACGCGCATTCTGCAGGTCGCACAGTCGCAGCACGTGACGCAGGATCGAGTCCCGTACTGCCATACCGGCGCTCATCCTAGCCTGCCGGTAGGTCTGGAGCACCGCCCGCTGAACGACCTCATCAGCGATCCGGTCGTCGCCCAGCAGATAGGCCGCCAGCGTGAACGCCTGATCCTGACAGGCGAGCACCTGCTGATTGAACGTGTCCAGATCGCTTCTGCGTACACTTGCCACAACTGCGCTGTTCAGCATCTTCCCATCATCCCGTCTTGTGCTTGGCTAATCTCAGTGACCAGTTCTGTCCTTCATGTCGCCATCCTGCGCAAAAGGTAACAGGCTCTTTCCGCCTTGGGGCCAAAAACTCCGCGGATTTCACGTTGTGCGTGAACTCAAGTATCATTTCATCAAGTCGAGGGCGGCACGCTTCTGCCGCCAACAGCCAAGGAGGAGCCTTTATGAAAGTCCTGTTCATTGGCGGCACCGGTAACATCAGTACTGACGTCAGCAAGTTGGCCCTGCAACAGGGGGTCGATCTGTACTTGCTGAACCGGGGGCAGACCGGGATCACGCTCCCCGGTACCCATAGCATCGTGGCCGATATCCACCAACCAGAACAGGTGCGGGCGGCACTCGAGGGTTTGTATTTTGACGCGATCGTGAACTGGATTGCTTACACCCCAGCCGATGTGGAACAGGATATCGCCTTGTTCGAGGGCAAGACGTCACAGTACATCTTCATCAGCTCGGCGTCGGCATATCAGAAGCCCCCGACGCACCCGATCATCACCGAGTCCACGCCGCTCGTTAACCCTTACTGGCAATACTCACGCAACAAGATCGCCTGTGAGCAGCGCCTGATCGCTGCGTACCAGGAGAGCGGCTTTCCGTCCGTCATCGTACGCCCCTCACTGACCTATGCCTCGGTCTTCCCCGTCGCCATCGGGGGGTGGAAATGCTACACTATTGCCGACCGGCTGCTCAAGGGAAGGCCGATCATCGTTCACGGAGACGGCTCATCGCTGTGGACGGTCACACATGCCGTGGACTTCGCCAAGGGCTTCGTCGGCCTGCTGGGAAATCCCTATACGCTTGGGCATGCGTTCCATATCACGTCTGATGAGGTACTCACGTGGAACCAAATCTATCAGACCATCGCCGACGCCCTGGGGGTAGAGGCGCATATCATCCACATTGCATCAGACTTCATCGCCAGGGCTAATCCCGCAATCGGTGCAGGACTGCTGGGAGATAAGGCGTGGAGTGTCATATTCGACAACACCAAGATCAAGACATTCGTGCCCACGTTCCATGCGACGATCCCGTTCCGCGAGGGCATCCGCCGGACGCTCGCCTGGTTCGACGAGGATCCCGGTCGTAAGTGGGTGAACGAGCGTGTGAACCAGGAGATGGATGCGATCATCGAGGCCTACGAGAAGGCGACCCGCTGACGCGACATCCCAACGTTGATTCGCTCTAGAGCTTCTCCCGGCAGCGCATCGTGAAGCACTGCCCGTCAGATAGCCCCCTATGCGTCTCGGCGCTGCGCGGCCTGGGCTCATACGCCAACGTCTTTGCCATCGAGTCGTGGGTCGACGAGGTGGCGCACGCCGCGAGTGCCGATCCGGTCGCGTTCAGGCTGCGCTAATTGCCAGACGAGCGAGCCAGGGCCGTGATCGAGGCACGCTACCTTAGCAGAGGATGGTGCAGCTTGGGCTGCGCCACCGTGGCCCAGGGCAGGCCTTCCAGGTTCACAGTGGACTCGGCATCGTAGAGCGCCTGGTAGGCCTCGCGCTCCTGCCAGTAGGCGTAGAGCTCGCCCCAAACCATGAACCACAGCCAGCGGGGTTGCTGGCGCAATACCTTGAGCTTAGGCGGCGCCCCGACCTCGCCCAGCGCAATGGGCTTGTCGCCGGCTAGCGCCAGCAACTGCTCGTAGTCGCTCTGGGCGAATCCGCGACGGTAGACATCAGTGGCGAGGATATCGACGACGTCATCGCCGGGGTAGTACGTTGGATATGGATCAACGTCCTCACCCACCTCGTTGGCATTGTAGACCCAGATGAGGTTGTTCAGCTTATGGAAGTACACCAGCCGCTCAAACAGCATCCGGTAGAGCTGCCGATAGCCCGAATCGCCGCGCTTTTGCCCCCACCAGAACCATTTCCCGTTCATTTCGTGATAGGGTCGCCATAGCACGGGAACGGCGGCATCGCGCAACTGCTTCAGGAACCACGCGACCACGTCAACCTGTGACTTCCACCGTTCGTGGATCTCCGTCCCCGGCGTGATCAAATCGTCCCACTCGCCCTCGGTCACGGTGCCCTGGATCGACTCCCCGAACTCGACGGGCTCATCCTCGATAGGTCGCACGGCGTGCCACATCAACGTGATGATGAAGCCCTCGTAGTGACGGCGAATGGCCTCGTCCACAATGCGCTGGCGGAAGTTAATGCCATCCCACGTCCCGGGCGGGCTGAAGCCGAAATCCTGACCAAAGACTGCGGGATAGTGCCCGGTTTGCCGGTGCACAGTCACGAGGCGTGTGGACCCCACCAGCGGTGCGCAGTGTTGCCCGGTCAAGGTCCGCTTTCCGGAGAGGTCGGAGAGGAACTCCCATAGCTTGCAAGCCTCGGCTGATGGATTGGGGGTTACGAGTGGACTCATCGGTCATGCGCCTCCAATGCGCAGCAGTTTCATCGTGTACGGATCAAGCACCAGCTCGAACGTGGCATACCCGCCGTCTCCAGAGGTCGAAATAAGGTCGGAGAGCTCTTCACAACTATGACAGCCTCCCGAGACCGCGTCGCAGAAGACGTGTTCGGCAATGATCGCCGCCTCGGTCTCCTCAACCGCCAGAGGATCCAACCAGGCTGCCGCACCCTCCTTCGTCACCGTGATCGTCGTCTCGATCTGCGCCAGGCCTTCATTCCAAAGCAGGTAGTAGTGTATACCGTCCTTGACGACATGGCGGTAGCGCAGATCCACAGCATCTGGGCAGACAACGAGATCGGGGGAGACCAGGGCATCAATCGCCGAGATCAGCGCCTCCGCTGTCTCTGCGTATGGTACCTGGGCGGGAACGCCCGCAGGCTCCCTGTGCCCCCAGCCAATAAGCCGTCCAGCATGGGCCAGGGTCTCGAGGACCGAAGCGGCCTCGGGCGGGATCGCTGCTAGCCCATCGATGATCAACGCCTGGTAGTGCATGCCTGCGATCCTGACACCGTCCGGCGACACTTTGGCGTCTTCCCACAGATGCCGCAACTCGAGATAGTTGAAATCGCGCTGGTACTGGAAGCAGACCTTGGCCGCCGACCAGGGTAGGTTCGTCGCCCCGGTCAGAATGGCGACTTGGCATACGTGCGTGCTGTCTGTATTGAGCCAGCTCATCCGGCGGCAGTAGTCAGCAAAGGGCTGGTACTCGTTCCACCAGGGGCTGTTAGGGCCCACGTCGGGCGGGCGCTCATCCTTGCGCGGTCCCCGGATCGAGTAGTAGAAGGCGTGCGGATAGAGTAGATTCACGCCCCTGACAAAACACCAATCGACCAGCCACTTCATCTCTTTCCACGTGAAGCCGTGACCATAGGCACCGAAGCACTCGTTGCTGTTGCGGCGCCGTCGCAGGTGAAGCGCAGCCGAGGCGCTGCACTTCCCTTGTGTCGACTCTGCCCCCTCCAGCGCCGTCGGCCCGGGTAACACCCAACGCCAGACGGTATCTTGCCCCGGGATGTGAAAGTAGCGCAAGAACCCGATATCGTCACCGCGAGCCGGGTGACCGGTGAGCGAGATGCCGTGGCTCTCGCACCACGTATAGAGCTGCCGGTAGTAGGTCTCCTCAAGGCGCCGCACGAGGGCGCGCTCGTAGTCGGCTCGATAGCGACGCGCATCGGGCTCGTCTTCGTACCAGAGAGCCGGCAGGTGAGGCGTGAAGTCGTAGCCCAAGAACGCGTTCACGTGATCGAGGATGCCTGTCGTGCCCGGCACCACACCGCGCTCTCTGCACTTCCCCAGCAGCGCGGGCTCGTCGGTGAAGATAGCGCGGACGGTCTTGCCGAAATGATCGCCCAGCACCTCGGCATAGCGGTCATAGACGAGATGGATGAACGTCGCGACGGCATCGGGATTGAGGAGGTCCGCGGCCGGCGGCTCATCCTCAGCAGGGCCATCGCCGATGTAGTGCAGGCCGCGAATGAAGGCATCCACCGGGCGATCAATGACCGCAATCCGCTTCCCGTTGGCCCGCTGCACGACGGCTACCAGGTTCTGACCTGGAGCCAGCGCGGGCTCGTCATCGCCTTCGAGCTCGACGTGGGCCGTGCAGCGACACTGGTATGCCGGGTTCGCCGCCACGACCTGCCCCGAGGACGATCCGGAGGGATACATACCCTCGTCATACAGAACGACGAACATGCCCCGTCGCCGGGCTTCTTCGACTGCAAACCGCATGAAGACCATCATCCGGTCCGACATCCACCCGATGTCACGGGGCAAGCCCACGCGCGGATGGATCACAAAACCGTAGACGCCATGCGCCTCAAAGTCAGCCATCTGGCGCACCAGCTCGTCCTCGTTGAGGGCGTCGTTCCAGAACCAGAATGGCGCTATGCTGAACTCGCGTGGAGGATCAAGGTAAGCATGTGAACCTGTCATCGTATCATCCTCATCGTATCCTCTGGCGGCTCTTGCGTCCGGTCACGCCGGGTGCAAGCGACGGTTGATTGACCTGCCCAGCCTTGCGTATATCTTATACCGAACATCGTTGATGATCCACTCAGCCTAACGAAGACGAGGAGGCAACTATGCCCTATCCCGAGATACCCGATTACCGCAGATTGGTCGAACAGGTTACGCTGTACACGCAACTGAAGCATGAACACGGCGCCAAGGGCATAGCCCCTATCCTTGCCGATGCTGAATCCGCGCTCCGCCAGGCAATCGAGCGACTGAAGGCGCTGCCGGAAGACCTTGAGTTGGCCAGCCGCGAACCCGACGACCTGGCGAAGATCCAGGCACTGCGTCCTGACGGGCCACGCACGCTGTGGAAGGCCCTTGATGAGCCACTGTACCGCGAACGTCTATCTGGCGCACTGCTGGGCCGGATGGCAGGCAACGTCCTGGGCGCCCCTGTGGAGTTCTGGCCCATCGAGCGTATGGAGTCATTGGCCCGCGAAAACGGCCAACCCTTCCCCCCGACCGATTATTGGCAATACGTTCCCAATCCCTACTCGCTGCGCTACGAGACGACGCCCGTCGAGGCGTATACGCGCGACAAACTGAACGGCGTCCCCGTGGACGACGACCTCGCATACACGCTGTTAGGGCTACTGGTCGTGGAGGATTTCGGGTCGCATTTCAGCACCGAGGACATCGGCAAGGCGTGGGTCGAATACCTCCCCTTTGCCTGCACTGCAGAGGATATAGCGCTCCGCAATCTGCGCGCCGGCGTTCCTGCGCTACAGGCTGGAACGACAGACAACCCCTTCTGCGAGTGGATCGGCGCCGACATCCGTTCCGACCCCTGGGGCTATCTGGCGCCCGGGCTGCCGGAGCGGGCTGCGGAGATGGCCTATCGCGACGCCTACATCAGCCACCGCAGACAGGGCATCTACGGCGAGATGTTCTTCACGGCAGCCATTGCAGCGGCCTTTGCCGTGGATGATCCACTGGAGGCACTGGAGATCGGCTTGACGGAAATCCCGGCGGAGTGCGCCCTGGCACAGGCTGTGCGTTGGGCGCTCGACGTAGCGCCGCAGATCGGCGACTACCGCCAGGCACGGGAAGCGATGGACGAACGCTTCCGCGGCATGCACGGCGTACACACGATCAACAACGCCTGCCTCACGGTCTGGGGCATCACCATCGGGGGGACCGACTTCACCCGCGTGATCTCGGAGACCGTTGCTATGGGCATGGACAACGATTGCACCGCGGCAACCGCCGGCAGCATCGTCGGTGCGATCGTCGGGAAACGGGGCATCCCCGAGCACTGGTACCGCAACTTCGGCGATACCGTGCATTCATATCTGATTGGACACCCAAGCTTCTCGATCAGCGACCTCATCGAGCGCTTCACGATGCAAGCCGCGCGCGCCTTCGGCGGTCGGGCTTAGGTCAAGTCGGAGAAGCTGAGTCGGAGCCCGCCTCGTGGAACGTGACCTGGCTGATCGAAAACGGGGCCAGCGTCAGCACGAGGCGGGTCTCCGCGCCAAGCGTCAGTTGAGTTCGTCGCGGTACGATCTTCTCGGGCGCCTCGCGGGTGTTCCGATCGAACCACGTCTCGCCCGCCAGTGTGACCTGTTCGGCACGCTGGTGGGCACGGAAGCCTTCGAGATCTATCGTCAACTCGATAGGCCCGCAGTCGCCGCCCCGGTGAACCAGGGTCACAACCAGATCCCCGCTTTCTGTCAGCACCGCCATCGGGTCGATCACCGGCACCTGTGCCAGTGGCGGTATGTGGGCGAACGCGTGTTGCGTCGCGAACGTCTCGCACGCCAAGCGTAGGGCGACCGGAGTCCCACCAGCCAGCGTATGCCCCATCGCATGCGCGTGGTGAACCGGGTTGGCGTAGACACGCTCGCGCTCCTTCCGGAGCCCGCCGCCATGGTTGACCGTCGCCGAGTGGGTCAGTAGCTCTACAAAGCGCCCCAGGCGGATACACGTGTTGACGATAGTCGTTAGGGAGAGCGCTTCAGCAATCGTGTCGGGCCGCGGCATCGTCGCAGGCGTCAGCCTGCCTCCCGGCTTGCCCTCGCCCTGGAAATGGGCAAAGAGCTGCAGTTCGGTGATCGCTAGGTGTGGCTCCACCAGGCCTGCCCGGCGCATCGTTGTCTCGAGAGCCCGGTAACGCCCCTCCAGCACAGAAGGATAGCCCATGAAGGCGTGATAGAGCTCGACCGGGTCGGTATCGGCGTTCACACTGCCGCCCGTGAGGATGTGATCAGTGATACAACGCAATCTGGTCCCCGCGTTTTCGATGAGTGTGTGATTCCAGTCGGAGTTGGGCTCATTGCCATACCCACATCCCAGGAGCTGCACTGTGGGGTCAACGGACAAGAGCGCTTGCCTGAACCGCTCGTAACGGTCCACATTGCCCGCCGCAGTGGTCCAGCCGACCTGCCAGCGGCCGTAGATCTCGTTCCCGATCTCCCAATAGCGGACACCATAGGGCTCCGGGTGACCATTCGCGGCGCGGAGCGCTCCCATCGGTGTCTCGGGCCCGCCGTTGCAGTATTCGAGCCAGGCTGCGGCCTCGTCCGGCGTACCGTCACCTGCATTGACGCAGATCATAGGCTCACAGCCTACTGCGCGGCAAAACGCGATGAACTCGTCCGTGCCAAAGAGATTGAACTCCAGCCCCTCCCACGCCGGGTTAGGACGGGTGGGGCGCGCATCGATCGGACCCACACCATCTCGCCAGTGGTATCCTGAGGAGAAGTTGCCTCCGGGCCAACGTAGCAGCGGCAGATGCGCTTCCCGCAACATCCGGATGACATCGGGGTCCGCGCCGCCGACGTGGTCGCTTGGGTAGAGTAACATACGGTCGAGCACAAAGTGGGCCGGCGCCGCACTGGTAGCGGAGAATTGGTAGAGGGCTTCCGCCGGTGCGTCATCGGGCAATGTCAGCAAGCCGGGTACCGTGTGCCAGTCGCTGCCGAGCGAGATCCTAGTGGAGGTTGCTATTTCCGGGCTGTCTACAGCCTTGAGGCACAGTTCGATCTCGCAAGGTATGATTGCCCGACCGACCAGCCGGTACTGAAACGTCTTCGTTCGGTGCAGCGGCAGGTAGACCCATTGGCCGATGCCGCCTGAACCCACTGGGCCCGGACTGGCATTGGATAGATCCGGATGCACCTCCACGCGTTGAGCACGCTCCCCGTGAGGACCGATGTCGGGGCTGAGCTGCACCGTCACCAGCCTGTCGTCCGCATCCGAGACCGGGTACCATGCGAAGGCACTGCCGTGAAGGTAGGCCTCGACGATCCTGTCCGGGTCAGGCCAGGCCTGGCGCCGCCCATAGGCCATGATGCGCTCCGTGAACCGGTGCCGGTCGCTCTCTGCGCGCACCCCGCCGTCCGGATGATCATCACCCGCCGCAAAGCGCCAACTGGCAAGGGTGCAGTTGAGCAGAATCTGGGCCTCCATGCCGTGGTAGATATTGGCCCCTAGGTGTTCGCAGAACTTACCATAGAGCCATGGATTCACCGTATGGGTCGCCCGGACGCGGGTATCGACAATCAACCGGGCTTCACCCGGCACAGCTATGGGTTCGTGTTGAAGCATAGGTCGGATCCTTTACGTGTTGGTGAAGCCCCTAGAGCGCGGAGAGTGCGAGTGACCGAACAGGGCTACACGTGGTTCCGCAGCATGAGCTCCTTGGGGTACGGGTTCAGGTAGGTCTGGATGTGCACCCAGTCTGGCACGTCGTGGCGTGCGAGATGGTGCTTGAGCAGGGTAATCGGCACGATCAGCGGCACCAGCCCCTGCCGGTAGTCGTTGAACACCCCCAGCAACTCCTGCTTGTCCTCAGCGGAGAGGTCATCCTTCAGGTAGCCCATTAGGTGCTGGAGCACGTTGACGTGGCGCCCGCGCGTAGCGAGCTTGCTCAGTCCTTCCATTAACCCCACATAGTACGCATCCGCCAGCTCACCCCAAGGCAGCTTGCCCGCCTTGGCCACGAGACGGCCCAGCGCCTGGTAGTGCGCCGGACTGTGTGCCATCAACGCAAGCTTCACAGCAGAATGGAACGTGACCAGGCCCCCTGGCGTTGGGTCCTCCTTTAGCAGGCACGTCCAGCGCGCGTGCGCGAAGATCCGCTCGATGAAGTTCTCGCGCAGCGGCAAGTCGTGCAGCCGTCCCTCTTCCTCCACAGGCAGGTGCGGGAAGCGCTGCATAAAGGCGCCAGCAAACAAGCCGCTGCCCTCACGCTTGGGCACCCCGTTGTGGTCATACACCCGCACACGATAGGCCCCCGAAGAGGGGCTATCCTTTTTGAAGATGAAGCCGTTGAGCTCCTGCGTTACCAGGTCATCCAGCTTCTCCGAGGTCCAGGCCAGCATCCGCTCGGTCTGGTCTGTGCCCGAGCGGGGCATGACAAGACGCGGGGCCGCCGGATCGCCTACCAGGCGCATTGACTCCCGCGGGATGGGCAGTCCACACTCCACCTCCGGGCAGACGGGGACCCACGTGTCCACATACTGCCCCAAGACCTCGGTCACGTAGGGATCGTGCTTGTGCCCGCCGTCGTAGCGCACCCGCTCGCCCAACAAGCATCTGCTTACGCCGAGCCGAATCGTCGGCGACGTCTGACACAACCGGGATTCCTTTGCCATACGACCTCCTGTGCGGGCTACAACGCCTGGATGTCCGACTCCTGGCGCTTCAGCCACTTCTCGATCGTGGACATCGTCTCGCGGGTCCCGCTCCAGCGCTGCTGCTGCGAACGCACAAAGTGGCTGTATGGGGAGATGGCTGTCTCAATCTCCTTAAGGCTGCGCGATACCTCGGCCTCATACTGCGTCGTCAAGGTTTCCATCAGGGTTGTTCGCACCTCGGCGATCTTCCGGCGCAACTCATCCTTAAGCCGGCGGCGACGGCTGGGGATCACAAAGAGCCCCAACACGGCCATCGCGCTGGCGGCGAGCACGCCGGTCACGTCCAATACGGTGCTGGAGGCCAGGACGGCAATCAGGGTACCCAAGCCCACCGCACCCACCTCGACCAATGCGGTGTTCGCCACGGCGTTCTTGAGCGACTGGGCAATCCGATAGACTTCCCCCTCCTGATCATACGTTTGCAGCGCCGCCTGCGCCGCCAGCCCCACGCTCTCGATTAGTTCCTTACGGTCCATGTCGAACGTGCTTGGAATCTCGCCCAGTAGCTGGTCAGTATGAACCTCCCTGCGGCGGCGAATGTGCTCCATGACCCGTTGCCATTGCATCTGATTGCGACCGACCAACCATTCGGTGATCTCCTCAACACGCTCTTCAATGGTCTCGGGGATGTCGCTGATCACCTGCTCCCGATACTGCGCCTCCAGCCGGGGGCGATCCAGGAGATCGAAGAAGTGCGCCAGCCGCATCGTCTCGTCGAAGAAGGCCACGCCGCGGTTCTCGAAGATCTGGAGCTGCCTATCGACATCTGAGAGCCGCAGGCGGAACTCACGCGCCATATCTTCACGGTACACCGCAAGCTGCTGGGTGATGTTGTCCATCACGGCGAAATCGTCCTTCAGCAGCGCCATCCGCCCGTCGACCACCTGAAG
>Ga0123333_10004344_pt1 | contig 13311 bp, 10 predicted proteins | sample BioC12SIPDNA_3_FD_89957 | JGI IMG/M metagenome (GOLD analysis project Ga0123333, IMG submission 89957) | Anaerobic biogas reactor microbial communites from Washington, USA - Biogas_R2_B C12 SIP DNA | ecosystem: Engineered > Bioreactor > Anaerobic > Unclassified | place: Washington, USA...
AGCTTATCGTCGCTGTCGGCGATTGCCTGAAGCTCGGCAAGGACGAACCGAGGCACGAGCACCTCGGATTCGATAATCCGGGTTTCGGCTATGTCGCCTATTCTGCCGTCGATAATGACCGAGGTGTCCAGCAGCAGCGACCGCGGCCCCTTGGTCTCTTTCTTGAATTCGACATAGGGAATGACAAACCGGAAGTCATCCTTGGTTTGCAGCACGAACGAAACACACATGAAGACCACGGCAGTGCCAATGAGCAGCTTGACCAACTGCACGATTTTGTACTCGGACATGTATTGCAAATAAGCGGTGTTATTTGATTCCCAGGCGGATTTCTCTTTCTGATACGCCAGTTTGGCCATCGCCAGGTCTTCAATGGAGATGAACTCCTGTTCGTCGCCTGGCGCGACGAAATCAGCAACATCCGGCGACCGTGGCGGCGGTCCCGGCGGATCGGCGGGCATGATCGGCACAAAAAGCATGACAACCAGATCGATCACCAGCGTGATGATGTATGCGATAGCCAGGCCCGCCAATAGGCCGAAGAACAGCCCGCTTAGCACCTGTAAGTGCTTTCGCCGCCAGAACATATCGACGAACACGGCGGCAATGCCCACAATCGCCGGTATCGTCATGTAGTAGATGACGTACCATTCGCCCCGCGCGACAACCTCGCGCTGAAGGGCGAACGAAAACGTTATTGCCAGGACGACGACAAGAAATGCCGCCCTCACCAGATGAAGAACCATTTGCTTCTCCAGCAGACGCTTAAATATGACGGATGATTATTCCACTCTTACTATAAAGCGGATACGCGGGGCCGAAAAGACAAAATCCGCCGCCGGCTGCGAAGAAAGCGAATACTCGCCGCTGTCAGAAGCCAAGGCCCGGTCGGATCTTGTCACTGATGACCCGCGGCCGGCGCTGGTCCCGTCGGTGGCGAGGACGTTCCCGACACCTGCCCGGGCGAGCCGGAATTCCTGTTCTTGTTTCTTCTTCGCCTTCGGCGTTTGCCTTCCCTCTGAGGCGCGGGCGCCGCTGCTGAGGCGCCTTCGCCGGCAGGAGCGCTCTGGGCGGCGGCCTGCTGGTTGGGGGGTTGTGTTCCCAGTTGGGGATGGCGCTTCTTGCGCCTGCGCCTGCGTTTTCCTTCTCTTGGCCCTTGCGGCGCCCCGGCAGGCTCGTCGGCGGGCTGAACCGCTTCAATCGGACCATCCGGCAAAACCGGTGCGGCTTCGACATCCTCATCGGCAGCTGAATAATCCGCAGCCTCGTCGCGCAGCGGCTTTGTGGGCCTTTGCTTGATTGGGCGCGGCGGCCGGGGTTCCGCCCGCGGCGGCAGCTGCGGCGGAGCGACATCGCGCTCGAGGATCTCTTCGTTGGGCACGACAAGCTGTGAGTTGTCCGGCATGATCAGCCTGACAAGCTGCGTAATGATCTGCCCGTCGATGACGCGCCCGACCTTGTCGCCCTCGATACGGACCCACGTGTTCTTGCGGGGCAGTTGCCGGCGAAGCTCTTCGTAGCACGCGTCTTCGTATCTCAGGCAGCACATCAGCCTGCCGCACCGTCCGGAAATCTTGGACGGGTCCAGCGTGGCCTTCTGCGTTTTGGCCATTCGCATCGAGACGGGGCGAAGATCCTTCATGTAGGCCTGGCAGCAGCACTGCCTTCCGCAGCGTTCGTAGTCGGCGACGATTCTCGCCTCGTCGCGGGCGCCGACCTGCCTCATCTCGATCCTGGTTCGAAACTCGGATGCGAGGGTTCGCACCAGGTCGCGGAAGTCCACCCTGGTCTCCGCGGTGAAGTAGAAGATGATGCGTTCGCCGCCCAGAAGATGCTCGACCGTCACCAGTCGCATTTGAAGGCGGGAACTGCGAATCATCTGGCGGCAGAGCTTGGCCTCGTCGCGGGCGGAGTTTTCAAGATGCCGCGCGTCGACGATGTCCTGGCTGTTGGCGACCCTGAGCACAGTGCCGCCGCGTTTGAAGGGATACTCCGGCCCGTTGGCGTGCACGAAGGCGGAGAGCTGTTCCTGCGTCATGCACCTTTGGCAGCCGTCGTTGGCCACGCCTCTGAGCACCTCGCCTATCTCGACGCCGCGATCGGTGCGAATAACAACCTTCGCGCCGGGCGGCGGCACGCGGGAAAGATCGTGCGAGAATTGCCCGATCTGCCTCATCAGGCCGTGGCGAACGATAACGTACTTCCTGCCGTTGCCGTTGGATATCTGCTCGGGCTGGATTTGTTCTTCGGGGACCTGCTCTACTGGTTCCACCACGGCCGGCTGAGTGCAATCGTCCTGGCAGTTGGCCTGGCAGTTTTCGCAGCAGGTGGGTTTATCAACGTTTTCCTGGGGTGCGGCATTCGCCTGCTGCGGCGCAGCAGGATCCGCTCCTGTCGGCAGGGGGGCATCCGACATGTCACGCTCCACAACGATCAGCCGCGGCGGCCCGCGGATATGCACGATTTCCATTAGCCCGGCCCGTAACCGAGCTTCCATACGCCCCAGATGGGCTAACGACGCCTCAACAGCGCCGGACCAGGCGCCCCTCCGCCGCCGGCGGCCCCACGGGCCCAACCGACCAAACAACCTGATCCGCAAGGATTATAACATGCCTCGCCTCGCGATCAAAAGCACAATCGCTCACGCGCCACCAGCACAACGCGAAAAGCCCCGCATGGCAATGCGGGGACCTACAAACCTTCGCGCAGCGAATCCTCGCCGTTTGTTGTTTTGTTCGCTTGGTGATTATCGCACACCAAAAACAAATACAACGGCGAGGTGTCGCTCCGCGACTGGAAGTCAGGTCCCCGCATTGCCATGCGGGGCTTGGTGCGTCGTGCTGGTTTGGGTTGTTTATCTCCTTTCTCCTATCAACCCTCTACTCTCTCGCCGCCGAAGGCGGCGCTACTAGAATTACTTGGCCCTTCGGGGGCGTCAAAGGAGCAACCATGGCAAAAGAAGAAATCATACTTGTCGCGGGCGCGACGGGAAGACAAGGCGGCGCGGTCGCAAGGCAGCTTATTACGGACGGCTGGCAGGTGCGGGCCATGACCCGCAACCCAAAACAAGCCCCTGCCGTCATGCTTAAGGGCCAGGGGGCGCAGATTGTCCAGGCGGACATGGACGACCCCGAAAGCCTCGTCGCCGCATGTGAAGGCGCGTACGGCGTGTTTTCGGTGCAGAACTTCTGGGAAGCAGGCGCCGATCGCGAGGTCCGCGAGGGCAAGAACCTCGCCGAGGCCGCCGACGCGGCCGGGGTGCAGCACTTCGTGTACTCCTCGGTCGGCGGGGCGGAAAGAAACTCCGGCCTGTCGCACTTTGAAAGCAAGTGGAAGATCGAGCAGTACATCGCCGAGCTGGACCTGCGGGCGACGATACTCCGGCCGGTCTTCTTCATGGACAATTTCCTGGGCGACGCGTTCCGCACGCAGATTCAACAGGGCGAACTTGCCATGGGTCTGGCCGAGGGCAAGGTGCTGCAGATGGTGGCAGTCAAGGACATCGGCGTCTTCGCCGGCATGGCGTTCATGTATCCCGACGACTGGGTCGGCTATGAAATCGAGATCGCCGGCGACCAGCTAAGCGGCCGGCAGATGGCGGCAGCCATCAGCAGGGCCACCGGCAAGGACGTTGAGTACCGTTACATTCCCACCGAAGAGATTCACAAAGCCAGCCCCGAAAACGCCGCCATGTTCGACTGGTTCAACTCGGCCGGGTATGAGGCCGACATTCCGCAACTGCGCGAGGTTCACCCGGATCTGCTGAGCTTCCGCGCGTGGCTCGAACAGATCGGCAAGGACGTGCTCATGGCGCCGGTGAAGGCGGAAGTAAAGCATAAGTGACCGCAGCAAATCCTGAGCGAGCACGGAATCCTGAGCGAGCGCAGCGAGTCGAAGGAGCGACGCCCGAACATTGCGTCCGGGCGTCGGGGGTTATGCTTGAAGTCGGTCAGCTTGCTTCCGGTAGCGGAGGCGTTTGCGGCTCTGGTTGCGGCCGGGGACTGATCGTCACGCCGTCGGCTTTGGGCGGCTTGATCTCTTCCTTGCCAAGAAGGTCGTCAACTGTGGGCTTTTCAAGGCCCTTGCCCTCGATGATGCGATTCACCTCGTCGGCGCTGAGCGTTTCATACTTCAGCAGGGCGTCGGCGATGTCCTTGAGCTGCTTCTGGTGCTGCTGAAGCAGAGCGCGTGTTCGCCCGTAGGCGTCGTCGATGAACGCCTTGACTTCCTGGTCTATGTACTCGGCGGTGCGGTCTGAGTGCTCCTTGCCGGCCATGTCGGCGGTAATGGCCCGGCGTTCGTCGGTGGAGTATCGAATGAGTCCGAGCTTGTCGCTCATGCCCCAGTCGAGCACCATCTTCCTTGCCAGTTCGGTGGCGTTGGAGATGTCGTTGGACGCGCCGCTTGAGATATCATGACAGAAGATCTCTTCGGCGAGCCTTCCGCCGAACATCACTCCCAGCAGCGACCTGCAATATTCCCGCGTGTACAGATACCTATCTTTCTCCGGCAGCGAGAAGGTCGCCCCGCCGAACCCGCCCCTGGGAATAATCGACACCTTGTGCAGCGGGTCGGTGTTGGGCATAAGCACCTGAACCAGCGCGTGCCCGGCCTCGTGGTAGGCGGTGATTTCCTTTTCCTTCTCGTCCACCACGCGGTTCTTCCTGGCCCTGCCCCAGCGAACCTTGTCGCGGGCCTCTTCCATGTCGGCCTGTTCGATGAATTCCTTGTTGGCCATGGTGGCTGCGATGGCGGCCTCGTTGACCAGCGCGGCAAGATCGGCGCCGCTGAACATCGGCGTGCCGCGGGCAAGCCTGTGCAGATCGACGTCCGGCCCGCACTTGACCCTCGCGGCGTAGATCTTGAGAATCTCCACCCTTCCCTGCACGTCGGGCAGCGGAACCACTATCTGGCGGTCGAACCTGCCGGGCCTGGTGAGGGCGGGGTCAAGAACGTCCGCGCGGTTCGTGGCGGCGATTACTATCACCTGATCGCTGCTGTCGAACCCGTCCATCTCGACGAGTATCGCGTTGAGCGTCTGTTCGCGCTCGTCGTGCCCGCCGCCGCTGAAGCCCATGCCTCTGCGCCTGCCGACGGCGTCAATTTCGTCAAGGAAGATGATGCACGGGGCCGAGTCCTTCGCCTGCTTGAACAGGTCGCGCACCCTGCTTGCCCCGACGCCAACGAACATCTCGACAAAGTCGCTGCCGCTGATCGAGAAAAACGGAACCTGAGCCTCGCCGGCGATGGCCTTGGCCAGAAGCGTCTTGCCGCAGCCGGGTTCGCCGACAAGCAGCACGCCGCGCGGAACTCGCCCGCCAAGACGCTGGAACCGGCGCGAATCGCGGAGGAACTCGATTATCTCGGTGACTTCCTCCTTGGCCTCGTTGATGCCCGCGACGTCGCTGAACGTCACGCGGGTCTTTTCGCGGGTAAGCACCCGGTGCCGGGACCGCCCGAAACTGCCCAGAAAACCTCCACCGCCCCCGGCAGCGCCCATGCGCCGGAACAGGAACACGTAAAGGGCGGCGAATATCAAGATCATGAACACGAATTGCAGCAGCGGCGAACGCCACCACGTGGTTGTTTCCTGGTAAACCTGGGCGGGGAAGTCGTGCTTCGCCAGCGCATCGTGCAGCCGGGACTGGAACGCCTGGTCCGCCTGGTAGTTGTAGTTCACCACGAACCGGTGCGATTCGCCCTGCTTCAACTGAACCTTCGCCGGGTCAAGCTCGCCTTCTATCGACGCTTCCTTGGTCACCAGCCTGCCGGTGATCTGACCGTTCTCGACGTAGTTCCAGAACTGCGTGGTCGATATCTCGCGGGGCGCGGTGCTTCGGGCGTAGATGGAAAGAAGAAGAATGGCCAGCGCACCAAAAACGATCCAGCCCAATATCGATCTGCTGAACCTGGTTGAAGGACCGGACCCGTTCTTATTCGGTTGCGGCGGTTGATTCATTGGAGGCATTTATAAGGTTTCTCTTACTTCTGAAGATTAACGAATGCAAAGCCGATCAGAAGCTGACCGCGGACGCCGGACACGCCGGGGCGTCCACCACATCTTACGTCGGGTCAGGCGAGTGCGACAGTGTGTCTTTGCCGGGGGCTGTCAGTACACGCCCGCGCTGTCGGCTTGTCCCATCGGCAATTCCATTTGTTGTACGATCAGGTCGGCAAGGCGGTTGAACAGATCCTCTCTGCCGCTGAAGAAAGTCTGGTCAAACGGGGCGGAGGGCAGATACGTCGCCGAGACGCGGAAGTTGCTTCGCTCCAGGATGGTCGCGCCGGCCTTTCCGGTTCGCAGGTCGGTCCACTTGAACGACACGAACATGGTGATCGTTTGCTCTCTGGGCTGGCCCGTGTCGGGATTGAAGCTCAAGGGCGACTGCACGATCCTGTCTATAGTGCCTTCCAGAAGCGTGTCTGCCCGAGCCGAGGTCGTTACTTTGTAGGGCGTGGCGCTCTCGATCCGCTTGGATATGGCCTCGGTCAGGCCCATTTCCAGATCGCGACGGAAGACGTTCTGGCCCCGCGACCAGATCGGAACCGAGACGCTCTTGATGTCGTCGCGGAAGAGCGACTGCATGCTGTATCCGCGCGTGGGATCTTCACTGCACCCGGCCAGGCAAAGCCCAGCCGCCAGGAGCGCGAACGCCGACAGGACGCTGTGTCTGAATATCAATGCCAGGCGAAGGCTCATTGGTTTTCCTCCTGGGCCGGGGCGGTTTGCGGGGCGATCTGCTCCAGCGGAACAACGATTGATTGCTCTTCGGGTTGCTCGATTTCCTCGACCGGCGCGGCGGGCACGACCGGCACGGGTGTTTCACTCAGTTCAGGCGAGGCCGTCGGCACGGGCGCGCCCTGGGGCGTTGGTTGTGCCGGCTCCACCGGCGCCGCGGGGGCCTCTGGCGCTGCCGGTGCTTCCACCAGCACGGGTTCATCCGCCTGTGCTGCTGGTTGCGACGCAGCCGCCTGGGGAGTGACGACGCCCCTGCGCTGGGCCAGCATCGCCTGCGACGAAGCCTGGTATGAAGTGTCGGGATAGTTGTCGCTTACTCGCTGGTAGTAATAGGCAGCCGCCTGGGGCCGATGAACACGGTCGTAGAACTGCGCGGTCTGGTGTTCCTTGCCCGCCCTTAGCTGGCGTATGTGTTCAAGCGTGGCTGCGACATTCTCCCTGTCTGCCTGCACCGGGAAGGTTTCGGCGTACATGCGATACTTCTGCTGGGCCTCGAGCAGCGGCGTGTCGTCGTAGCCCGGCCCGTTGTACAAGTTGAAGCTTGCGCGGGCGCTTTGGATCATGGCGTAAGGCGCACGCTCGGTTCTACCGAACGACTGAAGATACCTGTCATACGCAGCCACAGCCTGAGCCCATTCGCGGGTGGAGTAATGATAGTCGGCTATCTTCATGAGCGACTGTTCCGCAAGCTCGCTTGCGGGCGCGTGCTGGACTATGCGATCCAGAATTTCCAGCCCGTCGTCCTGCGCGGGCAGCGGCAGAAAGCCGAACACAATGCGCTTTTTGCCGGCGAGGAATGCCTGGGCCACCTTGAACTCGCGTTGCAGGGCGCGTTCGAGGTACGGGCCCGCGGGAAAGGCTTCGATCTGCTTTTCGGACCATTCGTAGGACTGGAAGTACCGGCCGCGGTTGAACTGCGCCTCAGCCGCCAGGGACATGGCCTCTTCGGCGGCAGCGTCATCGGGATAGGCCTTGACGAACTTCTCCACCGCCTTGACGGCCTGGGAGTACTTGCCCTCGTGCACGTTGGCGCGTATGAGGGCCAGGTCGCCCTGCGGCGTTCCGGCCACTGGCGGCGGCGCGGCGACCCATCGGCCCTCGATCCATTGATATTCCTGGCCAATAGCGGCGCCGTGCAAACAGGCTACCATTGCCGCCAAGATCCCAAGCCGTGAGTTCATGTGAGATTCCTTCGCGTGGATATAAGCTAAAGAGGCATTATACGAGGGTTGAAACCGTTCGCAAGCCCGCGCGAAGAGGTTCGGCAATGCTCATTGTTTTGTGAACGTGAAGATAGTCACCTCCGGCCGGGCGAGAACGCGAAACGGAGGGCCCCATGTGCCGGCGCCGGAACTGACGTAGAGTCTGCCGCCGTTGCCAAGATCGTGAAGCCCGCGGTAAAGCGGATACGCCGCGCGAGAGATGAAGTGAAACGGAAACAACTGGCCCGCGTGAGTATGCCCGCTTATCTGAAGATCGAACAGGCCCGCGGCCGCCTGGTTTATGCGAGGCTGGTGCTTGAGCAGAATCACCAGCGAATCGGCGGCTCGGGGCGAGAGGATCGGCAGCTCGTCGACGTTCTCGTGCGAAGCTGCAAGCCCCATGGCGCGATCGTCAACGCCCGCGATTACAAGCCCGTCAACCGGCGAGACTGCCTGGCCTCGAAGCAGCTTCAGGCCGGCCTGGGCGTGAAACTTCTCGCTCTCCTCAACGCCGACATAGAACTCGTGGTTGCCAAGCACCGCATACTTGCCCAGCGGCGCGTGCAGCGTCGAGAGGCGCTGTGCCTGCGCCGCCAGCCGCCACGCGGGCGAGTCAATCAGGTCGCCGGTGGTCACGATTACATCCGGCCCCTCGTTGCGGACGATATCCAGCACCTTGCCCAGACGCCACGAACCGGTGTATGGGCCAAGGTGCAAATCGGTTATCTGGGCGATTCTCAGTTCGTTCATGCCGTCGGGCATGTGCGGCACGTGAATGGTGACGTGATTTGCCCTGATCGACTGGGCCTCGACGATTCCCCACGTTGTCATTATCGCAACGACCGCGCCCGCCGAGAGCAGAAGCACCCTGCCCGGCACAATCGCCCGCCCGGCGCCGGGCGCAACAAGCGACGCCATTCGAAGCACCACGTTCCAGGCGTCTATCGCCAGCCCCGTAGCGGCGAACCAGAAGACAATCGCCAGCCAGGAAAATGCAACCAGAGTCACCGGCATCGCCAGCCAGTGCCCCATCGAATCCAGCCGGCGCGCCCAGATCGGCATCGACACCATGATCGCCAGCAACAACCCCAGCACCACATACAACTTGCCAAGCGCGAAGGCGGCGGCGTACACCTTCAGGAACAAGTACACGTTCATCAGGGCGTAAATGCCAAAAAACATAACGACAAACGATACCATCACACCCGCCTTTTCGCTCAATTATAGCTGGCGCCGGGCGAGATGAATATTGCACGGTTACACGGGTTTGGCCGCCCGGTGGTCGATCACGCGCTTGGCCTTGCCGACGGACCGCTCGATCGTCTGCGGGGCGGCAAGCTCGACCTTCACGCGGATGCCGGTGATCGACTGTATCTCGCGGTCGATGCGGTCGTGCAGAATCTGCATGACGCTCATCTTGTCCGAGAAGCTTTCGGGCAGCACCTCAACGCGAACCGTCACCTGGTCCAGCGAGCCGGGGCGGTCGATCTCGATAACGTAATGCGGGGCAGCCCCTTCGACGCGAAGCAGCGCCTCTTCAATTTGCGATGGAAACACGTTCACGCCGCGGATAATCAGCATGTCGTCGGTCCTGCCGACGATCCTGCCCATTCGCACGCCGGTGCGCCCGCAGGGGCACGGGGCGCGGTCCAGGCAGGCGATGTCACGGGTGCGATACCGCAGCACCGGCATTGCTTCCTTGGTAAGCGAGGTGAAGACAAGCTCGCCCCCCTCGCCCTCCTTCACCGGTTCGAGCGTATCGGGGTCGATGCACTCGACGATGAAATGATCTTCCTGCACATGCATGCCATTTCGGGCGGCGCATTCGCCGCTGACGCCCGGGCCGATGACTTCGCTAAGGCCGTAGTTGTTGAACGCCAGCAGGCCAAGTTCCTTCTCGATCCGAATCCGCATGTCCTCAGTCCACGGCTCGCCGCCGAAGTGTGCGAATTTCAGCGGCAGGTCGTCGGGCCCCAGGCCCTGGGCGCGCGCGACTTCGGCAATGTTCAGCGCGTAGCTGGGCGTGCTGACAAGCACCTGCGCGCCGAGGTCGCGTATCAGCATTATTTGTCGCGGGGTGTTGCCGCTGCTTGCGGGCACGACTGCCGCCCCGACCTTTTCGACGCCGTAGTGCAGGCCGAAGCCGCCTGTGAACAGGCCGTAACCAAAGCAGATGTGCACCAGGTGCGACGGCAGCAGCCCCCCTGCCGTCAGGAAGCGGGCGCAGAGGCCGGCCCACGTATCCAGATCGCCCTTGCTGTACGCCACAAATGTGGGCTTTCCGGTGGTGCCGCTGGAACCGTGCACGCGGGCGATGTCTTCCATGGGCGTGGCCAGCAGGCCCAGCGGATAGTTGTTCCGCATGTCGTCCTTGACGGTCATCGGAAGGCGGCGGATGTCGTCAAGCGAGCGAATGTCCTTGGGCGTCACGCGAGCCCTGGCCAGTGCGTTTCGGTAGAACGGCACATTGGCTGCCCGCTCAACCGTCTGGCGCAGACGGGCCAGTTGAAGCGATTCAAGATCCTCTCGCGAGAGCGTCTCGTTGCGGTCCCAGATGCGATTCTCAAAGGCGAACATCATTTACCTTCAAACAGCTCTTTGCTGCCGATGACTTTTATCCCCGCAGCCGAGAGTTTGCTTACCGCCGCGTCGGCGTCATCGAAGCGGAACACGAGCACCGCCTTGTCGTTTCGGCGGAAAGTGAATGCGTACATATATTCGATGTTAAGGCCCGCCTGATCGATCACTTCGAGCACCTGCGCCATGCCGCCGGGCTTGTCGGCGACTTCGGTGGCCACCACTTCGGTAACCTTGACCACGCCGCCTGCCTCTTCGAGTACGCTCTTTGCCTTCTGCCATTCCTTGACGATCAATCGCAGAATGCCGAACTGCTGCGTATCCGCCAGCGATAGCGTAAGGATGTTGATGCCCGCGCCCGCCAGCGCCTTGCAGGCGCTCCTGAGATGTCCGGGCTTGTTTTCCAGAAACAGCGACAGTTGGTTTATCTTCACGTTGTTCTCGCTTTCTTTGGCGCCGCCTATTTCCGGCGGTTGTCGATGACTCGTTTGGCCTTGCCCTCGCTGCGCTGGATGGTGTGGGGCTCCACCAGCCTGACGGCTGCTCGAATGCCGACGGTGTTCTCGACGGCGTGCGATATTCGCTGTTGCAGGGTTTCCAGGCCGCGGATCTTGTCGCTGAAGAACTCGCTGGTTACTTCGACCTGCACCTCGATCTGATCGAGCCCCTTTGCGCTGGTAAGGACAATCTGGTAGTGCGGCAGCGTGCCTTCGACGGCAAGCAGGGCCGCCTCGATCTGCGATGGAAAGACGTTCACGCCGCGGATGATGAACATGTCGTCGCTGCGGCGGGAAATTCTGCTTATCCGCCTGATGGTTCGCCCGCAGGGGCAGGGCTGGTTCATTATCGACGCGATGTCGCGGGTGCGATAGCGGATCATCGGCATGGCGTGCTTGCTGAGCGTGGTGAAGACAAGCTCGCCTTCGTTGCCGTCGGGAACGGGCTTGAGCGTTTGCGGGTCGATGATCTCGGGGTAAAAATGGTCTTCAAAAATGTGCAGCCCGTCCTGGTGGAAGCATTCGATGCCGACGCCGGGGCCGATGATTTCGCTAAGGCCGTAGATGTCGTACGCGCGGATGTTCGTCGCGGCCTGAATGCGGTCGCGCATCTCGCTGGTCCACGGTTCTGCCCCAAAGATGCCCGCCCGCAGCGGAAGGGTCTTAAGGTCTATGCCCATTTCGCCGGCGCGTTCGATCAGGTGCAGGAAGTAGCTGGGCGTGCAGCAGATGGCCGTGACGCCGAAATCCTTGAGCACCATGATCTGGCGGTCGGTGTTTCCGCCGGAGATCGGTATGACGGTCGCGCCGAGTTCCTCTGCCCCGTAATGAGCCCCGAGCCCGCCGGTGAACAGGCCGTAACCGTAGGCGTTCTGGATGATGTCGCCTTCGTGCAGCCCGCATGAGGCGAAACTGCGCACCATCACCTGCGTCCAGACCTTCACGTCGTCCTTCGTGTAGGCGACGACGATCGGCTTGCCCGTCGTGCCGCTGGAGGCGTGCAGGCGAACCACGTCGCGAAGGCTGCTTGCGAACAGGCCGAAGGGGTAAGTGTCGCGCAGGTCGCTTTTGACGGTGAACGGCAGCAGCGAAATGTCCTCGAGCGCGCGGATGTTGTCGGGCGATATGTGCGATTCGTCCATCCGCTTGCGGAACAGGGCCACGTTGTCGTACGCCCGCTGCACTATCTGCTTGAGCCGCTTGAACTGCACCTGCCGAAGCTGCTCGACAGGAAGGTAATCCATCGCACTGACCGGGTGAAACTGGTGCTGATTCATTGTTCGCATCCTAACTGTTGGCGGGCCTCGATCGGCCGGCGCCGATTATCCACTTTCAACCGCCATGCTCTCTACTGTCTGGACCTGCCGTCGTTACTCCGCAGCGCGAATCGCCTGGAACATCCTGACGTTCGCCTCGTGAAGCCTTGGGTTCAGCGATGCCTTGATGGCCGCGATCCAATGCGATTCGTCAATGTCCAGTCGCCTGCTCAGTGCTGCCATAAGCGCGACGTTCAGGCCGCGTTTGTCGGCAAGAAGGTTCTCGTCGATGTCGTCGGGCGTGATGATCGCGCCGCCGGGCTTGATGAACCGGCGATTCACATCGACCTGGTCGGCGGACAGGACGACAAGAAAGTCGGCCTCGCCCGGCGTAACCATTGGGCTGTACACGCCCTGGCCGAATCGAACGTCGCAGGCCACAGACCCGCCGCGCTGGCTCATGCCGTGAACTTCGCTCTTCTTGACGTCGAGCCCGGCATTGAACGCCGCCGCCGCCACGATGTCCGCTGCCGTCAAAACGCCCTGACCGCCCAGGCCCGCTACAACAACGTTAATCACTTTGCCAGTCATGTCACTTCCCATCCTTGAGGGCGGCTTCGTACTGCTTGATCCGCTTTGCCGCCAGCAGGCATGGCCTGCGGACTATCACCAGGCACAACTCGCCGCTGGCGAGCGATTCGCTTATCGCGGCGCTGACACCCGCGGCGTCCTTGAGCGGATCGACAACGCGTATGTTGCTTATGCCCATCGCGCGGGCGACATCCTCGAAAACCACGCGATTTGCCGGCTTGTGATCCAGGGTTCTGCCCGTGCCGGCGTGTTCCTGAAGCCCGGTCATGGCGGTCGTGCCGTTGTCCAGAATCACAACGACGTGGCCGCTGGCGGGCGGGTTGTAAACCATCTCCACCAGGCCCGTCAGGCCGCTGTGTACGAACGTGCTGTCGCCGATAACGCTTACTACCTTTCGCGCCTGCTCGGGTGGAAGGCACTGGCGCATGCCCAGGGCAACGGTGATGCTG
>Ga0123333_10004346_pt1 | contig 13309 bp, 13 predicted proteins | sample BioC12SIPDNA_3_FD_89957 | JGI IMG/M metagenome (GOLD analysis project Ga0123333, IMG submission 89957) | Anaerobic biogas reactor microbial communites from Washington, USA - Biogas_R2_B C12 SIP DNA | ecosystem: Engineered > Bioreactor > Anaerobic > Unclassified | place: Washington, USA...
CCTTCTGTAACCCGCAGGTCGCCTCCTTCGGCTACACCGAGGAGCAGGCCAAGGAGAAGTGGCCGGACCGCGAGATCAAGGTCGCCACCTTCCCGTTCTCCGCCAACGGCAAGGCCGTCGGCCTGGCCGAGACGGACGGCTTCGCCAAGATCGTCGCCGACGCCGAGTTCGGCGAGCTGCTCGGCGGCCACCTCGTCGGGGCCAACGCCTCTGAGCTGCTGCCCGAGCTGGTCCTGGCGCAGAACTTCGATCTCACCACCGAGGAGATCAGCCGCGCCGTGCACATCCACCCGACCCTGTCGGAGGCCATCAAGGAAGCCGCCCACGGCATCTCCGGCCACATGATCAACCTGTAAGTTCCACCCGGGCTTCCGGGGCGGCCGTCACAGCGCCACCCCGGACGCCGTCGAAGGGGCCTGAGGGCACATCCGCCCGCAGGCCCCTTTCGTCTGTGTCCGGTCAGCCGGAAGAGAGGACATCCATGCCAACTCTGGGAATCATCGCGGACGAGGGAAAGCCCTCCCGCGAGGTCGCACGCATCATCGAGCCGATGCTCACCGATGTCCACCGCGACACGGAGGAGAACGACACCCGGGTCATCCACGGCACCTACCCCGGCGTCGGGCCTGTGGAGGTCCGCGTGGAGACGCTGCCCATGACCCCGGACGGGGACATCGACCTCAACGAACACGCGGAGATGATCCTCGGACACCGGGGGTGGGACCGTTTCATCTACGTCACCGATCTGCCGTTGACCGCCGCGGAGCGCCCCATCGTCAGCCAGCGGGCCAAGGAGCATGATGCGGTGCTCATCAGCCTGCCGGCGCTGGGGATGTTCGGCTCCACCGGACGCCTGCGGAAGGAGCTGACGAGCCTCATCGAGGGCTCCGGCCCGATCCAGGGTGCCCCGCGCAGTGACGGGGACCCGGTCGAGGGGGCGGCCTCCGATGATTCCGACGAGGTACGTACCCGGGTGCTCGACGGCCCGGTGCGCAACCTCCGGATGGTGGCGGGGATGGTGCGCGGCAATCAGCCGGGGCATCTCATCCCGGTGCTGTCGAGTTCGCTGGCGGCGATTGCCGCGACCGGCGGTTTCGGTATCTTCTACGGGTCGATCTGGGTGCTGGCGGAGGAGATGACAGCCGGCCGTCTCATCCTCGTCAGCCTCCTGGCGGTCACGGCATTCGCTACCTGGCTGATCATCCACAACCGGTTGTGGCAGCGCAGCAACACGCAGGAGACACGCTGGCGGGAGCGGATCGACAACCTCGCCACCATCGGCACCATCGGCATGACCGCGATCCTCATCTATCTGCTGGCGTTCGCGGTGATGCTCATCGCCGCGACGGTGGTCATCCCGGTCGCCTACCTGGAGTCGGAGCTGGAGCGCGACGTCGGGTACCTCACCTACATCTCCATCGCCTGGCTGAGCGCCTCCCTGGGCACGATGGCCGGCGCGCTCGGCTCCAACTTCGACCGGGACGTGGAGATCCGCAGCGCGACCTACAATCTGCGCGAGTACCAGCGCCGGACGCAGCAGGGCAATTACGTCGAGCTCGACGAGCTCTGACCTGCGTATCGACGCCCGCCCCTCCCGGGCGTGCGCCTTCTCCTCCTGGAAGGAGTGCTAGTTGTAGGGGGCGACGGAGGAGCGGTGGGCGTCGATGACGATCTCCTCGTGGATCGGGGGGAAGGCGCGCTGCGCGCAGTTCTCGCGCGGGCACACGCGACAGCCTGCACCGATCGGGGTCACCCCGGACAGGTCCTCGACGTTGAGGCCCTCGGCGTAGACCGTCCGGTCAGCGTGCCGGGCCTCGCAGCCCAGGCCGATGGCGAAGAGCTTGCCGGTGTCACCGAACCGGCCCCGGTGGTGGCGCACCGTGCGCGCGATCCACAGGTAGTTCCGGCCGTCGGGCATCTGGGCCAGCTGGCGCAGGATGGTGCCGGGGTTGGTGAAAGTCTCGTAGATGTTCCACAGCGGGCAGGTGCCGCCGGAGTTGGCCAGGTGGAAACCGGTGGCGGACTGGCGCTTGGACATGTTGCCCGCCCGGTCCACGCGGACGAACGTGAAGGGGATGCCGCGGAGGTTGGGCCGCTGCAGCGTGGACAGGCGGCTGGCCACGGTCTCGTAACCCACGCCGAAGACGTTGCCCAGGTAGTCGACGTCATAACCGGAGCGTTCCGCCTCGGTGTGGACCACCTGGTACGGGAGCACGACAGCGGCGGCGAAGTAGCTGGCCAGGCCGCGCCGGGCAAGGTTGGCGGAGGCCTCAGAGGTGAAGTGCTCCTCGGCGACGAGGGCCTCAATGGTGTCGTGGGCGTCGAGGTAGGCCAGCTCCATGCCCATCCGGAACGCCCGCTGGCCGGTGGACAGGCGACTGGCCAGTTCCAGTTCCCCGGTCTCCCGGTTGAATCGGTGCAGCGTGCCGTCCAGGTCGGGGGAGGTGGTGATCTCGATGCCGTGCTGCGCTCGCAGGCGGTCCGCCAGGGCCTCCTCGGTGTCGCGGATGCCGAAGCGGGTCACGCCGACCTGTTCGGCGATGTCCTCGGCTGTCGTGTCCAGGGTCTCCAGGTAGTTCTGGCGGGCGTAGAAGAAGTCGCGGACCTCGTCGTGCGGCATGGACAGTGCCTGCGTGCCGGACCCGGTGGCCAGGGGGCTGACGTGGCGGCGGGTGTCCGTGGCGATGGACAGCTTGTCGCGCACGTTCCGGTACCGGCGGTGCATGTCCACCATGGTGCGGGCGATGGCGGGGTGGTTGTAGACCAGTTCCGACAGTTCCTGGAGTTCAACGGGGTTGGGGCACAGTTCCTTGTCCAGCACGACGTCCTGGATCTCGGCGAGGAGGCGGGAGTCGTCGTCGCGGGAGAAGAACGTGGCGTCCACACCGAAGGCCTCCGTGATGCGGAGCAGGACCGGCACGGTCAACGGTCTGACGTCATGTTCGATCTGGTTGACGTAACTGGCAGACAGGCCGAGAGTGGAGGCCAGCGAGGCCTGGCTCAGATCCCGCTCGCGGCGGAGTTGGCGCAGGCGCGAACCCACATAGGTCTTTCCCATGGGGACATGTTAGCGTGACGCGCCTCACTCATTCACTACTTTGCAAATTTTGTGAGGAAACGCAGCGAGTCGGAGGCGAACCTGTGGTGAATGTGGCGATCCGAGGCGGGAATCGCCGAAAGTTTGACACCGAACGGGGGAGGGGGTGAGGGGAGCGGTGTTCCAGGTGAGCAAGCTCACAACCGTCCCAGTTCCGTGGTCCGTCAGTGCTCAGGTGCGGAAAGCGACGTGGCAGGCGGTAGTTTCCGTCCCCGGACAGGAAGGTAACCCTGACCTAACATGTATCGACCTTGGGGGGAGTTGGCGGGGTGGGCGGAGGAATCCGAAACCGGGAAAGTAGTCGCTGGCGGGGGCTGGACCGTAAAGTATGAGCGACACTGGAGGTGCCATGACTGTTAAAAACGCAGACCGTGACGCGATCGTCCACGGCAAGATTACTGAGAAGCCGCTGCGCGAGCAGCCGTCCTACCCGACCTGGGCCATCAAACTGGTGATGGCCATCACCGGCCTGATCTTCGGACTGTATGTCCTGGTCCACATGGTCGGAAACCTGAAGATCTACATGCCGGACCATGCCGGCGTGGCGGCCATCAACGAGTACGGAGAGTTCCTCCGCACCATGGGTGGCCCGATCTTCCCGCGTGAGTCCATCCTGTGGGTCTTCCGCATCGTGCTCCTGGTCGCCCTGGTCCTGCACGTCCACGGCGCTTTCGCCCTGCACGGCCGATCCACCCGCTCCCGCGGCAAGTTCAAGCGCACCAACCTCGTCGGTGGCCTGAACTCCTTCTCCACCCGCAGCATGCTGGTCACCGGCCTGATCCTGCTGCTGTTCGTCATCTTCCACGTCCTGGACCTGACCATGGGCGTCGCCCCGGCCGCTCCGGACGCATTCGCCCACGGCGAGATCTACGCCAACCTCATCGCGAGCTTCAGCCGCTGGCCTGTCGCGATCTTCTACATCCTGGCCATGGTCGTGCTGTTCCTGCACCTGTCCCACGGCATCTACCTCGCCGTGTCCGACCTGGGCATCACCGGCAAGCGCTGGCGTCAGGTTCTGCTCGTCGTCGCCTACCTGGTGCCGGCGATCGTCATGATCGGCAACATCTCGATGCCGCTGTCCATCGCACTCGGCTGGCTCAGCTAGGTCCGGAAGGGAATTAAGACATCACCATGAACAACACCATCGAGACTGCCGAGCGCGCTGAGTTCACTCAGCCGGCATCCATCGTCGACGGCGTCAGCCTCGGCACCATCCTGGACAACGCCGAGCCCAAGGGCGTTCCGACCAAGGACATGTGGGACTGGCAGAAGGACCACATGAACCTGGTCTCTCCGCTCAACCGCCGCAAGTTCGAGGTCCTCGTCGTCGGCACCGGCCTGTCCGGCGGCGCCGCCGCAGCCGCCCTCGGCGAGCTGGGTTATAACGTCAAGGTCTTCACCTACCACGACGCCCCGCGTCGCGCGCACTCCATCGCCGCCCAGGGTGGCGTCAACTCCGCCCGCGGCAAGAAGGTCGACAACGACGGCGCCTACCGCCACGTCAAGGACACCGTCAAGGGCGGCGACTACCGCTGCCGCGAGTCCGACTGCTGGCGCCTGGCCGTCGAGTCCGTCCGCGTCATCGACCACATGAACGCCATCGGCGCCCCCTTCGCCCGCGAGTACGGCGGCACCCTGGCCACCCGTTCCTTCGGTGGCGTGCAGGTCTCCCGCACCTACTACACCCGCGGCCAGACCGGTCAGCAGCTGCAGCTTTCCACCGCCTCCGCGCTGACCCGTCAGATCGGCCTGGGCAACGTGGAGATCTTCACCCACGCTGACCTCGTCGACCTCATCGTCACCGAGCGGGACGGCCAGAAGCGCTGCGAGGGCATCGTCACCCGCAACCTCATCACCGGCGAGCTCACCCCGTTCACCGGCCACGCCGTCATCCTCGCCACCGGCGGTTACGGCAACGTGTACCACATGTCCACGCTGGCCAAGAACTCGAACGCGGGCGCCCTCATGCGCGCCTACGAACTCGGCGCCTACTTCGCCTCCCCGGCCTTCATCCAGTTCCACCCGACCGGCCTGCCGGTCAACGCGACCTGGCAGTCGAAGACCATCCTCATGTCGGAGTCCCTACGTAACGACGGTCGCATCTGGTCCCCGAAGGAGCCCAAGGACGACCGCGACCCGAACTCCATCCCGGAGGAGGAGCGCGACTACTTCCTGGAGCGCCGCTACCCGGCCTTCGGCAACCTGGTTCCCCGCGACGTCGCGTCCCGCGCGATCTCCCAGCAGATCAACGCCGGCCTCGGCGTGGGCCCGCTGCACAACTCCGCGTACCTGGACTTCCGCGACGCCATCGAGCGCCTGGGCAAGGACACCATCCGCGAGCGTTACTCCAACCTCTTCAAGATGTACGAGGAGGCCATCGGTGAGGATCCCTACACCTCCCCGATGCGTATCGCCCCCACCTGCCACTTCACCATGGGTGGCCTGTGGACCGACTTCAACGAGATGACCTCCATCCCGGGCCTGTTCTGTGCCGGTGAGGCCTCCTGGACCTACCACGGTGCGAACCGCCTGGGTGCGAACTCCCTGCTGTCCGCCTCCGTCGACGGCTGGTTCACCCTGCCGTTCACCGTCCCGAACTACCTGGCCAACCACCTCGGCGAGGCTGTCCTGCCGGCGGACTCCCCGGAGGCCGCGGAAGCCGTCGAGCGTGCCCAGGCCCGCATCGACCGCCTGCTCAACATCAAGGGCCCGAACCCGCACGGTGCCGACTACTACCACCGTCAGCTCGGCGAGATCCTCTACTTCGCCTGCGGCGTGTCCCGTAACGTCAAGAACCTGCAGGAGGCGATCGTCAAGATCCGCGAGATCCGCGCGGACTTCTGGGCCAACGTCGTCGTCCCGGGCGAGCAGAACTACATGAACCAGGCTCTCGAGTACGCGGCGCGCGTCGCCGACTACATCGACCTGGGTGAGCTCATGTGCGTCGACGCTCTCGACCGCGACGAGTCCTGTGGTGCACACTTCCGCGACGATCACCTCTCCGAGGACGGAGAGGCCGAGCGCGACGATGAGAACTGGTGCTTCGTCTCCGCATGGGAGCCGGCCGGCGAGGGCAAGTTCATCCGCCACGCTGATCCCCTGTACTTCGAATCGATCCCGCTGCAGACAAGGAACTACAAGTAATGAAGCTGACACTTGAGATCTGGCGTCAGGCCGGACCGACTCACGAAGGCGCCTTCGAGACCGTCGATGTCCCGGACGCTGTTCCGCAGATGTCGATCCTGGAGCTGCTCGACCACGTCAACAACCGGCTCATCGAGCAGAACCTCGAGCCGTACATGTTCGCCTCCGACTGCCGTGAGGGCATCTGCGGCACCTGTGGCCTCATGGTCAACGGTCGTCCGCACGGCCCGGGCCAGAACACCCCGGCCTGCCAGCAGCGCCTCGTCGGCTACAACGACGGTGACGTCATCAAGCTGGAGCCGATGCGTTCCGCCGCGTTCCCGGTGATCAAGGACATGGTCGTCGACCGTTCCGCACTGGATCGCGTCATGGAGAAGGGTGGTTACGTCTCCATCAACGCCGGCACCGCCCCGGACGCCGACACCCTCCACCAGAACCACGAGACCGCCGAGTTCGCCCTCGACCACGCCGCCTGCATCGGCTGTGGCGCCTGCGTCGCCGCCTGCCCGAACGGTGCTGCGCACCTGTTCACCGGCGCGAAGCTGGTCCACCTCTCCCTCATGCCCCTGGGCAAGGAGGAGCGTGGCAAGCGTGCCCGTCACATGGTCGACGAGCTGGAGACCAACTTCGGCCACTGCTCGCTGTACGGCGAGTGCGCCGACGTCTGCCCCGCGGGCATCCCGCTGACCGCCGTCTCGGCGATCAACAAGGAGCGCGCACGTGCCGCCTTCCGCGGCAAGGACGACTAAGCTCGTTAAGTAACTTCAGTTCCGAGAGACGAAAGCGAGAGCACTCATGAGTTCCAACAACCATGCGGTTGCGGACCAGGCATCCGAGAGCTTCCCCAACTACGCCCCGAAGATCCATGAGGCATACATTGAGGGCTACGACCCGGTGTCCCTGGGTGCCCACCACTCCTCCCTGGAGCGGTCCTCCACCTGGATCGGCATGGGTCTCATTCTCACCTCCCTGGCCGGTATCGGCATCCTCATCTGGGTGGCAGCCAACTACCTCTGGGGCCAGGGCGTCGCCCCGGCCGAGTACAACCTGATGATGTTCTTCTGGATCGGCCTGGCCATCGCGGTCGTCCTCCTCGTCGGTGGCTTCGGCCTCATCTGGCGCGGCCGCCGGTTCTACCGGGAGTACCGCGACACCACCGGTCGCCGTAACTAGACCGTTGCGTCGCTGACGTCTTTCGCTCCGACAGCTCCGCCCCGCATTCCGCGGGCGCGGAGCTGTCGGCGTTCCTCATGCCTGTCCGCGCCCGGGCCTGCCGTACCGTGGAGCGCATGTCGCGGAAGATCATCATCGTCCTGGTCACCATCATCGTCGCCATCACGTCGTTCAACCTCTTCCAGCTGGCGCTCGATCTGCTCTAGGGATAATGGGGAACATGGGTAAGCACAGTTTGACCGCCGGCACCACGGGCACGGACTCCGGGGCCGGGTTGGAGCCGTTGCTCGACACCCGGGGGGTGCCGGGCCCGAGCCCCGAGGTCGAGGCCCGGCGTCGGCGCACCCTGCGCAACCACAAGGCCTTCGTCACCGGGCTGCTCATCGTCGCCGCGGTCATTTTCCTGGTCTGCAGCTGGTGGCAGAGCCAGCCGGGCGGGGCGCCGACGTGGGTGGGATACGTCCGGGCCGCGGCCGAGGCCGGCATGATCGGTGGCCTGGCCGACTGGTTCGCGGTCACCGCCCTGTTCCGTCATCCCATGCGCATCCCCATCCCGCACACGGCGCTGATCCCGAAGAAGAAGGACCAGCTGGGTGAGGCGCTCTCGGGGTTCGTCGGCGAGAACTTCCTCAACGCGGAGCTGATCACCGAGAAGGTGAGCTCCGCGAACATCCCGGAACGGATCGGGGCGTGGCTCGCGGAGGAGGAGAATTCCCGGAAGCTCTCCCGTGAGGCGGGCCGGTTGACGGCCAACGCGGTCCGGGCGTTGGACCCGAAGGACGCGGAGGCGCTCATCCAGTCCCAGCTCATCGACAAGCTCGCCGGCCCGGACTGGGGGCCACCGGCGGGTCGGATGCTCGCGGATCTCATCGAGGACGGCCGCACCGAGCCGATCGTCCAGGAGGTGGTGACCTGGGTCCACCGGAAGGTCCGGGGGATGGAGGACACCGTGACGGTGCTCATCGACGAGCGTATGCCGCAGTGGTCACCGAAGTTCGCCAAGGAACTGGTCGGCGCGAAGGTGTACAAGGAGCTGGTCGGCTTCACCGCGGCTGTGGCGAATGACCCGCAGCATGAGGCCCGTAACGCCATCCGCCGTTTCCTCGGCGACCTGGCCGACGATCTCCAGCACGATCCGACGATGATCGCCCGGGTGGAGGGTCTCAAGCACGATCTCATGGGCTCGACCCCGGTGCGGGGCGCGGCCGGGAGCATCTGGGCGAGCGCCTCCGCCTCACTCATCGAGGCGGCGGGTGATGAGACGTCGATGCTGCGCACCAAGATCACCGAGCTCGGCGTCACGTGGGGCAACAACATCCAGTCCGATCCGGAGCTGCGGGCGAGTCTGGACCGCCGGATCACCGGTGTGGCGGCGTTCCTGGCGGAGAACTACGCCGGGGAGGTCACCGCCATCATCTCGGAGACCGTGCAGCGCTGGGACGCGGAGGAGGCCAGCGACAAGATCGAGCTCATGGTGGGCAAGGATCTGCAGTTCATCCGGCTCAACGGCACGATCGTCGGTGCGCTGGCGGGACTTCTTATTTACACTGTGAATCACCTGCTCTTCGGAGCGTAGCGCTCTCACAGTCAAGAAGGGATCGACCATGAACACCCCGAACGACAACCTCCACCAGACCCCGGAGGAGAACAACTCCCTGCTGGACAATCTCCGCGAGCCGTTCCAGGCCTGGGTGACCGCGGGCTCCCGTCTCGGTGACGTGGTCTCCGATTTCGCCGGCCGGTTCCGGGAGGACCGTGAGCAGTCGGATCTGACCCCCGGTGCCCACGCGATCCACACCCCGGTCGAGGAGGAGGACTCCACCCTCGGCCGTCTCAAGGCGGCGACCCAGGAGGCCCGCACCGGTCTGTCGGGTGCGAGCAGCACCGATGACTACCGGAACGTCTCCGCCACCTTCGCCAGCCGGGCGGAGGACATCCTGCGTGACCTGGCGGCCTCCGCCCGTCGGGCCGCGGCCGAGACGAAGGACTCCACGGCGGCAGAGGAGGCCAAGTCCGCTCTCAACACCGCCGTGGGTTCGGTGCGCAGCACCTTCGACGAGACGGTCAGCCAGGCGAAGGCCCGCCGTGCCGCGGGCGCAACTTCGGGCGCTGACAACGAGGATTCGTTGTTCGACGATCTGCGTGAGCGCCTGGAGGTGCTCATCAACCGGGCCCGCGCTGCCGCGGACCGGGACGGTGCCACCGATGTCACTCCGGCCCCGGGTGCGGCCCCGGGTGCGACTACGACGGACGGACCGGTCCCGCATATGATCGACGGAGAGGTCGTGGACACCGACGACCGCCCCAGCGACAAGGACGTCTAAGAACCACCATGCTTGCCCAACAACTCATCTTCGGTTACCAGATCCTCGAACTGGTGCTGTTCTCCATCATCGCGCTCTCAGGTGTGGTGGGGGCCTTCTTCGCGGCCACCACCCGCGATGACGCGTACACGGCCGGGGACCGGCAGTCCAAGTTGATCTGGGTGGCCATTCTCGTCGCCTCGGCGTTCGTGGTGTTCACCCGTGTGCCGTTCCTGTCGTGGGCGGGCATGGTCGCGATCGGCGTCTACTGGTTCGATGTCCGCCCGCACCTGCGGTCGCTGGTCAGCGGCAACGGTGGCTGGTAGTTGCCGTGATTGATGATCAGGCGTGGCTGATGGGCCGCGCCTTTCTTCTGCTTGTCGACGTCCCCGTCACCCCCACCCAGGCCCGTCACCGTGCGTTGGCGGCTCGCGATGCGGGGCTGGCGGGGGTCGTCGTCTCTCCGAGTCATCTCGCGGCCGTGGGGGAGCCGGCGGGCCTGACCGTCGCGTCGGTGGTGGGCTACCCCTCGGGTCGGCACCACAGTCTGGTCAAGGCCGCCGAGGCGCGGCTGGCGGTACAGCAGGGGGCGGGGGAGATCTGGCTGACCCCGGACGCCACGGTCGATGACCCCAACACTCTGCTGGCGGAGTTCGTGGCGGTCCGCGAGGCGGTGCCGGCGCCGGTGCATCTGGCGGTGCTGGTGGACGGCCCGCACGGGGAGGCGGCCGCGGAGGCGGCCCGTCTGGCAGGTGCTGACCGGGTGGTGTCGGGGGCGTCGATACGCACGGACCTGCCGCGCACCGCGGTCGGCGCCGATGATCTGGCCGGGGTCATCGCCGCGCTGGAGGCCGGTGCCGACCGGGTCGGTGTGAGTGAGTTGTCAGCGCTGCTCGACGGCTGAGGTGGACCCGGCGATGGAGTTGAGGTTGAGGTTGTCGCCGGAGACGACGACGCGGGCGCCGTTGTCGATGACCTCGAAGGAGTCGATTCTCACCTGCCCGCTCTGATCGGTGACGCTCTCGGCGAGACCCCGGGTGATCATGTCGGTGACCTGCTCAGGCAGGTCGAAGCCGAAGAGGGAGGCGCCGGTGGCCTCGAAGGTGAGCTGGCCGTCGACGGGGACCGGGGTGAGGTTGAGGGTGGCCGCGCCGTCGGTGAACTCCACGTCGAGGGTGTTGCCGGCCGGGTTCGCGGTGATGTCGGTGACCCGGATGAGCCCCTGGACCAGGGCGCCCACGCCCTCGGTGCCGGACTGCTGTTCGGCCATCGATCGCTGGACGGTGGCCAGCAGGTAGTCTTCCGGCACCTCGGTGGAGGTGACCATGTGGGCGGCCACCGGGTTGTCCGGGTCGGAGATCCGCAGGTCGGTGAGCTGGACGTGGGCGGCGGGGGAGCCGTTGATCTCCGGGAGCTCACCCTGGGTGATGCTCAGGGTGGAGGGGGTGGTGATCTCCACCTCGGGGATGACGCCGCGGACCGCGGAGACGATCAGCGGGGTGGCTCCGAAGGCGATGGTGGGGTCCTCGCTCAGTGTCGTGCCCTGTTCCTGTGCCTCGGCGCGGAATCCGTCGCGCAGTTCCTTGCCCACGAACCAGCGCAGTCCGAACTCGGCCACGAGCACGAGGATGAGGACGGCGACGAGGAGGCCGAGGAGGAACTTGCCGATGGTGGAGGAGGTTGAGCGAGCCATGCCCACCAGTGAACCGCAGATCAGTGGGCCGGGGCAACCGTTGCCCAGGGAACTGTCAGGAGATTGTCACGGACCTTGCGGCGGACGGGGGTCAGCGGCACGCCGTCGTCGATGAGCAGCTGCCGGGCCTGCCGCCACCGCACCCGCGGGCCGTAGGGTTCCCACCCGGCGGATCGGTCCCAGGCGCTGTCGGCGGCGGCCAGCAGGGCGTGGACCGGTTCGCCGGGGACGTTGCGGTGGATGAGGGCCTTGGGCAGGCGTTCCGCGACGTCGGAGGGGCGTTCGACGTCGAAGGGGTCCCAGGCGAGGGTGAGGGAGACGGGGCCGGCGGCGTCGAGAAGCACCCACGTGGCCCGGCGGCCGAGCTCGTCGCAGGTGCCCTCCACGAAGAGTCCGCCGGGGGCGAGGTGGCCGCACACGGTGGACCACACCTGCGCCACCTGGTCGACGTCATACTGGCGCAGCACGTTGAACGCCCGGACGAGGTGGGGACGGTAGCCGGCGAGTTCGAAGCCGCCGAGCTGGAAACGCACCCCGTCGCGCGGGGGCAGGACCCGGTCCGGGTCGATCTCCAGGCCCACGACCTCGATGTCGGGGCGGACGGTGCGCAACCGGGTGGCCCACTCCACGGTGGTGGCGTGGGAGGCGCCGTACCCGACGTCGACGGCGAGCGGGTGCGCGGCGTCGGCAAGCAGCTCGCGGACCCGGGGATGGTGGATGGTCCACCGGTCGGAGCGGCGCAGGCGGTTGAAGCCGGTGGTGCCGCGGGTGATGACGCCGAAAGGCCGACCCTGCCCGGGCTCCGCGCGGAGATTATGGGCATGGTCGGCCATGGAGAAACCGGGGGTGCCTAGAGGTTCTCGGTGATCCAGGTGTCGGTGAGCTGACCCTCGTTGGTGAACAGCTCGCCCAGAGCCTCGCCGACCTTCGGTTCGATGGCCGGGCCCATGAACGGGATGTTGACGGAGACGTCGTTGGTGTAGGACAGGGTGGTGGTGTCCGCGTCGCCGGTGAGCTGGATGTCACCGTTGAAGTCGACCGGGGTGCCCTTGACGTCGGCGGTGTAGGAGATGTGCGAGGCGTTGTCGGTGAGCGGGCCGACGGTGACCACGCGCTTGACCTTGAGCGCCTGGGAGATCATCGCGCGGACGGCCTCCGGCAGGACGTCGAGCGGGAGGACCTCGAAGAGGGTGGCCACGGCACCGCCCTCGGTGGCCTCGAAAGCGTTGACCTCGCCCGGCTCCGGGGAGAGGTTCTTCGCGATGTACGCCCAGTAGTCGGCGTTGGTCAGCGCGGCGTGGACCTTCTCGGCCGGCTGATTGATGGTTACGGTGTTCTCACTACGGGTTGCCATGAACAACAGACTACCGTTAATCCCGTGACTGACTCCTCCACGACCCCAGACATTGCCGCCCGTCTCCGGGAGATCGACGATGTCACCCTCGATGACACCGTCACCTTCGCCGACCTGACCACCCTCCACCTCGGCGGGAAGCCCCGGCTCACCGTCCGCTGCGGCACCGACTCCGCGGTGGCCGAGGTGGTCATGCTTCTCGACGCCCTGGCGGTTCCCCTCCTCATCGTCGGCGGCGGGTCCAACCTCGTCGTCGCCGACGGCGACCTCGATCTCGTCGCCGTCGTCGTGGAGAACACCGAGGTCACCGTCTCCGAGCACGGCCTGGTCCGTGCGGACGCGGGTGCGGTGTGGGACGACGTGGTCCTCGCCTCCGTCGAGGCCGGTCTCGGCGGCATCGAGTGCCTGTCCGGCATTCCCGGCTCCGCCGGTGCGACCCCCGTCCAGAACGTCGGGGCCTACGGTGCGGAGATCTCCGACGTCCTCGTGCAGGTCCTCCTGCTCGAACGCGACACCGGTGAGATGGCCTGGGTCCCGGCCGCCGA
>Ga0123333_10004349_pt1 | contig 13299 bp, 10 predicted proteins | sample BioC12SIPDNA_3_FD_89957 | JGI IMG/M metagenome (GOLD analysis project Ga0123333, IMG submission 89957) | Anaerobic biogas reactor microbial communites from Washington, USA - Biogas_R2_B C12 SIP DNA | ecosystem: Engineered > Bioreactor > Anaerobic > Unclassified | place: Washington, USA...
AAAAAAGTGAATGTTCTGTGGGCGGCGGGCGACAATGGGGCGGACTGTCGCTATGGTGGACGTATGGTTAATCGAGAGTGAATCGATACCTTGCGGGAGGGTGGATTATGCTGGGTCGCTTGTCCGTGGCTGCGATGCTGATGGTGGCGGGGTTCGAGGTTGCGCACGCGCAGATCGTGTCCAATCCCGTGGTCACTTCTCTGCCGCCGTACCCGGTCGTGCAGGCTTCTGCACTGCCCAGTGCGGCGCCGGTGCCTGCGGACGTCTGCACGCCTCCGGTGGTGACCTATTACACTCCGCTGGCCACGCGCACGATCGTGCCCGCGCCACTCACGCGCTGGCCGGCGCCGACCGTCACGTATCGGGTGGCGGCGCCCAGCTGTTGTGGGCCGGCCGTTGTGCCAGCCGTGCCGGTGGCGACCTACTACGCTCCGGTTACGGCGTATCGGGTGCCGGCCGGCAGCGTGTCGGCTGTTCCGCCGCGTCTGACCACCAGCTCCAGTCCGCTGACGCATTATCGGATGCCTGCGCCGCCGGCGAGCGGCATGTTGTCCGCGCCGATCGCAGCGCCGCCGGTGGGCGTCTACTACCCGCCTGCTGCCGCCGTCGCACCGGCGCCATCCGTTCCGGTCATGCCGGCGCGCAGCGGTTGTGGATGCGGAGGTGGCTAGGCGACCCAGGCCATTAGGCGACCCAAGGCGACCCAGACAGTCATGACATGGTATCTTGTCTACAACATCAGCGAATGGCTGATCCGGTTGGTCATGTTGCCCGTCGTGACGTACCGGCGCAAGCCGAGCGCTGCCATGTCCTGGCTGTTGCTGATCTTCTTTTTGCCCTGGTTCGGGCTGGTGCTGTATCTGCTCTTCGGCACGCGGCGGCTGCCGCTTGTGCGTCGCCGGCGGATCGCGGAGATTTCGCAGAAGCTCGAGGCGGAGGCCCGGCGTTTCCACGGGGACCCCAACATTGTGCATCCCGATCTCGGTCCGCGGCTGGCCTCGACCATACAGATCGCCGAGCAGTTGGGGAACTTTCCGATTCTCGGTGGCAATAATGCGGTGTTCCTGGCCGACACCGACCTGGTCATTGACCAGATGATTGACGACATGGATCGTGCGCAGCATCACATCCACATGCTGTTCTACATCTTCTGGGACGACGAGACGGGGGACCGGGTGATCGATGCGCTGGGGCGGGCTGTCCGCCGGGGCGTGGCCTGCCGGGTGCTGGTGGACGACGTGGGGTCGCGCAAGCCCTACCGCACGCTGGCGGCCAAGATGCAGGCGTGTGGTGTGTCGCTGCACACCACCCTGCCCGTCGGCCTCTTTCGCAGCAAGATGACGCGCATTGACATGCGGAACCATCGCAAGCTGACCGTCATCGATGGCCGTATCGCGTACACCGGATCGCAGAACATCGTCAACGCCAGCTACGGGCACAAGGACATGGCCTGGCACGACATGATGGTGCGGCTGACCGGCCCCATCACGCTGGAGTTGCAGGCGATCTTTGTCACCGACTGGCACCAGGAGACGCACGAGGTGTTGACCGGCCCGGCGATCTTCGTGCCGCCGGTGCCGGCCGGCTCGGTGCCGGCCCAGACCCTGCCGAGTGGGCCGACGTTTCCGGTGGAGAACTACCAGCGACTGGTGGTCAGCGCCATCTATGACGCGCTCCGGCGTGTGATCATTACGACCCCCTATTTCGTGCCGGACGAGCCGCTGTTACAGGCGATTCAGGCGGCGGCGTGGCGTGGCGTGCAGGTGGATCTGATTGTACCGCAGCGCTGCGATCAGATCATTGTGGGGGCGGCCGCCCGCGCCTACTATGAGGACGTGCTGGAGGCCGGTGCGAATGTCTATCTGCACACCCAGGGGTTGCTGCATTCCAAGACCATGACGGTCGACGAGTCGCTGGCGCTCATCGGCTCGAGCAATTTCGACATCCGTTCGTTTGCCATCAACTTCGAACTCAACATGCTGCTGTACGGGGCCGATGTGACGTGTGCCCTGCGTGACCAGCAGTTGCGGTACCTGCGCGACTCGATCAAACTCGACGCGCGGGAGTGGCGTCAGCGTCCGAGCTGGCGGGTGCTGCTGGATAACATGGCCCGGCTCATGAGCCCTTTGCTGTGAGGAAGGGGAGAGCGATGCCCACACTGCGCGAGATCTGTACCTGTCTCCACGCCCTGGCGCCTCCCAGCCTGGCGGAAGACTGGGACAACGTCGGACTGCTTACCGGCGATCCGGCCATGGATGTCGCGCGCGTGATGACGTGCCTGACGGTCACGCCGGAGACTGCTGGGGAGGCGGTGGCACGGCAGGCCGATCTGGTGGTCAGCCACCATCCGCTCCCGTTCCGTCCGGTGCAGCGGCTGGTGACGGACACCACCGTCGGGCGGCTGTTGTGGCAGTTGACGACACATCGGATTGCCGTCTACAGCCCGCACACCGCCTTCGATTCCGCCCCGCACGGGATCAATCAGCACCTGGCGGCCGGTCTGGGCCTGGAGGGCATTCAGCCCCTCCTGCCGATCGCGGGTGCGCCGGCCGACACGGGGCGGGGGCGGATGGGCTGCCTGCCGCAGCCCGCGACGCTGTACGACCTCATCGGTCGGCTCAAGCAGTTCCTGGCGCTCGAGCACCTGCACTATGTCGGCGCGCTCGATCACCGGATCACACGCGTCGGCGTCGCGTGCGGTGCCGCCGGTGAGTTCCTGCTCCCGGCGCGCGAGGCCGGCTGCCACCTGCTCGTGCTGGGCGAGACCAACCTGCATACGTGCTTGGAGGCGCTCGCCACCGGCGTCGCGCTGGCCCTGCCCGGCCATTTCGCCAGCGAACGGTTCGGGGTCGAGCGTCTGGCGGACGAACTGGCGGCCGCATTCCCGCAGGTCGAGGTCTGGGCGAGCGCGGACGAACGTGACCCGCTCGCCTGGCACTAGGCGCGCCGGGCCGCGGTGGCTCGGGTGTCCTCGCGCACCGGGCGTCGGGTGGCACGCGTCAGGAGTGGTCCTCGCGGCGCGAGTGACGTTTGATCATGGTCACTTCGTTGCCCTGTCCGTTGAACTCCACGGCATCCATGAACGTGCGCATCAGCAGCAGGCCGCGGCCGCTGGCCTTATCCAGGTTCTCGGGGTCGGTCGGGTCGGGTAGGGAGGTCGGATCGAAGCCGGGCCCCTGGTCCCGCACGGTGAACGTCGCATCGTTGCGCGTGAACCGGGCGTGCACGTCGATCACACGGTCACAAAAGGGCGCGGTGCGAAGACGGTCCGCCACGGTCTGCCGGTACACGTCGCTGTTCCCCGTGCGGAGGGCGGAGTTGATCTCCAGGTTGCCGTGAAACATGGCGTTGTTGATCGCTTCTTCCAGGGCCACACAGACGCGAATGCCGCAATCGGTGTCGCACGATCCCACGATTCGAATCGTGCGGTGCAGGTAGTTGATCAGCGGACCGATCAGCGCCGAGTCATTCCGGATACGGAAGCTCGCTTCACTGTGGGTCAGGCAATCCATCAACTGCAGCTCGCTGCGCGCTTCCTGGGACGCGTCGAGCACACTCTCGACGGTGTCGAGCAGGAGTGACGCCAGCAGCTTCTTGGGCACATAGCTGGCGGCACCGGCCTTGAGGGCCTGCACCGCCGTCTGTTCGCTGCCGCGGCCGGTCATGAGAATCACGGGGATCAGTGGATGCCGGTCCGCCATGTGCGCGACCAGTTCCAGGCCATCCATCTCCGGCATGACCAGATCGGTCAGGACCAGGTCGGGAACGGACCGTTTGATCAGCTGCAGCGCTTCACACCCGTTGTCAGCGAATTCCAGCTCGAGCTGTGGCGATTTGCGCAGGAGTCCCGCAACTCTGCTTCGATCGACCGGCGAGTCGTCGACCACGAGCACGGTGGGCATGGATACGTTCCTGGAAGGGTCTGTAAGCCGCAAACCTACTGATGCCGATACTTGATCAGCGTTACCTCGTTACCGCGATCATTGTATTTTACCTCGTCCATGAAGGCCTGCATCAATACGATACCGCGCCCCGTGTCGGCCTCCAGGCTGCCGAGGTCCCCTTTGCTGGGGCGCCGCGTTGTGTCGAATCCGCGGCCGTCGTCCCGGATGACGAACACTGCCTGTCCACTGTCGATGTGCACGTGAACATGGATGCGGCGGTCGGCGAACTCTGGTTGCATCAGCCGTTCCCGCACGACTGCGATCTCCTCGCCGGCCATCAGTTCTTCGAAACTCTCCCGCGTCTGCTCGAAGCTGATCTCCAGGTTCCCGCGGTACAGCGCGTTGGAGAGAGCTTCCTTGAGCGCCATGCCGACGCGGAACCGATCGGTGTCATCGCACAGTCCCATGCCGTACAAGATCTGCTGGAACAGATCGATGAACGGATCGAACAGTGCCGGGTCATTCTCCAGCGTCAGATCGAACTCGGTGCGATCGATGCTGCCCACCAGCCGCTCGTAGCTGAGTTTGGCCCGGGTGAGCGCCAGGACTTCGTCGATCGTGTTGATGAGCGTCTTGCCGACAATCACCTTGGGGACGTAACTCGCCGCGCCGTGCTCCAGCGCCTGGACCGCCAGCTCTTCACTACCTTGCCCCGTGATCAGGATGACGGGCACACCGGCGTAGTGGATCCGCATCGCGCGCACCAGTTCCAGGCCGTTCTTGGCCGGCATGTTGATGTCCGTCACCACGATGTCGGGCCGGGTCTGTTCCATCTTCCGCAGGGCATCGGTACCGTCTTCGGCATAGCTGACCTGGAAGTCCGGCCGCTGTTCCAGCAAGCCGCCCACGATGCGCCGATCGACCGCCGAATCGTCTACTACCAGTATGTTTATCATGCCAGTCACCGGATCTCTTCGAGGTTACCGATCGCGTGACCTTTCGGTCACAGGTTCAGGATCACGCGTCCATGCATGTAATCTACCAGAAGCGGTGTCAAGCGTGCCATCTCCCGCTCCACGTCTGCCAGCGTCTCCCGGGCCTGGGCCAGGCTGCTGCTGGCTCCCATCGTCTCGAGCTGCAACGCCAGTTCGGACACCTGGTTGGCACCGAAGTAGCGTGTGGACCCTTTGAGCGTGTGGGCGGCCCGCTGCAGCGTTCGGCTGTCGGGCTGTTCGATCGCTGAGCGGATTGTCGTCAACAGGCGGGGCGCTTCGTCGAGGAACGCTTCGACGATTTCGCGGAGCAGGTGCCGGTCGCCGTTGACACTGTGCAGGGCTTCACACCAGTCGATTATCGGGACGGTCCGCGGCCTGGCGGCTGCGCCCCCCGGGCTGCCCGCCGCCGTGCCGTCCGAGCTGGCCGCGGCCAGCGCCTCGTACAGCCGGGCCGCGCGGATCGGCTTGGACACGTAGTGGTCCATGCCCGCCGCCAGGCAGCGTTCGCGATCCCCCTTCATGGCGTGGGCCGTCATGGCCACGATCGGCACGTGCCGGTCGGTGTTCCGTTCGCGGGTACGAATGGCGCGGGTGGCTTCCAGCCCATCCATGATCGGCATCTGCACATCCATCAACACGACGTCAAACGTCTGCTGTTCCAGCAGGTTCACCGCCTGCCGGCCATCGGACACCACCGTCACGTCGTGGTCCGGCTCCAGCAGGCCCAGGGCGAGCTTCTGGTTCATGGCGCTGTCCTCGGCCAGCAGGATCCGCAGGCGTGGCAGTGCCGCCGGCGCGCACGGCGGTGCGGCGGGGCGGGACACTTCCGGCGCGTCACGCCCCAGCGAGGCCGCGATCGCTTCGAGCAGGTCCGATTGTTTGACCGGTTTGGCAACCTGTGCTGTAACCTGCAACCGCTCGCACTGGTCCAGTTCGTCATGCATGTGGGCGGAGGTGAGCATGATCACGGGCAGCTTGGCCGTCGCCGGATTCTCGCGCATGGTCTCGACGAGCGTGAAGCCGTCGACGTCAGGCATGCGCACGTCGGCGACGAGCAGCTGGAAGGGGGTGTCGGTCCGGCTGCGTTGTTCGAGCAGGTCGATGGCGTCCCGCGCGCGGGCCATGGTGGTGGGCATGAGCCCCCAGCTGCAGAGCATGTCGGTCAGCACGCGGCGCGTGGTCTCGTTGTCGTCGACGATCAGGACTCGCGCGCCGGACAATGCCGTGTCCGTGGGGGGCGCTTCCGGCGCCTCCATCGCACCTGTGAAGCGGGCCGTGAAATAGAAGACGCTGCCCTGCCCCAGCCGGCTCTCCACCCAGATGCGTCCCCCCATCAGCTCGGTCAGTTTGCGGCAGATGGCCAGTCCCAGCCCGGTGCCGCCGAACCGGCGGGTCAATGTCCTGTCGACTTGTTCGAACGCCTCGAAGATTCCCGACAGCTTGGCGTCGGGGATGCCGATGCCCGTGTCCCGCACCGAGAACTCCAGCGTTACATCCTCTTCCGTGCGCTCGGCCACCCGCGCGCGCAGCACGATTTCGCCGCGCTCGGTGAACTTCAACGCGTTGCCGATCAGGTTCACGACCACCTGCCGCAGTCGCCCGGCGTCACCGACGAGCAACTCTGGCACATCCGGATGAATGTCGCTGGCGATCTCCAGGTCGGCATGGCGCGAACGGTGCGCCAGGCTGCGGAGGGCATCCCCCAGGCACTCCCGCAGCTGGAACGGCTCGGACTCCAACTCCAGCTTGCCGGCCTCGACTTTGGAGAAGTCGAGCACCTCGTTGATGACGTCGAGCAGCGCTTCGCCGGACTCGTAGACCATTTTGAGAAACTCGGTCTGCCGCTGTTTCACGCGACCGCTCAACAGCAGCTCGGTCATGCCGATGATGGCGTTGAGCGGCGTGCGGATCTCGTGGCTCATGTTCGCCATGAAGTCGCTTTTGGCCTGGTTGGCGGCCTCCGCGGCCGCCTTTGCCTTGTTCAGCTCCAACTCCGCCTGCTTCCGCACCGTCGTGTCGCGCGCTACCGCGTACAACAGCGACTCGCCCGCCTGCAGCGCCGGACAGGTCCAGGCCAGCCAGCGGTAGGATCCGTCTCTGCACCGGTACCGGCATTCATGCCCGACCATGTCCGCGCCCTGGCGCACACGCTCCATGGCGCGCGTCATCGCATGCCGGTCCTCCCGGTGCAAAAAGTCGACGATCGGCTGTGCCAACAGCTCGTCGGCCGTGTAGCCCAGCGACTTCTCGAACGCCGGATTCACGCGCTTGAAGCACCCGTCGATGCCGGCCACGCACATCATGTCGAGCGAGACGGCGAACAGCCGGTCAAACTCCTGCTGGGCTCGCACCCGCTCCGTGACATCCCAGAACATGCCCTGGATGCCGATCACCTGGCCGTGCGCGTCGCGTGCCGGTGCCTTCAGAACGTGCACGTACCGTTTCTGGTTGTCCGAGCCGTAGTTCTCCTCCACGTCCTCCCAGACCTGATTCGTCTCCATCACGTACCGGTCGTCATTGCGGTACTTGTGCGCATTCCCAGCCGGATACAGGTCGAGGTCGGTCTTGCCCAGGATGTCTGACAGGGGGCGGCCAATCGACTCACAGAAACGCTGGTTGGCCGAGACGATCCGCCCCTCCAGGTCCTTACGGAACACATTCAGAGGCAGACTCTCCACGAGCGATTTGTATTCGGCCTGCGAAGCCAGCAAAGCTGCCTCCGCCCGCTTGCGGCCGGCAATCTCTCGCTCGAGCTGTCCCGAGTCCCACAGGCCGTGCAAAAACCCTTGGATTCGCTTCCACATGGCGCCCTCTCCCGACAGGGCCGCTACTCAGGGGCCGCTAGGGGCCGCTACTCGCGTGTGCGATACATCCGTCTGTTGAGTCTACCGCCTGACGCGGTCGTATGCAATTTATGCCACAGCCGGTCCCACGCCTGGCTTGCCGCGGCCGTGGCCACCCGCTCTGGTGGTGTCCGAAGTTGACGTGCAGCCTATGACACTTAGAATTGGTGGCCGTCCTCGCGCCCGTCGTGCGCAGCGGTCGGCCACCTGTGCCTGAACGTGAACCGAAAAGTATGCGCACCTTGCCCATTCGCTCTCTGACTGCACTGCCGATATTCAACGAAGCACAGCACGTGGATCGTGTGCTGAACGAAGTGCGGCGCTACGCGTCAGACGTGCTGGTCGTGGACGACGGATCGACCGACGCCACGGCAGCGCACCTGGCGGCGCACGCGGACATTGCGGTCGTGAGGCACGAGCAGAATCAGGGGTATGGGGCCGCTTTGCGTACGGCGTTCGCCTATGCCGTGGATCGCCGTTACGACGTGCTGGTGACAATTGATTGTGATGGTCAGCACGAGCCGCAACGGATCCCGCGCTTTGCGGCGGCGTGCGGCGGTGCGGACATTGTCTCGGGGAGTCGTTACCTCAGGAAATACGTGGGGGACTCGGCGCCGCCGGTGCAACGGCAGCGGATCAACCAGGAGTTGACCGCGGTCCTGAACCAGCGTCTGGGGCTGCAGTTGACCGACGCGTTCTGCGGTTTCAAGGCGTACCGGGTGGCTGCCCTGAAGTGCCTGCGGCTGGAAGAAAACGGCTATGCGATGCCGCTGGAGTTGTGGGTCCAGGCGGTGGCCCACGGGCTGCGGATTCGGGAGCTGCCCGTGCCGCTCGTATACCTGGAGGAAGAGCGGTCGTTTGGTGGCCAGCTGGATCATGCGGACACCCGTCTCCGCTACTATTATGAAGTGCTGGAACGCAGCCTGCGCGCCGCAGGGCTGGACGTACCGGCGACAGTGGGACGACGTGGTGACGGTGCGATGCGGCGGCGGGAGCGGTGCGGTGGCGGGAGCAGTGGATGAGTGAGACTGCCAGTTGGATTGCGTACAAGCGCTGGCGCGCTCCGCGCGAGGATGGGGAGGTGCTGTTCGATCCGCCTCTGGCGGACGGAGCGGCGCTTCTGGAGCAGAATCTGGCCCTGCGTCAGCAGGGGGATCTGGATCTGGCCGGGTGTCGGCTGAGCACACTGCGGGCCACGGCGCGGCGCCGTATGCTGGCCGAAGCGCGCCGGTACACGGCCGAGTATCGCGACCTGCCGGACAGTCACGCCGCGCCGGACACTCCGCTGATCCTGGCCGGTCACCAGCCGGAGCTGGTGCATCCTGGTGTGTGGTTCAAGAATTTCGTGTTGTCGTCACTGGTGCAGCGCGCCGCCGCACAGGCTGTCAATCTGCTGATCGACAATGATGCGGTTAAGAGCGTTGGGCTGCGCGTGCCGACGGGGACGGCCGCTGATCCCGTTGCGATCTCGGTCGACATGGATGCGCAGGTCGCTCCGATCCCGTACGAGGAGCGGCAGGTGCTGGACCATGCGGTGTTTGAGTCGTTTGGAGCGCGCGTGGCAGCGGCGGTGCGCCCGCTGGTCCGCCACCCGCTGATCGGCGACTTCTGGCCGCTGGCCACCACCGCTGCGGCTGCTCACGGGAACCTGGGCCGGGCGCTGGCGGCGGCGCGACACACGCTGGAAGGCCGATGGGGATTGTCCACGTTGGAACTCCCTTTGAGCCGCGTGTGCGAGGAGTGGGCATTCTGCCAGTTCGCTCTGTGTCTGCTGCGCGATGCGGCGCGGTTCCAGGAGATCCACAACAGCGCGCTGGCCGCCTACCGGCAGGTCAACCGGGTGCGCAGCCATACGCATCCGGTCCCAGACCTGCTGCGGCAGGACGACTGGCTGGAAGTTCCCTTCTGGCTCTGGACGCGGACCGATCCCACGCGCCGGCCGGTGTTCGTGCGGCGCGAGGCGTCGGCCGTGGTGATAACCGACCGCCGCAGGCTGCGGATCGCCCTGCCGGTCGGCACGGACGAGGATGTCGCGCGGTCGGCGGAGCGCATGGGCGGGTGGCGGGCCCAGGGAATTCGTCTGCGCCCGCGCGCACTGATCACCACGCTGTATGCGCGCCTGGTGTTGAGTGATGTGTTCATTCACGGGATTGGCGGCGCCAAGTACGATCAGTTGACCGATGCGATTGTCCGGCAGTTCTTCGGCGTGGAGCCGCCGGAGTACATCGTGGCGACCGCGACACTCAAGTTGCCTGTGCCGCGGCGATCGATCGAGCTGGCGGACGTGGCGCGGGTGGACCAGATGCTCCGCGAGCTGCGGTATCATCCGGAGCTGTACGTGGATGGTGATGCGGCCGCGCAGTCGCTGGTGGCCGCCAAGCGGCGCTGGATCGCGCAGCAGACATTACCGTACGAGCGTCGTGCGCGGCATGCGGAGGTAGAGCGGATTAATCGCCAGCTGTTCGCGCTGCAGCAGCAGCGCTACAAGCAGTTGCTGGTCGAACGTAACGAACTGCGAGCGCTGTGGCGCAAACAGACGATCTTGAATTCGCGCGAGTACGCGTTCTGTCTTTTTCCAGGTGAGACTTTGCGGACACGGCTACTGGAACTTTCACGCCAAGAACCGTAATCTATCGGTTGTGCGGGGCTATTGGGGGCATGGACTCCAAGCGCGGGGCGACGTCAGCGATCTGCTGCCGGTGGTTCCGGCGAAGATTTCTTCGGAGATCAATTCGGGAAGGGATCTATTGGAAGTGAGTCCGTATGCGGAAGGGATTCTGAGACATGAATTCTTCTGTTCCGTCAACGGCTCGAGAGGCAATGTCGAGCCAGCGTCGCGGCGGCGCGCGCAGTCGGGTAGCGGAGCGTGGCAAACGCCAGAATGTGCAGTCGGATTCGCCGTCGCGGCAGGTCCAGGAGGTTTCGCGAGAGGTTTCGCGGGCGGGTTGGCGCGTGGTGGCCGCAACTCTCGCGGATCAACCGGCGATCTTTCAGTTTCTGGTGGGTGTCTTTCGCCAGCCGTCGCCGGCCGAGTTCCAGGCGCAGCTCGAAGACCCCGCCTACGATCCGGCGGACCGCCTCGTGATTAAATCTGGTGCGCGGATTGTGGCACATCTGCGGCTGCTTCGTCGCGAGATGCAGTTCGGCGGCCGGGTGCTGCCTGTGGGTCTCGTCGCCGATGTGGCCACGTTGCCCGAGTATCGTGCGCAAGGGTGTGCCACGGCGTTGCTCAGTGCGGCCCGTCAGGTCCTGGTGCAGCGCGGCGCCGTGCTGGGTGTGCTCCGCACCGATCAGCCCCGCTTCTATGCGCGGCGCGGGTGGGTGGTGTGTGGACGGCACAGCTATGCTGCGGCGGGACCGCGTGAGATTCTGTCGTGTCTGCACCAGCGTGAGGCGGAGCAGGTGCGGGGGACCGGCTTCCCGCTGCCTCCCTCCTGCCGCAAGCGCTACAACATTCGCTTGTGGCGCCAGATGGAGCAGGCGGCGCTGACGCGGCTGTACAACGAAAACACGCGGCAGGCCTACGGGACGCTCGTCCGTACGGAAGCGTACTGGCAGTGGCTCATCCGGCGCGGGGGCAATGAACGGGTGTACGTCGCGATCGATGGCCCCGACCGGATCGAACTGGACGATTGCCTGGCGCCGATCATCGGGTATGCGACGACGCGGCAGGGACGCATTGTGGAGATGATGTGTGCGCGCGAGCATCCCGAGGCGTCGATTCAACTGCTGGCGCGCGCCTGCGGCGAAGCGATTGAACGCGACTTCCATCGTGTCCGCGTCGACGCGCCGCCCGGTGATCCGCTGCACGCGCTGTTGCTGGCGGCCGGTGGCAGCCACTGCTGCCACGAAGCGGACGCGGGGATGGTGTTCATGGCCAGCCTCCTGCAGCCGCGGCGCTTCCTGCAGCTGATCGGGCACCACCTCATCCAGCGCGTCGCTGCCGCCGGATTGCCGCGCCCCTGCCAGCTCGGATTCTTGATCGACGATGAAAAGTACCGGCTGGTGATCCGCCGCCACCAGCTGCAGTGGATCCGGGGCACGCTGGGACGCAGCTACCTCCGTTGCTCCAGCTACGATCTGACGCAGCTGCTGCTGGGCCACCTGGATGTCCACGAAGCAGTCGCGTCGGGACGACTGGCGGTATCCACGCATCTGGCGCTCGACACGGCGGCCGCCCTGCTGCCACGCCTGCCGTTCTGGCGACCGCCGTGGGACGACTTGCCGGCTGGATAGGATAGTTGTGGGCGGGATAGGCCATCCGCCCGCCGGCGCGGCGGGTCGCGCCGCGCTGCCGCTCAATTGTTGCTGACGCGCCACCGCAGGTACGCATCCAGGAATCCTTGGATCCCGCCGTCAAGCACCTTCTGGAAGCTCCCTTCGGCATAGCCGGTGCGCGCGTCCTTCACCCGCTGGTCCGGATGCAGGAAGTAGTTGCGGATCTGTGAGCCAAAGCCGACGCGCGATTTGTCCTTGTACTTCTGCGCCTGCTCCGCCTCGCGCTTCTCCTCTTCCAACCGTGCCAGCCGCGCCCGCAGCATCTTCCAGGCGGCGTGCCGGTTCTTGTGCTGGCTCCGCTCATTCTGGCACTGGACCACGATGCCGGTCGGCTCGTGCGTCAGCCGGATGGCGCTGGACGTCTTGTTCACGTGCTGCCCGCCCGCGCCGCTGGCGCGAAACGTATCCACCCGCACGTCTTCCTCGTCGATCTCGATCTCCACGTCGTCCGAGACGTCCGGGGACACATCCACGGCCGCGAAGCTGGTCTGCCGTTTGCCTTCCGCGTTGAAGGGACTGATCCGCACGAGGCGGTGAATGCCCGTCTCGCCCTTGAGGTATCCGTAGGCCATGGCGCCGCGGATGACGATCGTCGCGTTGTTGATCCCCGCCTCCTCGTTGTCGCTGCGGTCCATGAGTGTGACGGAGTAATCGTTCTTCTGGGCCCAGAGGATGTACATCCGCAACAGCATCTCGGCCCAGTCCGCGGCGTCGGTGCCGCCGTCCCGGGCGTTGATCGTGAGGATGGCCGCTTCGCCGTCGTGCGGGCCGTTCAGCAGCGAACGGAGTTCGAGGTTGTCGACCAGCGTCTCGAGGTGATGCACCTCCTGGGTGACTTCCGCTTCGAGCGACTTGTCTTCCTCGGCCATTTCGAGCATGGCGTCGAGGTCCTCACTCGCGTGCAGCGCCTCCTCCAACGGGGCGAGCACGTTCTTGAGCGCCTTGAGTTGCGCTACGGTCTGCTGGGCCGATTCGTGGTTGTCCCAGAACCCCGGGACCGCCATCCGCTGTTCGATCTCGCCGGCCTGTGCTTTCTTTTGGGCGTAGTCAAAGACTGTCCCGCAGGTTGAGGATCCGCTCTCGAAGATGCTCCGCGAGACTGACGATTTCTGCTTCCATCGCTTCGCTTCTTTCCAGCTAAGTGGCGCGGTACTGCTACGTTCCATTCGCCATGAAATATAGTGTCCAGGGGCTCCGGGAGGGAAGCCCGCCTCCCGCCTGGGACGGTGAAAGGCTCGGTCATTCCGAGCCGGTTGTAGTGGACAAATCCATGCCATGGATGGGCCCATTCGCATGGAC
>Ga0123333_10004350_pt1 | contig 13295 bp, 10 predicted proteins | sample BioC12SIPDNA_3_FD_89957 | JGI IMG/M metagenome (GOLD analysis project Ga0123333, IMG submission 89957) | Anaerobic biogas reactor microbial communites from Washington, USA - Biogas_R2_B C12 SIP DNA | ecosystem: Engineered > Bioreactor > Anaerobic > Unclassified | place: Washington, USA...
ACTGCTGGTTGAGATCATAGGGCAGGAAGTCCCGGGCCACGAGCACGCCTCCTGGGGCGTTTCCAGCAACACTACCCGCCCGGCCCGGGAGAGTCTAGACTTCACCTGCGGGTTTTTCCCGACACGCTCCTAGCGTTTGTCATTCACTACCAGACCCCTGGATCTGTAGCCGCTTACTACCAGCAAGTTGGCCGAGCGGGCCGAGCGCTTGAGGCCGCTTATGGAGTACTACTGAGCGGTCAAGAGGAGACGGATATCAATGAGTACTTCATAACGACTGCGTTCCCGACGCCGGCCGAGGTTGCCGATGTACTCGACGCGCTGGAGGGCAGCATGACCGGTCTGTCCGTGCCCGAGCTCATGACAAAGGTGAACCTCAGCAAGGGTCGGGTTGAGAAGACGATCGCGTTGCTCTCACTGGAGTCGCCGGCACCGATAGTCAAGGAAGGCTCGAAGTGGCAGCTGACGGCGGCCCCACTGAGTCAGAGCTTCTGGGAGAGAGCAAGGCGTCTCACTGACCTGCGTCGCATCGAGCATCAACAGATGCAGGACTACGTAGATCTACCATCGGGACACATGGAGTACCTGATCCGCGCCTTAGACGGCGACCCCCGGGGGCTGGTCGAGCCGGTTCTTCCACCGCTTCCGGTGACGCCTGACCAGTCGCTGGTGCACGCAGCTACTACATTCCTTCGCCGCCCGAGTCTGCCCATAGAGCCTCGCAAGCAATGGCCGGTCGGCGGAATGCCCCGTAGCGGACTCAGCGGCCGCATTGCGTCGGAGCATCAGGCGGAGATCGGGAGGGCGCTGTCTGTCTGGGGAGACGCCGGATGGGGTGGGCTTGTGCGTGAGGGCAAGTATAGGGACGGAGAGTTCTGTCAAGAACTGGTGGAAGCCTGCGCCGAGATGGTGCGTGACTGGGACGCTGGCCCGGCACCTACCTGGGTGACCTGTATCCCATCGTCTCGTTACCCAGGGCTCGTGCCAGAATTTGCCGGCCGCCTTGCCGCTATACTGGGATTGCCGTTCCACGCGGTGCTGGCCCGAGTGGGCGAACGGCCGGAGCAGAAGACGATGGCCAACAGCGCCCACCAGGCTCGCAATGTCGATGGGTCCATGACGATCACCGGGGGACAGATGCCTGCAGGCCCAGTGCTGCTGGTGGACGATATGGTCGATTCAAGATGGACACTCACTGTGGCGGCTTGGCTCTTACGCACACACGGCAGCGGACAAGTCTATCCTCTGGCCCTTGCTCTCACAGGGCCAGGAGCATGAGCGGCATGCTGTCTGCCAACACCCAGGCGATCCTACTGCTCACAGCCCCGCTGATCACTGGGCGGGACCAGCCTCCTTCGAATCCGCTCTCGCCCGGGGAATACAGGCGCATGGTCCTCGCTCTTCGCGACGCGCAGGCCCAGCCGGAAGACCTGCTTGGTGAGAACGCCGGTGCACTCATCCGTCAGTGCGCCACTCTGGACGCCGACCGGTTGACACTTCTACTCGGTCGAGGCTTCCTGCTCGCGCAGGCGGTCGAGCGCTGGCAGAGCCGGGCGATCTGGGTCATTAGTCGTGCGGACGAACAGTACCCGAGGATCCTCAAGGATCGGCTGAGAGAGGATGCTCCTCCGGTGCTCTACGGCTGCGGGAATGCTGGTCTTCTGGGCAACGGGTTGGCAGTGGTCGGGTCTCGCGATGCGGACGACTCACTCATCGAGTACGCGGAGGCTCTCGGCAAGCTTGCGGCGAAGGCCAACCAAACCGTTGTCTCGGGCGCCGCGAGGGGAATAGACCAGGCGGCTATGCGAGGTGGGCTTCAGGCGGGGGGCAGAGCCGTGGGCGTCCTGGCGGACAGTCTGGAGCGAACCGTGGTAAACCGAGAGAACCGCTCCTTCTTGATGGAGGGGCAACTTGTTCTGATCTCCCCTTACGATCCGGCGGCGCGATTCAATGTGGGCCACGCGATGCAAAGAAACAAGATCATCTACGCGCTGGCCGATGCGGCGGTGGTCGTGAACTCGGACTACGAGAAGGGGGGCACCTGGGCAGGGGCCATCGAACAGCTCAGCAAGCTGAAACTGGTGCCGGTCTTTGTCCGCACAAGCGGTTCACCGGGGCCGGGGTTGCAGGCTTTGGCCCGGCGAGGTGCCCTTTTGTGGCCTGAGCCGGTAACGTCTGAAGGGCTTGATGACTTGCTGCGCGAGCATGTAGAGCGTTTCCAGCAAGCCGCTCTGCAAGAGATCCAGCCGGAGCTACCTGTTGGTCCAGGGTCGGACCAGGAGCGTTATGCTCCCCAAACTAGGGATCCGGCAGGCTCGATCCAGGCTCCCGAGAGCGAGCCGCCAGATGATTCGGCCTCAGATTTGCTGTTCAACACAGTGCGGTTGCTAGCACGGCGCTTGGTCTCGCCGATGACGGAAGATCAGGTGGCACTCGAATGGGGTGTCTCCAAGGCCCAGGCCCGGGCATGGTTGCAGCGTCTTGTCGCAGAGGGCGTGCTCGAGAGACATACTAGGCCTCTGCGTTTTGGGGTTGCCTCTCCACGTAGCGTCCAACCACCGTTGTTCGTCGAGGGAGACGGTCAACCCTAGATTCCATGGATCTCACATCGAGGTCTGTGCGCGTTCCCCGATTGCGGTACTACGCTGGCGGGCTTAGGTCGATCATAGCCGCCTGTCGTACTGCATCTAGGCAGCTGTCCCCGTCGCCGCCTGATAGGTACTCCACAAGATCCTCTTGGCGTGGTTGGCCGAAGACCATGCGGTACACGGCGAGAGACGAATGCACTCGACCGATGCGGGTAGCCTCGCGACTTAGCGGCAGGTGGGGCACAAGCCGAATGATCCGAGCATCCTCCGGCTTTGGCTGGGTCGGGTAGGCCCAATAGGGGACAAGCTCGGTTTCGCGGTCGGATCGCCTAGCTGCCGCGCAGGTGAATGCCTCCTCCCAGGGGTCATCGAGAAGGTGGGACCTGTCGCGAGGGCTCTCGAGCAGCACCTCTGTCCAGTGGCGCCGCGCCACATTCTTGCGAATGGCGTGGCCCTTGTAGCGGTGCACTCGTCCCTCGCGCTGCTCCACATCTACTGGGTTGCTAGGCAGGTTCCAGTGCACGACGGCATGACAGTACCAGTGGAAATCGAGGCCTTCCTGCCCGATGGACGTTGACACGAGAACGAAGGGCCAGAAGGGCGAGTTGAAGGCCTCTCGAAGCCGCTTAGTGCGGGTGGCCTCGGTGGTTTGATCCAGGTACTCGCCGAACGGCAGGGAGAACTTGCACTGGAAGTGACTCTCGCTCAGGCGATCTCCATCGCGCTTCTCGGTGGGGAAGTGCTGTGCTGTAAGCTGTGCGGACGGAAGACTGATCGCCTCGTGCATAGCCGCTGATACTGCCTTGATGACGGCCACGCCGGTGCGGTCGACGAGGCCCAGCGACTCACGCAGCACATGAGCGTATTCGTCGAAGACGGCCTGCAAGCATCCGGCGCTCGCGGCTGCCAGCCCCTGACGCCAGTATGCTGTCCTACCTTCTCCTCGTGACCTCCTGATCATGGCGATTATCTCGGGCTGGTTGAAGAGACCCCGCATGGCGGCCGCCACCGAGGCGGCTGCGTCCATCAACTCCAAAGCCGTCTGTTGAGCGTGGCCGCTGATACGAGCCAAAGCCCGAGCTGCGCAGACAGCCGGCGAACCGAGAGCGACTGTAGCCATCTCTTTTGCGATCTCCTTCGCCTGGGCGTCGTCGAGCAGGCTGGGAGCGTCTCGACCGTCAAGCACAGCACCGAGCCGGGCGACCGCGCTGCGTAGAGCGGCGTCCCTGGGTGCGTCGGGGTCCTTCCACGAGTCGAGAGACCGTTTGTCTGTCAGCCAGGTGAGAACCCGTTCCTCGTCGCGAACTGCGTCTACCAGGACCGAACCGGCCCACTTCCAAATATCTGGATCTCCGTCGGCGCTGCCGTACCGGTCCGAGGCTTTTCTGATAACCGCGGAGAGAACCGCCGTCAGATCTGTCCGCACGCTCTTTTCGGACGGGAGTCTGCGTGAGTCAGAGCGGGCACGCACGACAGTGAGTGGATCACACTCCGCTGCAAGTGTTAGCGAGGGATAAAGCCAGTTGAAGAGCGGGAGCCCACTCACTTGCTCCTTGCCTTTGGCTTGCTTGACGCTGAAGCGCAGCACCTGCTGCTTTCGCTTGAGCGCCGAAGCGAGTGCCTGTTCGCCTCCGAGCAGGTCGCGTCGCACTTGGTAGCTGACTAGACTAGCGACGCTGCGTGGCACGACCCGCCAAGAGGAGAAGGCCAGGATTTTGGTCATTCTGGCGGGTTCCAGCTTGGAAAAAGGTCCAGCCAGCCGGTAGTACGGCAACGTCGGGGGTATCCAGGGCGTTTGGTCCAGTCCGGTCTCGCGGATGTGCGCGAGGAGCCACCGTACCCGAGGGTTGGTCATTTCCAGATGGGCGAGGCGACTCAGCTCCTCTTTGGATGGCAGTAAGGCTTGGGGATGTCGGGCAAGAATGGCGAGCAGCTCATCCACTCTCTCTGTATCGTCGAGCGTCTCGTCTACCAACTTCCGCAGCCGGTAACCTGTCATGAAGTTGAGAGGGTAGGCGGCGGACTTCCAGAATTCGATCATGTCCGGCTGGCCCATGCGTTCCGCGGTCTGCTCCAAAGCGAGATAGGTCTGTAGGTCAACAGCCCGGAGGTCCATAGGCCCCGTAGGGACGGTCGAGATCAGAGCGTCGGGGTCGGTGCACATATTCAACCGCTCGCTTCGGACCATCACTCCCCGCAAAAGAGTCTCAATCTTCTCTCGGTGCGCGAGGAGCTGGTCGGTGTCTCCTGAGGTCCGGGCACGGTAGAGGGACACGCGAAAGCCCTGTATCTCGTCGCGTAACTCCGTGGCATGGTTGGCATCACGCCCAAACAGGAACTCGGTCGTACGCATGAAGTCCCGGTAGTGGTCGTCCTGCTCCTCCTCGCGGCCGATGGTGTACATCTTGTACGGGGTGGCAGATAGCAGGAGCACACGGGCCTGGGTGTCCCTGCCGGAATAGTCAAACAGCTTATGTGCCAGCTTTCCCGGCTCAGTCTTGTCGTTGAGTATGTCGGGGAAGCGCTGGAATTCGTCGAGAATAACGAGATCAGGCTCCAGAAGGTCGAAGCAGACCAGTGCGAGAGCCAGGCGCAGTCGCCCGATTAGAACATTGCGTGATTGCTTCGCTCCTTTTGGTATTCGCCGCGCTCCCCGACGCCACGAGAACTGCCCAACGACCTTCTCGAATTGTTCTCTCAGGCCGTCTTCGGCAAGCCGCTCGGCAAAACGGGCCAGCAAGTCGGGGTCAAGCTTCCGCGCTTTGCGGCGAACCCGGTCAAAGTCCTCTCTTTCGAACCGGTCCCTGTCTCGCTCGCCATGGAGTACGTTGAGGATGAGCGTCTTGGAAGGAGCGTCATCCCAGACCTTCAATAGGAGGTGGGCCAGAAGGGCCCTTTCGTGGGACATTCCTGTGGAACCGGGTAGTTTGAATGATGTCCCTGGGGTGAACGCGACTAGGCTCACACCCGGTTCGGCGTCTGGCCGCACTAGGTCAAGTGGGACCATGGTGATGCGCGAAGCCGGAGCCTGCTCGGAGTTGTCTCCAATGCCAAGCCTGCTGAGATTCTGGCGAGCGATGTCCTGATTGGAGCAAACGTAGACGATGTTGACTGCCCGACCGCGCTCCCAGAGATAGTCGACGGTCTTGGCGATGACTCCCCTAGCGACAAGCGTCTTGCCCAACCCTACCTCGTCGGCCACTAGGAATCTTCTTGCCGGCGGATCGTCAACATACATCCGCCTGAAGGCATACTCTGCTGTGCGTCGCTGGAAGTCCTTAAGTGTGGCGAGGAGCGCGGCGGTATCAGGGCGCGTCGATGTCATGCCGTCTCGCTGACCTTCAGCTGCTCGCGTACCTCCCAGACGGCTTCCCACACCTCGTTGAAGCCTTCTGGGATGAGGTCGTCTTGGCCACCTGCTTTCAAGTCGGCGACCAACTGCCGCACGCTGTCAAGTCGCTTTGGGTCGCGGCCCAGCATCCGCACCAGAGACTCGAGGAGAGCCTCCTCACCCAATCCCCGGGCGAGAGGCCCGGTCTGTTGCTCGGCGAAAGCCGCAGCCGAGTCGGCCACGTACCAGTTGCCGCCTTCGATGGACAGGAGGAAGAGCAGATACCGCAGTACTTGCGAGCGATCCTTGAGTATCTGCCGCAGGAGTGACTCCTGTCGCCCCGGTGGTGCCCCCTCGAGTTCGACCCTGCGGACAAAGGAGCGCATCTGCACCTGAGTGTCGACCCGCGCAGTCAGATCAAAGACGAAGAACGCGCTGAGGGCCTCCACTGACAGCTGTGGAAAAACAGCCTCTAGCGTTCTGTCGGCCGAGGTTCTCAGGCCTTGTGATTCGAGCGCAGTGAGTGTCAGGGGCCGGCAGGAGATGGAGACCTGCTCAGGCCACTCCTCCGTGAGACCAAGGGCCATCCGAAGCCCGAACGTCTTGCCGCCTGAGTCTGGCTCGGCGGATGCGATCGCATGGGCTCGCGCCACAATACCCTGGGCATTGTCAAGACGTTTCTCAGCTTCTTTGACCGTAGGATCAGGGGGGCGCTCCCGAGGCGTGTACTCCACCAGGAGATCGCGGAATCGCACTCCCTCCGGCCCAGCTTCAAGGAAGGCTGGGGTACCCATGCTCGACCTCTGCCCCGCGAGCTCCACTAGGAACTCAACGTTCCTGGTGAAGGCGGCTGGGGTAGCGTTCGCCGATCCCACCCATAGGCGCGCCTTCCAGCCGGCGTCGGCGACATAGAGCTTGGCGTGAAGTCCACGCAAGGCGTCGGGCGGCCTATCGTCGTCGGCTGCTTCACCTGGTTCCTGCGTGTCTTCTCTCTCCGGGTCGGCGGCCTCCCGGTCTGCCTCGTCGTTCAGGACGAACATGTGCGCGTAGCCATCGCGCTCCGTGGCGTCGAGCGCATCGATCGCCTCTGGTCGCGAGACCAGCACCTGTTCGCACCGGCCCTCAAGTCCAGCGGCGGTCCGGAACCCATTTGTCACGAAGGGGGAGACAACGAGCCAGCGATCGCGACGACCGGCGAATGGGTGCTTGTACCGGCGGGCTGTGCCTATGGGCCAGAATGTGACGTTTGGTTCAAACCCTTGTAGCGGATTCCATTTCACCCTGGCAACTTCTGCGGCGATCCTCGCGATGGAGTCCTGACGCTCCTCCGGGAGCGATCTCTTGGACCAACGCGGAAGTGCCTCGACGAATTCCCGAAGCGGTTGGTTCGCGCTAAATGCGTTCTTTCGGTTTGTCAGCTCGCCGTCCAACGCGAGGGCGGCATCCCAGGACCGGTCAAAGGTGAGGTTGCGGCTGAAGCAGAGAAACCGGTAGGCGACGAGGTCGCTTTCGGAGACGTAGCGAACAAGCCATACCTTGGGGTGAAACGAGCCTCTGGGGTCCGTGGGCAGGCATTCGAAGACCGAATCCTCTAGGTATGAGAAGAGCGGCCGGTGCCGCCGGGGGACCGATATCGCGCCAGCATGGCAGAAGACGGTGACATTGGATGCATGCCGACGCAGGGCCTCAAGTAAAGCGAGCGGCTCACTGACCACGTTTTCGTCGCGGTCTTCCACGTCGAAGAATGTGAAGGCTAGGGGTACCGTCATGAGGGTGACCAGATCCAAGGAGTAGGTCGTGCCGACGGCTTGATCGAACCGGTACCCATCCGGGGGTCTGAAGTGCTCGAGAAGCAGGGTTCTTTCAGTCGGCTGCAGCATCGGCGCCTCTGAGCCCGGTAGCGATGTCGTTCATGAATGTCTGTACTGTGGACCAACGGTACGTGATCGGGCCGATTCCAGAGGCCTCGCTCCATCCTTCCAGAGCGTGAGGGTTCTCGAGTCTGGCCAGCCCTCGCTTCAGGCCAATCTCGCGGTCGCGGATCAGTTGTTGCGCCGAATGATCGTCCCTAAGGGAGGCCCGATCGCCCAGGGCGATGTCGACCCAGCTCTCGACGAAACGACGGGTCCGGACTACTCGAGCGCCCGTGCTCTCAACGAGCGCCCAGAAGCGAGCTTGATCCGATGGCTGTGCCCATCGGTCAAGTTCGTCGCCGAGGTCCTCCATCTCTAGCTGCCATTCTTCGAGTCTCTGCTCGTAGGTGTGAACGAGCTCGAGCGACGCTTCGACTCCCTCGCTCTTCTTGCGAGCGAGCATCAGGTTGTAGAGGAGAGTCGCGCCGCGGATCACGGTGGCGAACACTCTGGCATGGTGCAGCTGCTCGCGATGTACGGGCGGGAACTCGGCCCATCCTGGGTGTAACCACGGCGCGTCAACGTCGGTCGGCGTGACCGTGATCGCAACTAGGTGTGCGAGAAGAGTGTCGGCTGTGCTACTTAGGATGCGGTCGCGCAAGTAGTACGCATCCTCCGGTCGCAGCGCAAAAGAACTCTTAGTGAACACGTCAACAGGCGGGTCGGGGAGACCTTCGTGCCAGTTGGCGGAGCGCCTACCGACCAGTCCCACATCCTCGTCGGGATCACGAAACTCGGCAAGGCCTGATACCCGCGAGGTTCGCGCGAGCTCGCGATGTAGTTGGGCCCGGGAGCCAGGGAAACGACGGATGCCCCACACGCCAAGACCCTGCCAGTAGATCCTGCTCGGAAGCTGCTTGAGCAGCTCGCGGGCGTCTCGTCCGAGCACGCCCTCCTTGTCGTCTCCGGCCAAAAGGGCCCTAATGGTGGCCACCTCTAGCTCGCGCGCGCGACCAGCCACCTGGTCGGCGGATCTTTCGGCTCCGCCCCGCGCATATGCCTCGACTCGGAGATAGGCCCAGGGGATTAGGAGGAAGTATCGGATCCGGGTCTGGACGGTGGTTGTTCCCGGGAAGAGCAGGTCGGAGAAGGCGTCGCGGATGACGCCAATCCCGAGTTCGTCTCTCGTGTCACGCTCCCGGAAAGTCTCGATGAACTCCAGAGTCCGTCGTCTGTCCTTTTCCGAGTAGTCGAGCCAGCTGAGGCCACTCATGGGCGAACTGACCGTGCGGTAGGGGTATTCATGGCTTCAATCCTACAACTCGGGGTGGACAGAGACCCCCTGAGTCTAGCCGAGCCTCTCACCTAGATTTCACTTATTCGCCCCATTCACGCGGGCGTGAATGTGGAGCGCTTCTGAAATCGCGAAGGGCTCGCTCCCGGGGCGCACTCTGCCATCCCTACGCACTACGCCCACGGGCCAGGATGTATCCAGTTCAAATGGAAGGAACTGCCATCGGCCAAGGTACCCAGCACCGGGGCGACAAAGCTCGCGATCTGCCCAACCACTTCGGCGAAGCTCTCTGGCGCCTCCTCGAGCCGGCTCTTCCTGCGGAATGATGCCCACTGCGCCTGCTTTTCTGGGCTGTCGGCAAATCCGGCGCTGAATGCCGTCACTTTGGATGGAATAGCTGTGCCGCGTGCTTCGAAGGTGGCGTTGATCGCCGCGGCGAGAGTCTTTCCGTCGAAGTCGTAGTGGCTCGACAGGTACCAAAGGTCGAAGAAGTCATTCATGCGACTGTTGATTGCGCCGAGCTTGATCATGGCTTGGAGCTTCTCTGCGATCGAGCTCTCGCGGGTGTACGCTCGTACGAGGGCGGAGGTGAAGTCCAGTACCGGCCGCAGGCTGACCGCCTCGACCCCTGGGAAGACTACATCGCCGAACCCGATGTCGACCTGCATGGGAACCCGTGCCGACCCGAGCCGGGCCTCGAACCGCATTCTCACGCCCTGGTACTCGGCGTCTTCTGTGATCCGCTCGGCCCGAACGTGCTCCACCAAGAAGAGGAGTCCGTCGGGTTCGACTTCGGTCGCACAGATCTCACGGATGATCGCTGCTATGGTCGCCGGGTTGTTGTCTACCATTCCCAGGAAGTCGATGTCCACCGTCGGCCGTGTGCTCGAGGCACTCCAGGCGTCCATGAGAAGGCCGCCTTTGAGAACGAACCGATCGGCAAACCGGGACCGGGCAAGCCGCGCCATGAACCGTCTCATCGCGTAGTACTGCAGGAGTTCATTGAAAGGACGGCCGGTGCTGCGGGCCTCATTGAGCAGCCGTCGATGTATCGATGCGGCTAGATTGACGACGGGTCTTCGACTCACGTGAGCGCCTGAAGATAGGGCATCATGACGGTCTCCACCCGGCAGATCCGCGCGAAATGAAGAATCTCGTCGGAGTCAAGATCGCCTCGCTCCTTGAGCATCCTCAGGGCCTCAACTGCCACCCCGATGCCGATCTTGTTTCGATACTTGAAGCAGTCCGCGATGGTCTTGGCTGGACTGTAGATGTGAAGCGAGACACCATCCAGCGAATGTGTCTCAACGCCTGCCCGAAAGACCGCGTCGGTCAGCCAGAATATCCGCAGCGGCGGATGCTCCAGCCGTGGCGGTTCGCCTCCTCTCGGAAGAGCGACGTACACGTAGTGGGGGATCTCCCTGGTGAGCCGATGAAACGCCAGCGCAGACACGAGGCAGATGACCCCTTGCGGGATTCGCGTGGCTACCGCCACCAGGTCGGGGTCCGACAGTGGCGGAAGATCCGTGAGGCGGTAGACGCCGCGACTGATGCGCTCGAGAGCCCCGGAGTCGCGCATCTCATACAGAGTGCGCGGATGGATGCCAAGCTGGAGCGCTTCCCCCGTCCTTAGCATGCCTCCGTGCTCGCGAAAGATGGCGGTCGCGCTGTGCTTTTTCTGGTCTGTCTCTATGGCGTCCATGATGTGGATAAAGATACCAGCATTTCTGAAGATTTGCTGGTAATTGTATCCAGACTTGGATGGACCGGAAGAGGCGGTTTCACACCGGCTACGGGCAATTCTCCTGCGGAGTCGCCTGAACTCGCGACGGAGCGACAGCCTGCACTATCCGACATTTGCAGCGACAGCAAATGCCGCAAACCAGCAAATTTCACGCGATCTGACATAGCCAGCTGAACCGGAAGCACAGATGGAAGACAACGAGAAGAGCCCGGAAGTCTACGAACGCCAGAAGCTCTACGAAGAGGTTTGGGCCGAGCCGGTCAAGATCGTCGCCCAGCGCTACGGTGTCTCTGACGTCGGTCTGGCCAAGACCTGTGGATCCCATCTGGATATCTCACTCGGATTGAGGCTTCACTCTGGAACTCCACAAGGCTCCCGAGAGAGTCACCCGCCAGCTGTCCCAGTAAGCATCCTTGGGCGCGCTCAAGGACGTCCTGTGCCAGCTCAGTCGGGCTCGTGTATCCCTCCAGAGCCGGGTAGAGGGTCTCAATATCAGCCGTGTTCATTGGGCTCCTTCCGCTGGGACATGTCGCAAACGAGGAAGCCTTGGAGATTGGATGACCTATCGCGTCAGCCGGTACGCGAAGTCCAGGAGACGGTCAATATCCTCTGGGGCCATATTCCGCATCAGGCGTTCCAGTTCGATAACAGCCGTCCTCTTGTCGCGGTTGGGCCCGCGGAGCGAAGGTCGCATGGATGAGTATTCGCCGAATACAACCCGGGCCTGATCGTCAGACCGGGCATAGAGCGCTGACTCCTCCATGGGCGAGTTGAGATTCGATCCGGTCCCTTGGGTCTCCATCCGTGCCTCGGCCGCCTCGATGAGCTGGGACATGCGCAAGCCCAGAGCTGTGGCGATAGGGCCCAGCACCGATGACGAAGGCGGCTTGTTCCCGTTCTCAATCTCTGTGATGTAGGAATAGGAGATTCCAGCGCGCTCGGCCAAGTCCCGCCGCTCGATGCCAAGATCGGTGCGTATCACTTTAATGGTCCGCCCCAATGCTTCGGCGAATCCCGGGGGATATCGCGACCCCTCGTCGCTACGTCTACGTGTCATAAGTCTTCCCGTCCGAACCACGTGTCACACTGCACTTACACACTATCACCCTAATGTGGGGAGGAACACCACAAAAGGCTTGTCCAACTCACCAAGAGTGTTATTATACCACTCACGGTGATGTGGTAAGTGATTCCGGGGGGTCCGGGAACCATGGCATCGAGAAAGAGAGGGCGGGATGTATCGGCACAACGTGAAAGAGGCGATCGGCACACTACGGCTGGGAGCTCCGATGTCGGAGGGCTCTTTGTGCATCCTGCCTCTGGAGAGCGCGACGAAGGCGAAGGCGCGCTACGTTCTTCTCGACCAAGCGATCTCGCGGGGCACGCTTACCATTACCGAGGTCAGCGAGGCAGGTTCCGTTCCCTACCTGCAGGCGGTCAACAAAGGCCCGTGGCCGGTCCTTATCTTTGACGGTGAGGAGGTCGTCGGAGCGAAACAGAATCGCATTGCCAACGCGACCATCCTCGTGGGTGTCGGCAAGACGGTGCTTCCGGTGTCCTGCGTAGAGCAGGGCCGGTGGAGCCATCGCACCCACGCCTTTGGTTCCGGCACGTATGCCAGCCACCCCAGTCTGCGCCTGGCCAAGGAACGACAGGTGCGGGAGCGTTCGATGACGGAGGCGCGGCGACGCGAGGCCGACGCACGGTCGGCAGGGCCGCAGGCCGAGGTACAGTCCGTGCGGGCGCAGCGCTTCATGGCCGACCAGGGGAAGGTGTGGGACGAGGTCGAGAGGACGTCCCGCATACTGGGATCTGACTCACCCACCATGGCCATGGCCGACGCCTACGAAACCGGGAAACGCGATCTTGACAACATCCTTAGAGCGTTTGAGTCGTCCTTGCCCGGGGAAGCGGTGGCAACGCTGGTCTTTGTTGGCGGGGAGTTCGTCTGCCTGGACGTGCTCCAGCCCGCCAAGCGCTTTGCGCACCTCTATCCCAAGCTGCTGCGTGGGTATGGGCTGGAGGCGCTCCTGCAAGGCGGAGCCACGCCGCAGGATTTCGATCCGGAGTCCTCGGCTCTTCGTCTTTTCGCCGAGATTGCTGGGGCGCGAGTCGAGGAACAGCCCGCGGCCGACCTGGGATATGACCTTCGGCTCGAGACCAAACGGGTATCCGGCTCGGCTCTCGTGTGGCAAGACGAGCTGATACAGCTCTCGGTGTTCCCGCAGGTGGCTGTTTGACCCTGGTGGAGGAATCTCAGAAACGCACCTTTGTAGTGTCGGATGCCCATGGCTATCCGGGACTCATCCAGAATGCTCTTGATCACGGAGGTTTCCGGGCGGGCGTGGACGGCTTCGTCTATGCCGGAGACCTTCTTGATCGTGGGCCCGATCCGGCGGGCTGCCTCGAGCTGGTGGAGTGCTACGCGACCGAAGTGCTGGTCGGCAACCACGAGCTTGCGGTGGTGCTGGATTTCGCCATGTGC
>Ga0123333_10004354_pt1 | contig 13286 bp, 14 predicted proteins | sample BioC12SIPDNA_3_FD_89957 | JGI IMG/M metagenome (GOLD analysis project Ga0123333, IMG submission 89957) | Anaerobic biogas reactor microbial communites from Washington, USA - Biogas_R2_B C12 SIP DNA | ecosystem: Engineered > Bioreactor > Anaerobic > Unclassified | place: Washington, USA...
CCCCGACCAGGTCAGCACGCGGTTCATGGCTGAGTCCACGCCGACCAGCAGCAGGTCAGGTGAGCGGGCGATCAGCGCATACTGGAAGGCGAGCTGGCCCGCCTCGAGGTCGAAGATCACGACGTCGGGGCTCAGCCAGTACAGCTCCTGCTCGCTGGCAACCGGATCCTCAAGGCTGGCGAGTTCAAGACACTCGTAGGACGCCAGGCTTGCTCGCAGGCATCCCAGGACGAGGGTGTCACCGTAGACCAGGACCTTGAGGCGCTTCTTCATGGCGCTCTGACATTAGCAAATTGCCGATTCCCGCACAATGTCTGAACCGGCATAAAAAACGACAGTCCGCTGAACTCAGCGGACTGTCGTTTGCGACAGGATCGAGTCGGGCGCCTACTCCGGGGGTGGCAGGCCCAGCTTGCCGGCATACGCGATGACCTGGTTGCGATGTTCGAGGTGCAGCCGCGCCATGATCTCGAGCATGTGGTAGCGCACCGTGCGCTCCGTCAGCCCAAGCCGGTCGCCGACCTGGATGTAAGTCAGGCCAGACGCCACGAGCCGCAGCACGTCGGTTTGGCGCTCCGTCAGCCCGGGAACCGCCCCGGGTAGGCCCTGAGCGGCCGCCGGGCCCGCAGCCCCCCCGGGGGGAGGCTCCGACGTCTGGGCGGGGCGCAGGCGCGCGAACTCCTGGAGCAAGCGGGCCGCGAGGCCGGGCGAGAACGGCGGCACTCCCTCCTCCAGCCCGCGCAGCGCCTCGACGAGCGCCTTGCCGCTGGTGCTCTTCAGGATGTATCCGCACGCGCCGCTCTGCACCGACTCGAAAAGGTCCTGGTCCTCCCCGGAGGTGGTCAACATCACGATCCTGATGTCAGGACGCTGTGCCTTGATGAGCCGCGTCGCAGCGAGACCGTCCATGACGGGCATGCGCAGGTCCATCAGGACCAGGTCCGGGTTGAGCGCCAAGGCCTCTTCCACCGCCTCCCGACCATCGCCTGCGACGCCGACCACGTCGATGCCGTGCGCGGCAAGCAGCGTGGTCAGGCCCTCTACGATCAGCCGGTGGTCATCGGCAAGCAGCACACGCATCCTCATCCCTCCCCTTGTGGTATTTCGACCACGACGCGGGTCCCAGCGCCCGCCGCGGACTCGATGCGCAGGACGCCGCCCAACTCTCGTGCGCGCTCGCGCATGAAGTCCAGCCCGAAATGGCTTGCCCCCCCGGTGCCATCAGTCGAGCGCTCAAAGGCAGCCAGGCGGTCCGGTTCCATGCCGCAGCCGTTATCCTCGATGCTCATCCGCACCAGGCCATCCTCCAACCCGAACGCAACCTGCACCGCGCAGGCCCGGGCGTGCCGCCTGGCGTTCGAGAGCGCCTCCTGGAGGATGCGGAACAAGGCCGCCTGCTCAGTGGGCAGCAGAGCCGTATCGCCCAGCGTGTCACCGACCGTCAGCGCGGTCTCGATGTCGTAGTTGGTGGTGAAGGCATTCAGGTAGTGCTGCACGACCTCGAAGAAGGGGCGCTGCGGCGAAGGCGCTGCGCGCAGGTCCAGGATCGTCTGGCGCACGTCGGCGTGGGCTTCACCCAGGACACTGCCGAGCCGCCGGAGCTGGGCTTGCGCGTCACCGGCCCGGCCGCCGGCGATCAAATGCTCGGTCGTTTCCACCTGCAGCGCCGCGTAGCTCAGCACCTGCCCGATGCTGTCGTGCAGCTCCCGGGCCAGCCGTTCTCGTTCGAGCATTGTGGCCAGCGACCGCCCCTGTTCCAGGATTTGGGCCTGGGCCCGACGTTTCTCGGTCACGCCGCGCAGCATCAACAACCGGCCGACTTCCAGCGCGCGGAAATCTTTGAGAGGCGAGATGGCCATCGAGAAATTCCGAAGGCTCCGTCCATTTCCCAGGGAAAACTCAAATTCGGCGCCATTTTGGATAGCAGCCGGCGCTTCCAGGTAGGAAGGTAGCAGGTCGTTGACCGATATGCCTTTCGCCTGATGTGTGGACAAGCCTAGAATCTGCTCTGCCGATGGGTTCAGGCTGACAACTCGCCCTTGGCGATCGAGCACCAACATCCCGGCACGGATCTGGTTGAGGGCTGTCTGGCGAGCGAGGGGGATGGGGTCGAAGAGGCGAAAGCCAAACAGGGCGATGGCATAGGAGAGGTAACCAAAGACATAATCGGGTAGGTAAAGGAGCCGGGCATCCAACTCGGGAGATGACCGGAGGATGAGAACCCGAGTCACGATCTGGCCGGTTGCCATGATGATGACGGGCCAGCGGTGCTGGGGCGAACGGATAAACAGCCAGACAAAAGTGCTGAAGTTGACGAGAGCCAGAACCAGGGAATAGATGAAAAGAACCCCGCCTACCTGGCCGAATCCCTGTAGCACGGGCCCACTGCCTCTCATGTCGTTAGGGATAAGCCCAAAGAAATCGCCGGTAAGGATATAAAACGCGCCAAGCAGGGGCGCCACAGACAACAGGCCCAGGTTGCGGCGGGTCAGCCAGCGCCCCGGCCAGGCATATTCCAGGATAAAGCACGTGACGGCGGTCGTACTTGGTAGTATCCAGATGTCTCCGAATCTACCCCAAAAGAACTTGATCTTATCGTCGACCGCGAGATAGGTCATGAATTCGCCGACCGCTATGAGAACCGCAAGCAGACAGCTAATGGCAAGCGGCAGCGCCCCCGGTGTGCTGCGCCGGCGCCAGCTATAGGCCGCCAGCACAATCAACAGCAGGATTGTGACGGCAGACGGCCAGATATGGGGAGTATAGGCGTAGTGCCAGGTCATGATCGCTGTCCCCTTGCCCGCAACTGCCACGAAAGAAGGATGACCGGATCGGACGGCTGAAGAGGATCGCCAGGTGATGTCCTTATACATCACGGCCCGGGCAGCGTCAAGCAGGTAGGGACGAGGAGAGCGGATTTTCCGCCGCACACCCATTGCTGATTGCGCGGATAAAAAGACTCCAACGTCTACACGACGCTGGAGTTGACATAACAACTGTGCCCCCAAGGGGATTCGAACCCCTGCACCAGGCTTGAAAGGCCTGTGTCCTGGTCCTCTAGACGATGGGGGCGTTTGACAATGTTGGATATTGTATCAGAACGCCGCGGAGCGCGCAAAAACGCAGGGTGATCTTCACGTCCGGCACCTTGCTTTAGCAGGAATAGTGGTCATGAGGTATGATTCCTTCTTGAAAGGATGTTCCCCATGCCCGATCCCCGAGCTACGTCTCCTGACTGGCAGCGCATGGTCGCGCCGTTTGCCCGGCCGAATCTGCGCCAGGCGCTCTGGCAGCTCGCGACCAGTCTGCTGCCCTTCCTGGCCATGTGGCCCATCATGTTCTGGGCCGGCCGCATCTCTTACTGGCTGGTTCTGCCGCTGGCCCTGATCGCCGGCGCGTTCTGGATCCGCACGTTTATCATCTTCCACGATTGCTGCCACGGGTCTTATTTCAAATCCCGCAAGGCAAACGAAGCCGTGGGATTCATCCTGGGTGTTCTCACGCTAACCCCCTTTCACCAGTGGCGCCACGATCACAACATTCACCACGCCACCGCGGGCAATATCGACAAGCGTTATACGGGTGACGTGCCGACCATGACGGTGAAGGAGTACCTTGCCGCTCCCTGGTGGAAGAAGGCGGGCTACCGGATCATGCGCTACCCGCTGTTCCTTTTTACGATCGGCGCGACGGCCATGTTCACCCTGCTGCATCGCATTCCGACGCGGGGCGCGGGAAAGCGTGAGTTCTGGAGCGTCATCCTCACCGACCTGGCGGTGTTCGCGCTCCTGGGTGGGCTGGGGCTGCTGGTGGGCTGGAAGGCGCTTCTGATCGTGGGACTGGCGGTCGTAGCGCCGGCAACCGCCGCAGGCGTGTGGCTGTTTTACGTGCAGCACCAGTTCGAGGGCGTCTACTGGGAGACCCGGGATCGCTGGAATTTCGCGCGGGCGGGACTGGAAGGCAGTTCGTTCTATGCCCTGCCCCGGTTGCTGCAGTGGGTCACAGGCAACATCGGGTTCCACCACATCCATCATCTGAGCCCGAAGGTGCCCAGCTACCGGCTGGAGGCATGTCATAAGGCCAATCCCGCCCTGCAGGTGAAGCCACTGAGCATGCTGCAGAGCGTCAAAGGTGTGCGATTGCACCTGATCGATGACGCGACCCGCCAATTGGTGGGATGGGATGTGTTGAAGAGGCCAGGACGGGCGGCGCCGCTGGCCTGAGGCTGGCTGGTCAGGGATGTTTCGCAGGACGTGAGCGTTCGCCGGCTCCCTTGTCAACGCGTTATCCGATCGCCTTCGACCTCCCCGCATGCACAAGTGTTGCGCGGGTTGTGACGGTCATCCCCCTGTGTTAGAATGATTTCTGGGATTCCACAGGAAGGCGTAGAAAGGCCAGGGCGTGAGCAAAGTGATCGTTGCCTGCGCGCAGCAGCAGATGCGGCTGTTCGACACAGCGGATAGTTTCCGCCGCGAGATCAGCCGCTTTCTCAATATGGCGCGCGCCAAGGGCGCTCAGCTGGTGGTCTTTCCGCCGCTGGTCGGGGTGATGGCCACAAGCCCGCGCGTTCAGGGCTTCAGCATCAACTTGCTCAAACAGGCGGCCGAGCGACAGCGGGCCAGTAAGTCGTTCTGGTCGCGCACCCGCGGCGCAGTGGCCGAGGGCACTGCATCGCTCCTGGGCGCTAACTTCCGCAAGGCTTTCGTGCAGCTGCTCGACACCGATCCGGCTTCGCTGGCCGCGGATTACCAGGATACCTTTTCCCAGATGGCCCGCACGTACGAGATGACGATCGTTGCGGGCAGCGCCTACCTTCCCGATGCGAACGGCGTGATCCGGCATCGCGCGTGCGTGTTCGGTGCGGACGGCAGCCTGCTTGGCTGGCACGATAAGACGATCCTCTCGCCCGAAGATGACTCCGTCGCCGAGCCTGGCGACGCCTGGCAAGTGATCGGCACGCCTGCCGGTCCCTTGGGGCTCCTGTTCGGCGAGGAGGCGCTCTATCCGGAGACCGGACGCATCCTGGCCTTCCAGGGCGCGGAGCTGTTGATCTCACTGGGTGCGATCGGCGACGAGTCGCTGGCCGCACATGTCCGCTACGCGACCATCGCCCGCGGCCAGGATAATCGCAGCTTTGCATTGACCAGCTTCCTGGTGGGGCGCAACTACATGGCCGCGGAGGAAGGCTCAGCAGCAGCGTTCATGGGCAAGAGCGGGATCTATGCGCCGCTGGAGATGACGCCCCGCTATTCGGGCGTGATGGTGGAGATGGGCACTGCGGACAGCGAGGGGCTCCTGACGGCAGAGCTGGATCGGGAGAAGTCCCGGTGGCTGTGGGTTCACGGCAGCAGTCCGGTGCGCAGGGACATACCCATGGACCTGTTTGGGCGCTACCTGCCCGCGCTGTACGGGAGTGGGAGGTCGCTGACCGGCGTATGGACGGATGAGGCAGCCGGCACCGAAGAGGTCGCGCCGTTGGAGGAGGCTGTCCCCCTTGCAGCGGAAAGTGCACCGGAAGAAGCTGGCGAGATGGAGATGGCTTGGGACGAGCCTGAGGTCCCGGATGAGCCGGATGAGCCGGCTGAACCGGACGAGCCGGCTGAGGATGGCGAGCTCGCAGACCAGGGCGAAGAGATGTAGATCCCTTCGCCCTCGGACGCCTCAGCTGGGGTTATTTGGGCTTGAAGAGGTCATCGAACTGGCGGATCAGGCCGAGCAGGGCTACGCCGATCTTAACGTAGTCGCTGGCGCCTGCTTGCATCCTGGCGGGCGCGCGGATGCCGAGCGTGCCCGCAGGCAGCTGTGTGTCCTGTTGGCGGATGTAGGCCCAACCTGCTAGTGCGCCGACGACGGCGCCGATCAGACCGCCGAGCAAGATGGCAGTGTTTCGGGAATTCACGTTCACACCTCTTGTCGCTTGATGAGGGAGGTTGTTCCCCGCCACAAGGCCTTCACCTGGGCGGATGTAGCACTGGCAGTGATGAACGGCGAAGCGGCCTTATCGCTCGCCTGGCGCGTCACGTGATTCACCTTGTGGAACACCTCGTGCACGTTTGGCGTGACCTCCCGCAGCTTCTTCTCGAGTATTCGCAGTCCCTTAATGGAGAAGAAGAAGATCACCCCGGGGATCAAGACCATGATGAATGCCTCGAGGCTCAGCAGGACGATCGACAGATCACGCCAAAAGGCCAGGTCCATGGAACCCTCCCAGTTTGTAGATCAACGCACAACATTGTAGCAGAGGTGCATGGACCGGGCAAGCGGGCAACCGCCCACATCCCCGCCGCCGGTTGAAAACCGGCGACTAATATGCATGCAAGTACGCTAAAGCGCACTTGACCATGAGGGGTAACCTGCCTTCAGCAGGTTTGGGTTTTACCACCCTGCGGTTTCCAACCGCAGGCGATTCACGGAGCCGGTATGACATCCGGGATGAAGTGGCGCAGCATAGCACCCGCCGCGGCCGCGGCGTTGCTGGTCCTGTTGTTTGTGGGCCGTGCGGGGCGGCCCTGGGTGGAGTTTGGGCCCCAGCAGCGCGTGATCACCACGAACCCGAAGATGGGCGTGCACACGCGGCTCACCGATGAAGTGGAGCCGTGGAAGATCCAGCGCACGTTCGAGATGGTCCGAGAGATGGGCGCGACATGGGTGGTCGAGTACTTTCTCTGGGCCGCGCACGAGCCGCAGCGTGGGGTCTACGACTGGTCGCATGCGGACCTGGTCGTGGACCACGCAGTCAACCAGGGGCTGACGGTGATCGCGCGGCTGGGGTATGTGCCCGAGTGGGCGCGGCCGAAGGATGCCACGCACCTGTACCTGGACGAAGAAGGATATGCTGCGTTCGCCAGGTTTGCGGCTGCTTTTGCGCGCCACTTCGAGGGGCGGGTCCACTATATCATCGTATGGAACGAACCGAACCTGAGCCAGGAGTGGGGATACCGGAGGCCTGATCCCGCGGAGTACACGCAGCTGCTCCGGGCTGCCTATGCGGCGATCAAGGCCGAGGCGCCCCAGATCCAGGTGCTGGGCGGTGCGCTGGCGCCGACGCTCGCGCCCGCGGGCAGCGAATGGGCCATGGATGACCTGGTCTATCTGCAAGGCATGTACGACGCGGGCGCCAAGGATGCATTCGACATCCTCGCCGCGCATGCGTACGGGTGGACCTTTGCGGCGGACGCGGAGCCAGGCAGAGACAGCGTCAACTGGCGCCGTGTGGAGCTGCTGCGCGAGATCATGGTGCAAAACGGCGATGGGGACAAGCAGGTGATGATCACCGAAGGCGGGTGGAACGATCACCCGCGCTGGACCAAGGCGGTGCGCCCGGCGCAGCGGGTAGCCAACAGCGTGGCCGCGTACGACATGGTCCTCGGGTCGTGGCCCTGGGTCGATGCGGTCTGCCTGTGGGCATTTCGCTATCCCAGGCCCGCGCGCACGTACCAGGACTACTACACGTTCGTCGATGGCGATTTCCGGCCCAAGCCGATCTATGAGGCGCTGCAGCGGTACGCGGCCGGGCAGGATTGGCGGGGGGACCAGTGAAGCGACCCAGCAGCAAGGCCGCGACTGCAGTGCGGAGACTCCGTGCATGGTGGTTCTCAGGGTCGCCCGGCCGCCGTGCCCTGCTGGCCGGCATGCTGCTCCTTGCGGCCGGCCTGATCCTGTTTGTCGTCCTGGGACGCGGGGGAACGCTCAAGGAGATCCAGGCGCGCGGGGTCTGGCGGGTCGGCATGGACCCAAGCTTTCCGCCGTTTGAGAACTACGATCCGGTGACGGGAGGGCCGGTTGGGCTGGACGTAGAGCTGGCACACGCCATCTCGGAGCAGTGGGGCATCAAGACGGAGATCGTCACCCTGGGGTTCGACGAGCTCATCGACGCGGTGGCCGCGCACCAGGTGGACGCGGCGATCTCGGCCATGCCCATCCTGCCCGAGCGGACCGAGGATGTGCGATTCTCCGATCCGTACGTGCAGGCCGGCGTCGTGCTCGCGGTGCGAAAGGGGAGCGATCTAGCGGGGCCAGCCGGCCTGAGCGGGCAAGGCGTGGCGGTCGAATGGGGCAGCCAGGGCGAAGCGGCCGCGCGCGCGCTCCGGGAAAATGAGTCGATCGCGTTCGAGCTGCTGCCGCGCGAGACGGTGACGCTGGCGCTGGATGCACTCGCCGCGGGAGAAGCTGATGCGGCCATCGTCGATGCGATCAGCCTCGCGATCTACACCCATGCCGGGGAGTTGGCCACGGTCGGCGAGCCGCTGGTGTCCGACCCGTATGTCGTCGTCGTGCCAGCGGACGCGCCCGATCTGCTCAAGGTGGTCAACGATGCTTTGCGTGCGCTCGAATCCGATGGTACGCTTGACGAGATCCGGGCGCGCTGGCTCCGGCCCGCGCCATCCTGACCTGGCGATCTGAGCGCAGATGATTCACTTCGACATTTTCACGCTTTTTCCCGGGATGTTCTCCGGGTTCCTGGCCGACAGCATTCTCAAGCGGGCACAGGAGGCCGGTGTCCTCTCCGTGGGGCTGCACAACATCCGCGATTATGCGGAGGGCCGTCACCGGGTCACCGACGATACACCCTATGGCGGGGGCGGCGGCATGGTGATGAAGCCTGATCCGATCTTCCGGGCCGTCGAGACGGTGCTGGCCATGGAACCGGGCTGGACATTCGTCCCGACTCCTGAGGCGCCCGAGCCGCCTGCTGCGCAAGGATCCGCCGAGCTGCCCCCCGATGTGCCCATCATCCTCCTCTCGCCCCAGGGGCGCAGGTTCACCCAGGAGGTCGCGGAGGAACTCAGCCAGGACCGCCGCATTGCGCTGATCTGCGGCCGCTACGAGGGGGTCGACGAACGCGTGCACCTGGGGCTGGTGACGGACGAGATCAGCATCGGCGATTTCGTGATCTCGGGCGGGGAGCTGGCCGCGGCGATCATCGTGGATGCGGTCACCAGGCTGCAGCCGGGCGCGCTGGGCTGCGACATCGGTGCGTTCGAGGATTCCTTTGCGACGGGCATCCTGGAGTACCCGCAGTTCACACGGCCGGCCCAGTTCAGGGGCGAGGGCATCCCCGAGATCCTCACCTCCGGAGATCACGCGAAGGTGGCCCGCTGGCGTCGCGAGCAGGCGCTGCTGCGCACGTGGCTGCGCAGGCCCGATCTGCTCAACTCGGCGCCGTTGTCCGACCAGGACCGGGCATTTCTGAACAAATTGCGTGCAGAGGCAGAGGAGAACGGGGCATAAATTTGGTCAACCACCCCGCCTGTGATAGAATCCTCTTTCGTGACTAAACGAGGCGCCGCAGTGCCAGGCTCTGAGTCAGCCGAGCGGATGGCCTTCCGATGAACTTAAACGAAGGGTAGTAGACCATGGCTAATCTGATCGATTCTCTTGCTGCTCAGGCCGTACGGCAAGACCTGCCGGCGATCACTGCTGGCGATACCGTCAAAGTCCACACCTTGATCGTCGAAGGTGAGAAGGAACGCGTACAGGTCTTCCAGGGCCTGGTCATCCGCGTGCGGGGTGGCGGCGTGGACAGGAACTTCACGGTGCGCCGGATCGCATCGCACGGCGTTGGGGTCGAGCGAACCTTCCTCTTCATGTCCCCGCGCGTCGACAAGATCGAGGTGCTCCGGCACGCAAAGGTGCGCCGATCCCGGCTGTATTTCCTGCGCGGCCGCACCGGCAAGGCTGCCCGCCTGAAGGAACGCGCTGCGTAGCTGCGGCAGGGCGATGTAGAGTCCAAGGCGTAGGGTAAGATAAGCCCTGCGCCTTTTTCTTTTGGGAGATCGAGCGGAGTGCACGAGCGCGCGGGGCTGCAATTCGAGCTGGCGCTGTGGGAGGCCGGCAGGCAGGCTATCGCCGGGGTCGACGAGGCCGGCCGCGGCGCACTGGCAGGTCCGGTCGTCGCGGCGGCAGTCATCCTGCCCTCGCATCCCGGCGCGTTGGCGCCGCTGGTGGGTCGCGTCGATGATTCGAAGCGCCTGACGCCCCGGCAGCGCGAGCTGCTCTTCGACGAGGTGAGTGCGCGAGCACTGGCGGTGGGCGTGGGGCGCTGCGAGGCGAGCGAGATCGATCGCCTGGGCATCGTGCCGGCAACCCGGCGCGCGATGAGCCTCGCGCTGGCAGCCCTGTCCCTCCGGCCGGACTACATTCTCCTCGATTACCTGACGCTTCCCGGCATTGCATGCCCCCAGCGCGGCATACCCCACGGGGACGCGCTATCTCTTTCCATCGCGGCCGCGTCGATCATCGCCAAGGTGACGCGTGACCGGTGGATGGTCGGGCAGGCGAGCGTCTACGGTGGGTATGGGTTTGATGTCCACAAGGGCTATGGCACCGCGTCGCATCGCGAGGCGCTGGAGCAATTGGGGCCGTGCGCTCAGCACAGGCTGAGTTTCGCGCCGCTGGCGACGCGCCAGCTGAGGCTGGATGTCCATGTCGACTAGGCTGCTGGCCCGCAGAGGCTCTCGCGAAGCCGCGAAGGCGCTAAGAGGCAGCCGTGCGATCACGAAGGGCACCGGGCATGGCGACTAAGATGGAGGCGAACCAACCCGCCGATCCTCGGAAGCCGCTGGGCAGGCTGGGCGAGGAGTTGGCCGCAGGGCACCTGGAGGGCCTCGGGTGGCACATCGTGGCGCGCAACTGGCGGACCCGGCGCGGAGAGATCGATATCGTCGCGCGGGACGGCGAGTGGCTGGTGTTCGTCGAGGTGCGAACGCGGCGCGCCAGCCGGACCGGCGGCGCACCCTTCCTCGGCCGGCCGGAAGACTCGGTCACCCCGAGGAAACAGCTCAGGCTGGCGCACATGGCTGAGGCGTACCTGTTCACGATGCCCTGGTCGGGTCCCTGGCGGGTGGATGTGCTGGCGTTAGAGCTTGATGCGCATGATGCGATCGCGCGGCTGGCGCACTTCCGGGATGCGGTGGGAGGATAGCGTGGACCTGCTGGTGATCGTTGGCCCGACCGCTGCCGGCAAGACTGCGCTCAGCATCGAGCTGGCAGAGGCGCTCGGCGGTGAGATCGTCTCAGCCGATTCGCGACAGATCTACCGCGGGATGGACATCGGCACTGCCAAGGCGACTGCGGCTGAGCGCAACCGGGTTCCCCACCACCTGCTGGACATCGTGAATCCCGACCAGGTGTTGACCCTCGCGGAGTATCAGGCGCTGGCCTACCGGACGATCGACGAGGTTGCCCTCGCCGGCCGCCTGCCCATGCTGGTGGGTGGAACGGGGCAGTACGTGGCCGCGGTGCTCCAAGGGTGGCGCATCCCGGAAGTGGCCCCGCAAGAGGCGCTGCGTCGCGAGTTGGAAGCGGTGGTGTCTGAGGCCGGTCCGCAGGCGCTGCACGATCGGCTATCCCACCTCGACCCTGTCGCCGCGTCCCGCATCGATTACCGCAATGTGCGTCGCGTGATCCGCGCGCTGGAGGTGTGCCTGACGACGGGCCGGCCGGTCAGCGAACTGCAGCGGAAAGAGCCGCCGCCGTACCGCGCGGTGCAGATCGGCGTGACGCGGCCCCGGCCGGTGCTGTACGAGCGGATCGACCGCCGCGTGGACGCGATGCTCGATGCGGGGCTGGTCGCGGAGGTGGCCGCCCTGGTGGAGGCCGGGTACGGCTGGGAACTGCCCGCGATGACGGGCCTGGGCTACCGGCAGATCGGCCAATACCTGCGGGGTGAGGTGACGCTGGACGAAGCCGCTGCCCTCATTAAGAAGGGCACGCGGCGTTTCGTCCAGCAGCAATATAACTGGTTCCGGCCCAACGATCCGGCGATTCACTGGGTCGATCCGCAGGATACGCCGGCCGGCCAGGTGGCACGGTGGGTCGAGACCTGCCTGGCTCAATAATAAGTCTGCAGGAAGGTCTGGCCGAGCGCAATGCAGCCCTGGCGGTTGGCGCACTTGTCTGCGGTCGGCTCGACGTACAGGTCCCAGTTGTGTGCACCGCCGTTGGGAAGCTGCGCGGCGATGCGATAGCGCCCAACGCCCTGGAGCGTGAACTGGTACCGGCCCGCGGTGTTGCCCACCTTGCCCTCGACGCGGAAGTTTTGGTCGTTGACCTGCACCGTGATGTACCGGCCGATGTGGTTTTCGATGACCAGCCACGCGAGGTTCTTCGCGGGCTGCCGGGTGGGGGGTGGCGCCGGCGCGGCAGCAACGTCCATCTTCTCGAAGTCGATTGAAATGTCGAGGTATTGCGCGCTGACCCACGCTTCTGCCACCTTGGGCACACTGAGCCTGGCCCACTGGCTGTCCTTGCTTCGAGCCACGATGTCCACGGCATCGCCTTTTTTCAGCGAACCGACGGCCGGGTAGTTCGTGCCGGGACCCGACCGCACGTTGAGGGTGTTGGACGTCACGATGGCGTCCGCAGCCGGCCGCCGCGTCGGGGTGGGCGTCGAGCGGATGAGGCTCTTGCGCGCGGGCGCTGTCGCCGGCTTGTTCCATAATCCGAAATTGTCGAAGGCAACCTGCAGATCGCCGTCCTCGTTTGTTCCGGCGACCAGGGCAATCTGGCCGTCGGTGAAGCTGCGATCTTGAACCCGCTCAAGCTCCTCGTCGTTGGCCAGCACCACGATTTCCCGGCCGCTGGCGAGCACTGCCAACCGGTTCTCCGCGCCTTCGCCGGAGTTCAGCGCGCCGGCCTCCGTCCAGTCGATCACGCGATCCAGCTCTCCATCGATGTAGGCCAGCAAGGCGAAGTAGCCCTCTGCATCGGCCAGGAAGACGTAGAAATTGTCCGCGTCCTCATAGCGAAAGATCAGGCCCATCATGCCATCGGTGGGTCCATCGATATGGGTTGCATCGATCTCGACATAGAAGTCCGCGAAGGCCTCATCGCTGTCGAACGTCACCCAGCGGAACAGCTCCTTCTCAGGCACCTGAACTGTCAGGCGCCCGCGGCTGATGAAGCTCAGTGCTTTGCTGCCGGTATCGACGTCCCATTGCCCCGTATTCCTGCTGAAGCTGTCTGCCAGGGCCGGATTACCCTGGCGCCATAGCGATACGTCGACGCCTTGTGCCCCGGCAAGCCCGGGGAGCAGGACGAGGATCAGCGTAAGCAGGACGGTTGCCTGCACGGGGCGGTTGTGGTGGCGGAACAACATAGGTGCTTTCTCCTTACAATCATCCCCTTGCCTTATGCCGCCATTCGCTGCAATGCCTGGTAAACGGCGTTTGTGCCGAATTCGAGCGCTGCAAGGGGAATACGCTCATCAGCGGCGTGAATGGTACGGGTGAAGTTGAAGCCTTCAGGCAGCTGCATGGGCAAGAAGCCGTACGTCTGGATGCCCA
>Ga0123333_10004365_pt1 | contig 13266 bp, 8 predicted proteins | sample BioC12SIPDNA_3_FD_89957 | JGI IMG/M metagenome (GOLD analysis project Ga0123333, IMG submission 89957) | Anaerobic biogas reactor microbial communites from Washington, USA - Biogas_R2_B C12 SIP DNA | ecosystem: Engineered > Bioreactor > Anaerobic > Unclassified | place: Washington, USA...
CGACCTCCTCCGCGACGAGCTCGACGGCGAGGCGATCTACCCTCCGCTGCACTTCCGCTCCAAAACCCTCGAGCTGGTCGTCACCCACACCCAGCGGTTCGACGAGACCTTCCTGTCGTTCGTCAACGGGCAGTTCACCATCGACGGCGGCGCTCATCTCAGCGCCTTCCGCGAGGGACTGGTCAAAGGATTCAACGAATACTCGAAGAACAAATTCGAGGCCGACGACATCCGCGAAGGCATGGCCGGGGCCATCGCGGTGCGGCTCCAGGAGCCGGTCTTCGAATCGCAGACGAAGAACAAGCTCGGCAACACCGAGCTCCGGGGTCCCCTCGTCGCAGAGGTCAAGGAAACCATCGCCGATCTCCTGCACCGGAATCCCGAGGCGGCGGAAAAGGCGCTGGCAAAAATCGAGGAGACGGTCAAGCTGCGCAAGGAGCTCCAGTCCATCAAGAAAATGGCCCGGGAGCGCGCGCGGGCGACCTCGATCCGCGTCCCCCAGCTGAAGGACTGCAGGGTCCACTTCAACAAGCGCTCCGGCCGCGGCCTGGAATCCATGATTTTCATCACCGAGGGCCAGTCGGCGGCCGGGTCGATCGTCAGCTGCCGCGACGTCAATACCCAGGCCATTTTCACAATGCGCGGCAAACCGCTGAACGTGTGCGACCTCGAGCGCGACGTCATGTACAGGAACGAAGAGCTGTACAATCTCATGCGCAGCCTCGACATCGAGGATTCCATCGACCGCCTGCGCTACGGCAAGATCATCCTCGCAACCGACGCGGACGTGGACGGGCTGCATATCCGCAACCTTCTCCTCACCTTCTTTCTACGGTTCTTCGAGCCGGTCGTCCACGAGGGGCACGTGTCGATTCTCGAGACGCCCCTTTTCCGGGTGCGGAATTCGAGGAAGACTATCTACTGTTACACGGAGCAGGAGCGGGATGCGGCCGTGAAAAATCTGCGCGGTGCCGAGGTGACCCGGTTCAAGGGGCTTGGCGAGATTTCCCCTTCGGAATTCAAGCACTTCATCGGCCCGTCCATGCGCCTGACCCAGGTCCGCGTCGACAACCGGCACAGCGTCCCGGCCATCCTCGCCTTCTACATGGGGCGCAACACGCCCGAACGCCGGAACTACATCATGCATCACCTCGTCCTGGAAACCGTATCATGACCGACGGACAGAAAAAGCTGCCGCTGCTCCCCGACCTTCCGGAGAATCCGGAGGAAACCGCCTCCGCGCCCGAGAGCGCCCGGGCGGCCGACAGGCTCGAAGCCACGGGGAACGGACCGCTCAAGAGCCTCGTCGACAGCAATTTCCTCCAGTACGCGTCCTACGTCATCCGTGACCGCGCGATCCCCGACCTGGAGGACGGGCTGAAGCCGGTCCAGCGCCGCATCCTGTTCTCGCTGCACGAGAACGACGACGGCAAATTCATCAAGGTGGCCAACATCGTCGGGTACTGCATGCAGTTTCACCCGCACGGGGACGCATCGATCGAGGAGGCGCTCGTCTCCTTGGCGAACAAGCAATACCTTATCGAGCGGCAGGGCAACTTCGGAAACATCCTCACGGGGGATCCCTCGGCCGCCGCGCGCTACATCGAATGCCGGCTCACCCCGATGGCGCGCGAAGAAGTCTTCAACAACGACCTGACGGAATTGATCCCCACCTACGACAGCCGCCGCGTGGAACCGGTCCACCTGCCCTCGAAGCTCCCCCTGCTGCTGATGCTCGGCGCCGAAGGGATTGCCGTCGGCATATCGACGCGCATCCTGCCGCACAACTTCTCCGAGCTTCTCGAGGCCGAGATCGCGGTGCTGGAAAAACGGCCCTTCCAGATCGTCCCCGACTTCCCGCAGGGCGGACGCATGGACGCCCGGAGCTACGACGAGGGACGCGGCCATGTTCTCGTGCGTGCCCGCATCGACGCCAAGGGGGACAACGCGCTCGTCATCAGGGAGATCCCGTTCGGTACGACCACGGACTCCATTACCTCGTCGATCGAGGACGCGGCGCGCCGTGGGAAGATCAAGATCCGGAGCATCAACGACTTCACCGCCGGGCAGGTTGAAATCGAGGTCCGGCTGGCCCCGGACCAGGGCCAGGACCGGGCGGCGGCGGCACTGTACGCCTTTACCCAGTGCCAGGTGCAGCTCGCGAGCCGCATCGTCGTCATCCACGACAACAAGCCCCTGGAGATGAAGGTGTCCGCCATTGTCCGGCACAACGCGTCGAGGCTGCTGAAAATCCTGCGCCGCGAACTCCAGTACAGGAAAAAAAAGCTGCAGGGGGAGATACACTCGAAGACCCTTGCGCGCCTGTTCATCGAAAACCGCGTCTACAAAAGGATCGAGACGATGCGCTCCCCCGCGGAGATCCACAAGGCGGTGCTCGCGGGGCTCGAGCCCTACCGGGACCAGATCGCAGAGGACATCACGCGCGAGGACATCGAACAGCTGCTGAGCCTGCAGATCCGCCGCATATCGCTGTTCGACCTCGAGAAGAACAGGAAGGACATCGCGAGGCTCGGCCGGGAGCTCGATGCGGTGAAAACCGACCTTTCGGCGATGGTCCCCTACACGGTCCGCTACCTGCGCGGGCTTCTCCGCAAATACGGGGCGGACCACCCCCGGCGCACGCTGCTGGAGGCTTTCGGCAAGATATCGGAGCGGGAGCTCACCAAAAACGAACTGGCCGTGCAGCACGACCGTGCCAAGGGCTACATCGGGCACAAGATCCAGGGCGATCCGCTGGTTTCCTGCTCCCCCCTGGACCGTCTGCTCCTGGTATGGGCCGACGGCCGGTGCAAGGTCGTTTCCCCGCCGGACAAACTGTTCGTGGACCAGTCGCTCCTCTACTGCGCGGTCCTGAACCGGGACCGGGTCCTGACGGCCGTCTACGAACAGGACTTCTTCACCTATTTCAAGAAGTTCACCCCGGGGGGGATCGTGAAAAACCGGGAATCGCGGTTTGCGCCCAAGGGATCCAGGGTCCTTTTTTTCTCCGACGAGAACCCCCCTTCCCTTTTCGTCCGGTACGCCATGGACGCGCACATCAAGATCCGCCAGCAGAAATTTTCCGTGGAGCGTCAGCCGGTCCGCGGCCGGGATGCCGCGGGCCTCGTGCTGACGGCCAACAAGGTCGGCTACGTCGGCGCCGGCACGCCGCCGGACTGGGACGACGCCCTCACCGGGCCTCCCGGAAAATTCATCGACGCTCCGTAAGCCGCCGCCGCTCGAGCGCACCGCCGCCGCGGGCGAGCCCCGGCGGCATCCTACGCCAGGCGTTCGAGGACATCCGCTATCCTTTCACCCGCTTTGCCGTCCCACAGGGGGGGGACCCGGCACTCCTTCGCCTTCCCTGCCAGAATGTTGGCCACCTCGGCCCGGACCCGCCGCATATCCCTTCCCGCCAGGATGTTGCTCCCGATATGGACCGTCACCGGCCTTTCGGTGTTGTCCCGGACGGTGATGCATGGAACGCCGAGATACGTGCTCTCCTCCTGTATGCCGCCGGAGTCGGTGATGATGAGCCTTGCGTTGCGCTGCAGACCGAGGAACTCCAGGTACCCTACGGGGTCGATGCAGTGGAGCCGGCTCGAAAATCCCCGCCTCCCGAGTCCTTGCATCATCTGCCGCGTCCGCGGGTGCACGGGGAAAATGATTTCGATATCCGAGGCGATGTCGCTGAGAGCTTCCATCGTCCGGTTCAGTTCGCCGGCATCGTCGACATTGGACGGCCGGTGCAGGGTCACCAGGGCGTACCCCTTCTCGGGCAGATCCAGGCTGCGGCACAGCGCCGTCCCGTCCGCGTACGGGAGAAGACGCACCAGGGTGTCGATCATGACGTTGCCCACCAGGTGGATCCGCTCCCCGGGAACCCCTTCGCGGGCCAGGTTTTCGCTCCCGTCCTCGCTGGGTGTGAACAGATGGTCCGCCACCCGGTCGGTCAGGATGCGGTTGATCTCCTCGGGCATGGTCCGGTCGAAGGAGCGCAGCCCCGCCTCCACATGGCCGACGGGGAGGAGCAGTTTCGAGCAGACCAGCGCCGCGGCCACCGTGGAGTTGACATCCCCGTAGACCAGCACGAGATCGGGCCTGGCCTGCTCGAACAGCGGTTCCAGCCGGACCATCACATCCGCCGTCTGGCGGGCGTGGCTCGCAGATCCGACCCCCAGGTTGAAATCGGGTTCGGGGATCCCCAGCTGGTCGAAGAAAATGCCGGACATGGACGCGTCGTAGTGCTGCCCCGTGTGCACGATGGCCTGGACGATCCCGCGCCTTGCGGCGAGGGCCCTGTGCACCGGCGCCACTTTCATGAAATTGGGCCGCGCGCCGACGATGTGGTGTAGCAGCATGGATACTCCCCTGTTCCTCTGTTCAGAATTCGCGCCGGTGCGATCCCGCGCCGCTGTGGCCGGCGCCCGAAGCCGGCGCCACGGCCAGGGGATCCATCCGCCGGGCACGGAGATTCAGCCCCGCCACAAAGGCGGCCATCAGGACGACGCCGGGGATGTACATCCCGAAATCGGTCATCTCCTGCACCGCCATTGCCGCCATCCATCCGATGGTGCCCAGCCCGATGCCGCGCACGAGCGGGTCCCGGCTGTACCGGAAATTCCGGTACGCCTCGCGCCCCAGGGCCGCGAACGCCCAGAGCAGCAGGCCCAATCCCGCGACACCCGTTTCCGCTACAGCCTGCAGATAATCGTTGTGCGCGTACCGGGCGGGGACGTCCGGCTGCACCGTCTCATAGGCGGGGTAGGTCCACCGGAACGTCCCCAGACCGCTCCCGAATGCCAGCCGCTTCCGGGCCATCGGCCACGCGTCGCGCCACAGCGCCGGACGGTCCCTGTCGGACTGCCACTGGGCCGGCAGCGACTCATACCGGGCAAGCACCTCGTCGATGCCCGTGTAGGCGGCCAGAACCAGTATGCCGGAAACCAGCGCCCCCCCGAAGACGGCCCCGCGTCTTTTCGAATGCATCGTTCTGGCGGCCAGCATCATCGCCAGGATAGAACAGAACATGGCGGCGATACCTGTGCGGGACAGGGAACCAACGACGGCCAGCCCCATCAGGACAATCCACAGCAGGATCCACAGCAGATTCCCGGAACCCGGGAGCCGCACCAGTCTTATCGGCGAAAAGGCCTCGCCCTGCAGGATTCTCTCCGTGCGGTAGTACAGATACCCGGCGGTGGAGGCCAAAAACAGGTTCATCAAAAGCGCGTAGTGGTTCCGGTTGATCAGTGTGCCTGTGGCGACGCCCTGGCTGGAAATCCTGCGGTAGTTCCATATGTACTCGCAGCCGCCCAGGTACTGAACCAGCCCGTAGGCGGCCTCGAAGGCGCCGAGCACGGCCACGGCGACGACAAGCCTCCGGAGATCGGATCGCGCGCGGGAACCGGATGCCGCCAGCCCCAGAAGGCCGACCGATGAAAGCGCCAGCAGCAAATAGAGCCGGGTGGTGTGGGGCTCGACGGACCAGAAGAGCCACTGCAGAGCTACCCAGGCGAGGAAGAGGATGCACGGGACTCCGACCGGCGCCGCGGAGATGCGCCGTCCGCCCCTCCAGAGACCCTGCAGGGCCCTGGCGGCCAGCAGCGCGGTCGTCGCGATGGCGACCAGGGCGAAGGCCCACGGTTCGTTCCCGCCCCAGGCAAGCGTGGCGAAGGCCGCTATGGACAGCACGAGAGCGTCGAACATCAAAGGCTGCGGTCCCCCTACAGGCACGACAGATCGCCGGCCGATCATGGAGGCGGGTACATCCTGCCTGCATGCAGCGTCCGTCTTCAGCGGACCGTCGGCCGGACGGCGGCGCCACACCGGCCGCCGGGCAGCTGTTCCGGAACAGTACGGCGGCCGAAGAAGACACGCCGGACGGATTCCTCGAATTCCCTCCCGATGCCCGCGCTCAGGATGGCGATCGCGGAGACGGGATACGGATCCCGCGCGGGGTAATACAACTTGACCATCCCCATGTCCACACCATCGGCGCCCCGCAAGGGGATGGCGATCTGGTATTCGGTGCCGCCCGGCGCCGCTTGGTTCCGCCGCGCCCGCGGCGATTTCTGCAGGACCGGGTTGCTGAACTCGTCGCAGCCGGCGCACGGGCTAAGCCCGCCGGCCGCCCGGCCCCCCCCGGCGGCCTCACGGAACGCCTGCAGGCGTTCGCAGTGCCGACATGGGGACGTCCAGCGCAAAACCGTCCCTCCGAGCGACAGCGGGACCACCTCCCAGTTTCTGCCCGGGCTTGCGTCCCCGGTTGCCGTTTGGGAAATGGCGATCTCGAATTTGGAAAAACACAGCTCCTGAAGACCGCTGCCGACGGCGGCCATCAGGTCGCCGGCGGTCTCCGAGCGCCGCAGCCCCTCCACGATGTGCTGCACAACGACGCCGCCGGCCAGAAGCTTCCGCTGGTTCTGAACGCCGCGCGACACATGCCCCTTGAGAACGCTCAGCTCCGAGTACCGCAGCTTCTGGAGTCCGAACCAGACACAGAACCCCAGGATGGCGAGTATGACCCCGCGGGTTTTGCCCGACGGGCTGATGAAACAGATCGAAAAAAGACCGAAAAGGCCGCAGATGCCGTAGAGCAGAACGACCGCGTGCCGCATCGTCAGCCCCTTCTGGACGAGCAGATGATGGATGTGCCGTTTGTCTGCGGAAAAAATCGGCCGGCCGCGCACAAACCTGCGGGCGACGGCAAGCACCGTGTCCACCACCGGCAGGCCCAGGGCCACAACCGGAACAGCGATGGAAAACGCGGCCGTGCTTTTTTGCGAACCCATGATGGAGACAATCGCCAGCATGAAGCCGAGCAGCAGGCTCCCCGAATCCCCCAGAAAGATCGACGCCGGGTGAAAATTGTAGCGCAAAAACCCCGCCGCGGCGCCCGCGAGGCCGGCGAGAAGGATGACGGAAGGCGTCTGGTGGCCGGAAATCATAAACACCAGCAGGGCCAGGGTTGAACAGAGGGCCGCGCCGGAGGCCAGGCCGTCCATGCCGTCGATCAGGTTGAAGGCATTCGTGATGACGACGATCCAGAGGACCGTGAAGGGCAGCGACAGCCATCCCCACTGAACGATATGTTCTCCGCCCCAGACCTGGAGGATCCGGAAACCGGCGAACCAGCACAGAAGGGCGATGACGACCTGGGCGGAGATCTTCTGCCATGGGGATATGCTTTTCAGGTCGTCCCATACGCCGACGAGCATCATCAATCCGGCCAGGGCCAGGACCGCCGCCAGGCTGCCGGGGTTTTCCCTTACATGGAGGGCCACGGCGGTATCCAAAAAAAAGAGGGGGACGACGGAAACAACCATGGCGCCGAAAATCCCCGCCCCCCCGATTCGCGGCACCGGGCTTAGATGGGTCGCGTGCTTCCCGTCCGGCCGGTCCATCCATCCGTTGCGAACCGCCAGCACCCGCACCAGCGGCGTCAGCACGAGCGACGACGCCAGCGCGGCCAGGAATACGAGCAGGTAACTGAACATGGAAACCCCTAGAGCAGGTGCGTGCTACTGCAATCCCACATAAACCAAGGCATGCACGACGTTCCCGATGCTGCTGAGAATGCCCTTGCCGATGGTCCTGGTCGTCGATCCCGGTACGAACACAACATCGTTGGGTGCGAGGGCGATATCCTCGGCCTCGCCCTTGAGCACTTTCTTCACATCCACGGGGATCTGCCGGGTCGTGCCGTCCTCCTGATGGCGCATGACGGCGGTGCGGCCGGCCTTGGCCGTCGTCATGGTCCCGCCGGCCGACGCCAGGGCCTGGCTCAGCGTGATCCTCTCGCCGGCCTTTATCTCAAAGGCCCCGCCGCGATGGACGTCCCCCAGCACGTAGTAGAAGCGCTCGATCCGTTCGGGCACAGACACGACATCCCCGGCATAGATGGGTACGTTCAAACCGACGTCCCCCTGTTCGAGCAGGCGGGCGAGGTCGATCTCGATCCCGGCGGCGCCGGCGGCTTCGGGTCCGGCCGCCTCGAGGGGCGCCGCGGCGGCCCGGTGCACGTAGACTTTGGGCTCGGCCTTTTCAGCCAGAAGCCCGCCCGCCATCGCCAGAGCGTCCACGAGGAAGATTTTCCGGGTGATCTGGTAGGTGCCGGGCTTCACAACCGCCCCGAGAACGTTGACAAACTGGCTCCGGTACTCCCGCACGCTCACGGAAACCTGGGGGTTTTTCATGACGGTGGACGCATACAGCTGGGCGATCTTGGCCTCGGACTCCCGGGCGGTCAAACCGAGCAGCCGCACGTGTTCGAGAAACGGTAGCGAGATTTCCCCTTCGGAATCGAGCGCCAGCTGTTTCTTTTCCAGCGCGTCGATGCCGAAGACGGAGACCTCGACGACGTCACCGGGGCCGAGCAGGTAGTCCCGGGAGAAGCGGGTTGCCCCGGCCATCGCCCGCAGACGTTCGTTGATATCCTCGGCATCCCCAACGGCGCCCTCCGCCTGAAACCGGGCGATATCGGCCATCGAGATGGGGATATGCCTGCGGTCGTTTGGCTCTCCCGAAGCCTGCGCTGCCAGGGCCAAAAGTATCGGCACGACCATCCGGAATCGATTCATGCCTGCATCCCCTCCTTTCGATCCTTTTTCCTGCCGTACCCGTACGGGTACCCGTACCCGTAATACTGGTACTTGGAGCAGTTGAAATCCGCCGACCGCACATCGACGTTGTTGAGCAGGGTGCCGATGACGTCGGCATGCACCTCCTCGAGGAGCTGCCGCGTCCGCAAAACGGCCTCGCGCGGAGTCGATCCCCCCCGGACCACCAGGATCACGCCGTCGGCCTGGGCGCCGATGATCCGCCCGTCGGTCACCGACAGGACAGGCGGCGAATCCATGACGACGTAATCGAAGCTCCGCCTGAGATACTCGAGGCCCTCCCTCAACCGGACCGAGCTCAGCAGCTCGGCGGGATTGGGGGGGATGACACCGGCGGGCACGATACACAGGTTCGGGATCTCCGTCGGCTGCACGAGCGGGGCAAGTTCGGACTGGCCCGAAAGATAGTTGCTCATGCCTTCCCGGTTGCCGACCCCGAGCGCATGGTGCACGTTCGGGTTGCGCATGTCGCAGTCGAGCACAACGACCCGGTCCCCGGTCTGGGAAAGCGTCACGGCCAGGTTGAGCACCGTGGTCGTCTTCCCCTCCATCGGGTTGCTGGAAGTGACCAGCAGCGTCCTCGGCGGATGCTCCTTGCCCGACGACAGCGCAATCGAGGTGCGCAGGTTCCGGTACGCCTCCGAGACGACGGACCTCGGGTTGCGGTGGGTAATCAGCTGGATCGTCCCGCCCCCCTGCGCATCCGGGGACGCGCCGCCGCCGGAAGGCGCATCCAGTTTCCTCTGGCGGGCGGCGGGCAGCAGCGAATCCGTCGACGGAATGATGCCCAGGGACGGGAGACGCACGTAGCGCTCGATATCGCCCGGGGTCTTGATGCTGCTGTCGAGACGTTCGACGAAGAAAGCCGCTCCCAGCCCCAGAAGCAGGCCTGCGGCGAGGGCAAAAGCCATGTTCTCGGCTTTATGCGGCTTCGAGGGGTGCGTCGGGGGGCTGGCGGGGTCGATCACATGGATATTGTTCGATCGCAGGCTCTCGGAGACGCCGGCTTCGTTCATGCGCTGCAGCAACCCTTCATAAATCTGTTGCTGTGTCTCCGCTTCCCGTTTGAGGATATTGTACTGAATGGAGTTCTGGTTGAAGCCGCTTGCCTCCGCCTTCTGGGCGGCCAGCGCCTCGCCGAGCATGGTTTCCTTCCTCGCGGCCGTCCGGTATTCCGCCTCGATATTGGCCAGGGCACGGCTCTGCGCCGACGCCAGTTGATCTTCGGCCTGTGCGATCTGCTCGTTGACCTGGTCAAGCGCCGGCCACCCGGGCCGGAAGGAAGCCGCAAGCTTTGCCTGCTCGACCTTCAAGTCCGAGATCTTCCGCTCAAGGTTCTCGATGTTTACGTCGCGCAGGGCGTTCGGGAACGACCCCGGCCGGGCCTGCTCGGCGATCCTCCACGAGGATTCCTTCTGGATACGTTCGGCCGAAGCGGCCGTCAGCGCGGTGTTCAGATCCGACAGCGTCTGCAGGATCACGTTCTCCTTGTCGTTGATCTCGTAGATGTCGTGCTGCCGCCCGAACCGGACCAGCTGCTCCTCGGCCTTTTCCACGTTGGCCTGCAGTTCGGCGACCTCTCCCTGGAGAAACCGCGTCGCCTCCTTGATGGAGTTCGCCTTGGTTTCGAAATGCATGGCGATGTATTCGTCGGCCAGGGCATTGAGGACATCGGCGGCCAATTTGGGATCCGGGCTCTCGAAAGACACGTTGACAAGCCGCGTGTTGCGTATCGGGCTGGTCGACAGGCCTTCGTGAAACCTCCGGATCAGCCGGCTCATCTTCCGGTTCCTGACATCCTCCGGCCCGGGGATCACGTCCCCCTCGGTGTCGGACCGCCACAGGCCGTAGAGCCATCCCATCGTCCGGCTTTTCGGCCCCGACGCATCCTCGGGCAGAAAAGAGGCGTTGTGCTCCAGGTCGAGGACGCCGATGACCCGTTCGGCCAGCGTGCGGCTCTCCAGAACCTTGAACTGCGTCTGCAGGTATTCGAGGCTCTGGGTGTAGCCTCTGCCCATATCGCCCATGTCGCTAAACGGAAGGAGGTTCGACTGTTCCGGATCGATCTGGAGCTCGATGGTGGCCCGGTAGACGGGGGTCGCCTTCCAGGTGGCGATGGCGGCAACGGCCACGACGGCGCCCACGAAGGCCAGGATGATCCAGCGGCGTTTGACGATCACCCTCCAGTAATCGAGCAGGTTGATGCGGTCCTCCATCCCCGGCTCGCAGACGTAGACCTCGTTTTCCGGAAGCGGGGGGAAGGGGGCCGGGAACCGCGTCACGTTCCGCACGGGGACCATGGATTGGTACGGATTGCTTTCATTTTCCATCGGGGCCCTTCCCATCAAAGGATTCGCAACGGAGGGAATGCATGGTTATTCCCGATCGGGCTGCGCCCGCATATCCCCGGCCCGAGCGCCTTCGCTCTGCCCGCACGGCCGGGGCCTCGGCATCGTGTCGGCGTCCATAGGCATGCAACGCAAACATGCCCACGCCCCGCTCTCCGGAAAATTATAGGGAATTCTATATCAAAAAGACCAGGCACTTCAATACATTAAACCCGGGCGGGCCCTCGACAATGGCGTGCCGGGGATATGCGGCGGTCCGGATGAATTACAGATTCATATTCTTTATTCATGATGATTTCCATCCAATACTTCCTGCATCCCTAAAGCCTCCCGCTCCATCCCCGGCCTCCCCCCGGTCCGCCGCAGGCCGGAGGCGGCCGACCGTTCAGGCACCGAAGGAACCATCCGGAAGAGAATCCCCCGGAAACACAGTCCGCGGATAGGCTGCAAAACCGCCGTCGATCTTCCCCGGAAATGAATCCGCTCCACGCGAAACAGTATTCCATGGAATGCCGCGTGCACGCCCCGGGAGGGTTTCCCGGATGTGCATCGCCCGAAGGAGGCAACCGATGCGTCCTATGACTGTGAGTGTGGGAAGATCCGGCAACCGGACCGCCTGCGGCGGCTGCCCGGCATTGTCCCGCGAAAGCCGCTGCGAAATTCCTAACGGGGAGCTGTGCCTGACGCCGGCGGCTTCGACGAAACACCAGCGCGTGCGGCTGCGGCTGGCGGTCCTTCTTTTCCGTGAGGTCGAAATGAAAGGCCTGGGCACGGTCCTCGGCGGCCCATGCAGCGTCATGCTCTCCCCGCGGGATATCGTGCGACCCGACATGCTGGTCGTCCGCAGGAACCGGACGGGCATTATCGGGAAACGGATGGTCGTCGGCCCGCCCGACCTTGCCGTCGACATCGTGTCCGACCGCGGAGGTCTGAAAGGAAGAGGGACCATCTACGCCAGCTCCGGAATCCCGGAATGCTGGGTGGTGGACCCGGTCGCGGAGTCGATTGAAATCCGGACATGGAGCGAGCTGGGGTATGTTTCCGCAGTCGCCCGCGGCGGGGCCAACCTGCCGGCATCGCCCCTTCTGCCCGGCCTCCGGCTTCGCGTTTCAGACGTCTTCCGGTTCCGCTTTTGAAACAATCCTGTAACTTTTTGGAACGGAACCGTGTATTTCTTAGTAGTAGACATTCGGACGATGCGCCTCGCGCTGCCGTCCCTATGCAGTCCAACCGCTTCTTGCGGCTCCCGAAGCCGGGCGAAGCGTCATCGATTGGGGCACCCGCCATGGCGGCCGTTATCCGAAAAGGCAAACACGACGAACTCTTCCGGGGAATTACCGATATCCTCGGCCAGTGGCCCGATCTCGACCGGAAGGTTTTCACCCGCGCCCATTACCGCGGGGAATCGATTGCAGCGATCTCCCGCTCGCTCCGCGTGGATGCGCGCCAGGTCCGCGGGATCCTGGAAAAGTGCGAGCAGGACCTCCACGCCTCGCTCAGGATGTTTCGGGGAAACGCCGCCGCCCGCGCCGCGGCAGAGGAGACCGGAGGCCAGGCCGACCCCAGGCCCGAAGCGGCCCGGGCGCATCAAGCCCCGGGAGATGCGGCGGGCCCTGGCGGGACTACGCCGGGAGCGCGCCGGTAGATCCCGTGCAGGAGAACGGTCGCAGCCAGCAGCGCCGCCCCGGTCACGACCGACGCCTCGAATCCGAAATCCCCCCCCGTGACGATCGGGGGGCCCGTCATTTCAATGCCGAGAATGCCCTCCATTTCCAGCCCGCTGACCCGGGATCCGTAGACGGCTCCCTGGAAACAATTCCAGGCCAGGTGCAATCCGATGGGGAACCAGAGGTTCCGGCGATGGACGTAGTACACGCCAAGCAGCAAGCCCGCCAGGGCGATGATGGCCACGCCCGCGACCGACGCGTTGGGATTCGACGCGTGACCGAGCGCGAACGGCACCGCGCTGACTGCGAGAGCCTTCATCGGGCTCATCGAGTCCATCAGGTTCCGAAGCACGTACCCGCGGACGACGAGCTCCTCGCCGAATGCCACCAGGGCAAAAAGGGCCAGGTGGAGCAGTAGAGCCTCGCCCCGGAAAGAGACCGACACGATGCGGAGAGCTCCGAGGAGCCACAAGGCCACAAAAACCGCGGTGACGATGCCGCCCCCCCACAGGATGCCGTACAGGCCGTGCCGCCAGAAGGGCGCGTGCCACGAAAGACCGAGCGACACCAGGGATCTGCGGTCCACGTACCGGCAAAACCCCCCTACGGCGAGCGCCAGGATGCCGACGA
>Ga0123333_10004366_pt1 | contig 13265 bp, 10 predicted proteins | sample BioC12SIPDNA_3_FD_89957 | JGI IMG/M metagenome (GOLD analysis project Ga0123333, IMG submission 89957) | Anaerobic biogas reactor microbial communites from Washington, USA - Biogas_R2_B C12 SIP DNA | ecosystem: Engineered > Bioreactor > Anaerobic > Unclassified | place: Washington, USA...
CACCTGCTGCGCCCGGCGGGCGACGTGGCGGGCTGGCGGGCGCGCTTCCCGGCAGCGACCATCCTGTGGGAGCCGTCGCAACACTTCATGGTCGCGGGCCACCTGCCGCAGTTCCGCGCCGCGTTGCCGCTGGTGGATATCGTCTCGCCGAACAGCCTCGAAGCGGGGCTGATCTATGGCCTGGACGATCCGGCGGATCTGGTGCGCGCCATGCTGGACGACGGCGCGCGCGTCGTGGCGTTGCGGTTGGGCGCGGATGGGTCGCTGGCCGCCCGCGCCGATCAACCCGGGCTGATCCACCTGCCAGCGGTCCCGGTGGCGGAGATCGTCGACCAGACCGGCGCGGGCAACGCGTACTGCGGCGGCTTTTTGGCCGGCTGGCTGGCGACGGGCGGCGATCTGCTGGCGGCGGCCTGTTATGGTGGGGCGGCGGCTTCCTTCGCGCTGGAAGTCACCGGCGTGCTCGATCCGTCCGCGGTGGGGCCCGCTGAGCGCGAGCGGCGCCGCCGGTGGCTGGCGGACCGGGCCATCATTCTGAGCGCGTAAAACGCAGGCGAGGTGAGCGTATGTCTTTGTTTTCGTCCGGTGTGCCCCCCTATACGGTCCGGCCCATGTGCCTGGATGATCTGGTGACCGTCCGCGAGATCGATCGCGACGCGTTCGAGCAGGCGCGCCGCCAGGGAGGCGAGGGGACGCGCGCCCTGCGCCTGCGCACGCTGGAAAACATGCAGGCGGCGCTCCAGCGCCCGCATCCGGGCGTAGTGGTCGAATGGCCGCCGGGCCGGGTGGCAGGCTATTGCTTCACCCATGTGTGGGGCTCGGTGGGCTGGCTGGGCACGCTGGGCGTGACGCCGCGCAAGCAGGGAGTGGGGCTGGGGCGCGCCGTCACGGCCGCCGGGCTGGATCTGCTGCACGAGGCGGGCTGCCAGGTGCTCGCGCTGGAGACGATGCCGGAGAACGGCAAGAACATCGCGCTCTACACCCGGCTGGGGCTACAGCCCGGCCACCTGACGCTGCTCTGCCAGGGCAGTCCGGCCTCCGCACCGGCCACCCATTTCGAGATCTGGGACGGCGGCGGCGCGCTGCGGCGCGTGGCCTCGCAGATCGTCCCCGGCATGGACCTGACCCCGGCGGCGCTGTGGCTGGAGCAAGAGGGCGCGGGCGAGACGTTGGTGTGGCACGAGGACGGCCAGCCGGTGGCGTTTGCCGTGCTGCGCAGCGCGCCGCGCCGTCTGGATGGTGCGCAGTCGTACCTGACAGTCGAGGCGGCAGCGTGCTTGCCCCAGGCGGCGATCCATTGGCCGCGCTACGTCCGCGAGATGCAGACCTTTGCCCAGCGCCGGGTCAAGGTGGGCATCGTCATGCCGATCAATGCGGCGCAGATCGACTTGCTGCGCGATACACTGGATGTGGGGATGCGCGTGGTGCACACGCGGGTGCGGATGGCGACATCGGCGGCCCTGGACCAGCCCGGCGCGATCCTGATGCTGACGCTGGCGATGTGATCCGGCAGAATCACTGACGGACGATAATGGCGCTCGGCCAACATCGTCCGTCGTTACTTCTCCTCCAAGGCGTGGGCCAAGTATGCCACACGTGCAGCGAGATCGGCAAATCGTTGCGATTTGTTCTCAATTCGGCTATAAGGTAGTCACCAAGCGCACCACGAACACAGCGAAGGGAACCATGATGATCCACCTACCGCGCCGCGCGTTGATCATTGGCGCGCTAATTGTCTTGCTGGCCGGGCTGGCCCTTCCGGCCGGTGTGGAGGCGGGCGATCCGCTGGCGGCAAAGGGGCCGCGCGTGCTGACCGGCAGTTACGAGACGACGAACCCGATTTATCCGCTGATCGGCGCCGAGACCGGCGTGGTCCTCTACGACCTGACCCCGATGATCAACGAGGAGTACGTCTTCATGTCGCCGCCAGAGGCGCAGGTCCTGGGCCGGATCAACGGCGACATCGTCAGCGGCGATTACGTGATCGAACTGCCGGTGACGCCGCAGGCCGCGCCGCTGGACTTCGACGGCGATCCGGCGTCGCCGCCCGCGGTGCAGGTCTTCATGACGGCCACCTTCATCGACTTCCTGGGCGATGAGTACGTCAACCGGGGCGAGACCCCGATGGATATGTCGGTGCGGCTCGAGCCGCTCACCTATCACATCGTCGGCGGGCACGTGGTCGTCTGGTCGCCGGCTGAGGGCGAGGCGTTCCCCGGCGGCCTGGGGCCGGATGGCGCGGCGTTCTCGGCGGATGATCCGCTGATGGCGCTGCCCGCCGGGTGGAGCGTGATCTCGCTCGAAACCGATCCGTTCACCGTGCTGCGCGATGAGACCGTCGACGTCCCAATCTTCGAGAGCATCGGCGCGCTCAACGACTACTCGGACCTGACCTATCGCGAGGCGTGGGAAGACCTATTCGAGCGCACGCGCGAAACCTATCCATTCACCGACGAGAAGAATCTCGACTGGGAGTCCATCTACAGCACGATCACGCCGGTGATCGAGCAGGCCGCCTCCGATCTGGAATTCGACCTGGCGATCGCGTCGTTCGGCGCGATGATCCCCGACACGCACATCGGCTATGCCTCGGTTTCCGTCACGCAGCGGTTCCTGATCGGCGGCGTGGGGATTGAGGCACTGGGCGTGACCGACGCTGGCGAATTGGTCGTGGTGCAGGTGGGCGAGAACTCCCCGGCGGAGCGGGCGGGGATCACGCCGGGCGCGGTGCTCGTGTCGGTCGATGGCGATCCGGCGCTGCAGGTGCTGGACGAGACCCCGCTGCTGCTCACCAGCGCCTCGACGCCGCACGGCCGCCGGTTCTTCCAGGCGGCGACCATGCTGCAGGGACCGGTCGGGACCCAGGTGCGGCTGGCCTGGCGCGCGTTGGACGGCTCCGACCGCTCGGCGAGCCTGATCCGCGAATTCGACGTGGCCCCACTGCTGGTGGCCTTCGATACTGTCAATCCGGCCGAGGGCGTGATCACCGCCCGCATGCTGGAGTCCGGCCTGGGCTATATCAGCGTGCGCGGTTTCGCCGAGGATGTGAGCCAGGCGGACTCTTCCTTCGGCGCGGAACTTCAACGCCTGTTGGATGCCGGGGCGCGGGGCATCGTCGTCGATGTGCGCAATAACAGCGGCGGGCTGGTCCAGCTCGCCATGTCGATCGCGGGGCGCTTTTTCCCGGATTACCTGCGGTTGTTCGACCTGTACTATGCCGATGGCGAGGGGGGATTCGCCTATCGCGGCTACATCGAGACGCTGGTGGGCGAGCCGTATTATGGCGGGCCGGTAGCCGTGCTCGTCAACGAGATGACCGGCAGCGCGGGCGACCTGTTCGTCTACGCCCTGCGCACCGGCAACCGGGCCATCGTCGTCGGCCACACACCGACCGGCGGCTTCACCGGTGAAGTGAGCGATGGCCAGTACACGCTGCCCACCGGCCTGAGCATGCAGATCCCCACCGGGCGCCCGGTCGACCCGGTGACGGGCGAAACGTTGATCGAGGGTGTGGGCGTCGTGCCCGACGTGCGCGTGCCGGTTACTGTCGAGAGCCTGCTCTCGGACGAGGACGAGGTGCTGCGCGCCGCCGAAGCAGCCCTGCTGGGTGAGTGAGGGCCGCGAGTCTCCGAATCAAAAGGGCAGGCCCCACTCTGGCAACCTGCCCTGTCGTTGGTGTGCGGGACGCGCAGTTACTGCACCGACCCGCCGCCCGACGCGTCCAGCATGCGCTGGACTTTGAGCGCCAGGTGCAGGTTCAGCCGCACGTTGGAGTCGTCCATGTCGAGCTGGATGATCTCGGTGATGCGCGCCATGCGGTAGACCAGCGTGTTGCGGTGGATGTTGAGCACGTGGACCGTGCGCGCCATGTTGCCGTTGTTGGCGAAGTAGGCGCTCAGCGTGGGCAACAGGTCGGTCTGGTGGCGCTCGTCGTATTTCGATAGCGGCGACAGCCAGTGATCGCAGAAGCTGGAGAGCGTCCCCGGATCGCTCACGCCCAGCAGCAGCTCGTACAGGCTCAAGTCGCCGAAGAAGGCCACCTGCGATTCGTTCCACAATTGTTCGGAGAGTGTCAGCGCGCGCTCGGCTTCCTGGAACGACTCGCGCAGGGCGGTCAATCCCTTGACCGGGCGCCCGACCCCGGCGATGATCTCGCCATCCGGCACGGTGCTGGTCAGCGTCTCGTGCAGCAGATCCACGATCTGCTTCAGGCGCTGGGTTTGCTGCGGCTCGTCGAGCGGGAACAGCATCACGGCGCGGTCGACGTACTGCCCGACAGGCGCCTGAATCCGCCGCTGGCGGATTTCGGCCTGGATCAGGCTGACCATGCGCTCCGGCGAGAAGGTGCCCGCGGCGCGCTCGTTGGACGGCAGCCAGTGGAACAGCACGACAGCGTGCCAGGCGTCCACCTGGTAGCTCTCCTTCTCGGCGCGCAGGGCCAGCAGCGCGTCGTCGCTGCCGGTGCCGTGCAGCCAGTCGCTCAGCCAATCGCGCACCAGGGGCGCGCTTTCGTGCGAGAGGGTGGTCGACTGCTGGTGGACCATTTCGCGCACGAAGACCGGCGCGCTATGCTCGAGGGTCAGCAGGTCGAAACGATCCGGCGCGTCGCCCGCGCTGAGGATCGAGACGTAGCCCAGTAACTGGCGCTCGTGAATCAGCGGGGCGGTGATGCCCGCCGGGCTTTCGATGATCTGCCAGTCGTCCTCGAAGAAGGCGCGGTCCTCGATGTCGAAGCGCCGCACGAACTCCGCGCCGCCGACCAGCGCCAGGTGCGAGTCCCAGTCGTGCCCGTGCGAGGCGGGGAGGCCCCGGCTGAGCACTTCGCCGGACCGGTCGTGGATCACCACGGGGCGGTCGAGCATCCGCGCCAGCGCGTTGAGCATGGTGGTCAGCCCGCGATGGCTGGCGGCGTGGCGCTGCAAGGTCTGCTGCAGCTCAAACGCGCGGTGGGCAAGCTGGGCCTGGTGGTTAGTCAGCAGGCGCTGGACGGCCCGCTCGACCTGGGGCAGCACAGCGCGATCCGGCAGCACGATCACCGGAAAGTTGGCCGATTTAGCAACCTGGTGCGCGCGCGGCATGATCGTCCCGCGCACGGCGAGCGCGCTGGCCCGCGTCTGGACGAGCTCCTCGATGACGGTTTCGAGGGTGAGCGGCTTCTGGTAGTTGCCTAGTGTCGCCGTGGACAACAACACCAGCTCGCCGCCCTCGATGTCCGCGAAGATGGGCGGGCGCGTGCGCAGATTGCAGACCCAATTCACCGGCGTATCGGGGTGCCCCGTGATCAAGCGGCTGCCAATGGGTAGCGCCAACTTCAACAAAGACCGGATATCTGTGGATGTCGATACGGCGCTCATGATGGTCCTCCCCTGCGTGCGTGCCGTTCTTGTGCAATCTCTCTATAGGCCAGAATTCTCTAGATATTCCGACCTTCAGCAAAGAGCAACCATTTTTCAGTGTAGGACCTTAGTGACGGGATGTCTTCGGGCATGTTTTATGAGATTCACACGAAAACACTCGTGCAACTTGCACAATTTGGGCCTGCATGCTTGGGCGAGATGACTCGTCCGGCATCGATTCTGCACAAGCCGTGGCCGCATTGTCGGGCGCGCGGCGTGAGCTTGGCGGCGGGCAAGCGTCTTGGACAAGCGTGTAGGGACTCGCTATAATGCCGTTTCACTCACGAGAGACGATGCCTATGTCCGAAAATCCACGCGAAAACCAACCTGAGTCCGGAGATCCGGGCCAGGACGATCACCTGCGCGCGATCCCACCCGACGAGCCTGTCACAGCCGGGCCGGAAGCCGAAGCGGCGCTGGCTGCCGAGGAGCCGCCGCTGGAGCCGGAAGATACCAAGCCCCAGGCTGTTCCCGCGCCGGTCGAGGCGCTCCAACAACTGGCCGCCGACGAGCCGCCGGTCGATCCGTTCGTGGATACGACCCCGCGCGACGCGATCTTCTCCAGTGGCGCGCCGACGCGCGTGGCCCTGGTGGCGGTGGTGATGGTGGGCGCGGTGTGCATGTGCGTGGCGCTGCTGGGGTTCGCCGGGTTTGCCGGCTACCGTGACGGCCTGGCGACGAATGATGCCCGCATCACACAAACGATGGCGACCGGGATCGCGCAGCAGTATGCCAGCGGGCGCGTGGACCTGGAAAACGGCTTTGCCGAGCTGGCGGCCGCCCGGTTCGCGTGGATCGTCGAGACGGTCCAGGCGCCGACCAAGTACGCGCTCGACAGCCGCGAGCAACTGGCGACAGCGCGGGCGATGATGTCCGCCACACCCACCCCGCTCCCGCCGACGGACACGCCAAGCCCCACGGCGACGCCCAGCCCCGAACCGGCTACTCAGGAACCTGCGCCCACGGACGACACCGCAGCGAGCGCGGTCGACGAGCTGGACCCGGCGGCGATGTTCGAGCGCGCATCGTCGGCCATGCGCTTCGACCGGTACGAAGAGGCGATCGAATGGCTGGAGCCGCTGATGGTCATCGCGCCGGAAAGGCTGGACGCGACCCAGCAGGCCGAGGTTAAGGCGATGTATCTGGAAGCGCTCGTCGAGCAGGGGCGGATCTACCTGCGCGGGATGAACCAGGACGGCGAGGATCGCTTGCAGCGGGGCATCAACCTGATCTATCGCGCCGACTCGCTTGGCACCGTGGAGCCCGCCAGCCTGCTCTACGAGGCCGACTTCGCCCAGCGCTATCTCAACGCGCGCAGCTATGTCAGCGGCGGCAATTTCGCGGCGGCGCTGCCCGTGTTGGAGCGCTTGTGTGAGGAAAACTGCGAATGGGGCTACCAGGGCACCAGCGTGCGGACGCTGCTGCTACAGGCCCAGTCCGGCGCGAGCGCCCCGGCCGAGGGCGAGTGACGTTCAATAGCCGTCGAGCAGCTCGGACACCATCTCCATGAAGTCTTTGGGCATGACGGGTTTGCTGACCCAGTAATCGATCCCCATCTCGACGATCTCTGGGAGGAGGTTGGGGCGGGCGGTGAGGATCATCACCTTCATCGCGTCGAGCCGGGGCACCGATCGCACGTACTCGAGCACTTTGGAACCGGATATTTCGGGCATGGCCAGGTCCAGGATCAGCAGGTCGGGCGTCTCGCGTTCGAGAATGGCCAGCGCGTCTGCGCCGTCATCCGCCTGTAATGTCTGGCAGTCCAGCCGTTCGACCAGTCCTACAAACAGCCTGAGCAGTCCCGGCTCGTCGTCGACAATCAGGACCTTTGGCGAGGACACACGACCCCCCTTTCCCGGTAAAGCTGCAAGGCCAATGATACCCCCGGCTCGCGTCGCTGTCGAGGCGGATCACGCGTTGGTGCCGCGATCGTCCGGCAGCAAATCCTTCACCATCTGCAAAAAGTCCAACGGCATGACCGGCTTGCTCACCCAGCGCTGCACACGCGGCGCGAACTCCTGAAAGTCGCGGTTCGAGCCCAATGCCGTGAGGACCATGACCTTCATCGCATCCAGCCGCGGCGTCCGGCTGACGTAGGCCAGCACGTCAATCCCCGACACTTCGGGCATGGCGATGTCTAGAATGAGCAGGCATGGCGTGTGCTCCTCCAAGATAGTGATAGCCGCCGCGCCGCCGCTGGCCTGGATCACGGTACAATCCAGCCGCTGGATCAGGCTGGCGAACAACCTCAACAAGCCGGGCTCATCGTCGACGATCAGAATCTCAGGGAGCGTCATCTCACATCCCATCCCGTTTGCGGCGCCACCGTGCGCAGGATGGCGCGCACCGGGCTGCCGCAGATGCCCGCGATCTTCAGCGGGAGCGCGATCAGCTCGTAGACGCCGTCCGGCACGCCCGCCAGGCGCACATTTTCCAGGTTGGCGATCCCGTGGTCGTACAGCCGGTGATGGCAGGGCAGCGTCTGGCTGTCCCGGTGATCGACCGAGGGGCTGTCCAGCCCCAGCAAGTGAACCCCCTGTGCGGCCAGCCAGTCGACCAGCTCGACGGTCGGGTAGGGGAAATCGTCTGGCCACTGGTCGTCTGGCAAATCGCTCACCCAGGTATGGATCAGCAGGCGCTGCATCCCGGCCAGGTCGCGCCCGGCGAAATCGTCGGGCAGGATGCCGCCCTGTTGCCGCGCGATGGTCACGACGTGGGCCGGGCCGATGTACGGCGCCAGCGGCAGGTCCGCCGGGTGGATGCTCACATCGACGTAATGGTAGGGGGCGTCGATATGGCTGCCGGTGTGGGCGCTGAGGGTGAGCGTGGTCAGGTTGACGGACGCGCCGTCGCGCAGGCGGAGGCTGTGGGTGAACGAGAACGGCATATCGCCCGGCCACACGGCGAGGGCCGGCGAGAGGGTGCGGCTGATATCGTAGATGTGCGTCATGTCGGTTTCCTTCGCATGACCGGCCGCGCGCGCCGTTCAGGTCACAAAGGCGCGCCCGCCCGCGTGCCGCTGCCAGGTGCCGCTATCGAGGATGTCGCACATGGCCTCGATGACCAGCCGGATCTCGTCGTCGCTGTTGTAGAAATGGGGCGAAACGCGAATCCCGGCCTGGGGACGGTAATCGATCAGGATGTCGCGAGCGAGCAGCTCGCGCGAGACCTCGTACGCGTGCGGCGGGTCGATCGTCACGGTGCCGCCGCGCTCGTCTGGCTGGCGCGGCGAATTGACGGCGAAGCCGGCCTCTTCGGCCAGCGCGATCAACCGCGCCGTTTGGCGCATGGACTTCTCGCGAATGGCCTCAACGCCCACCTGCGCGATGATCTCCACGCCGGGCCGGTTGGCGTACAGGCTGGGCATGGCCGGGGTGCCGTTCAGGAAGCGGAACGCGTCCTCGCGCAGCGCGATCTCGTCCACCTCGAAATCGAACGGGCGCTGGTGAGCCATCCAGCCGGTGAGGCCGGGCCGGATCGTCTTGAGGTAGTCGGGGCGCGCGTAGAGGAACACGCCGCCCGGCCCGCCGCACATCCACTTGAGCACGCCCGCCAGGTAAAAGTCGACGTTGAGATCGGTCACGTCGAACGGCACGATGCCCGCCGCGTGGTAACCGTCCAGGATCACGATCGCGCCAACGGCGTGCGCCTTCTCGATGATCGGCTTGACGTCCAGGATGTAGGCGCTGCGGAACAGCACATGGCTGATCGGCACCAGCAGCGTGTGCTCGTCGATGGCGTCGACGATGCACTCGACCGGCACCGTGATGCCGCCATCCTCGCTCTCGACCATGCACAGCTCGACGTGCGGTGGGAGCATTCCGCGCAGCACGTAATAGACCGACGGGAAAATGCCGGACTCGATCACGACCTTGTTGCGCGGGCCGTCGAAGTCGAAGCACGAGAGCAAGATGCCCTGGGCGATGGACACGTTCTGGTGCATCGAGACGGTATCGGGCGGCGCGCCGATGATGCCCGCGATCCGGTTGCCGAGCGCGACGTTCATCTCCCACCAGCCCTCGCCCCACGCCCGGACGCCGCGTGCCGCCCAGGTGTCGGCGTACTCGCGCAGGCTGTCGTAGACGGCGCGCGGCATGGCGCCCAGGGAGTTGTTGATCAGATAGGTTGTCTGGTCGAGGATGGGGAACTGGTCGCGCCAGTGCAGAAGCGGATCGAGCACGGCAAATCATCCTTTGGACGAAGCATGGGTGACTACGTTGTCAGTGTAGTCGAACTGGATGAAAAAGCCAAATCGCGGCGTCCGGGAGCGCTTCCAGCGGCAAGACCGGGCCGATCGGGCCCGTAGACGGGCAGCACACGGCGGCACTGCGCTGCCGTTCCAGTAGTGCGGTGCAGGGGGTGAGGGGCAGCAGTGTATCGCGGCGGAACAGACGGCCGGTCAGGAGGGTTGGGTGCTGGCGAACAACCGGCTGAGGCCGGGATAGGGCGCCAGGGGGATGACCTCGAACGCGATCAGGTTGGCCGCCACCATGGGCAGCGTCGCCAGGGCACGCTCGGCTTCAGCAACGCTGGCGCACTCCAGCACGAGCACCGCCTCGGAACGGTCGGCGCGGAAATAGACCTCGCGGATGATGTCCGCCTGGCAGAGCTCCCAGACGCGCTTGGCTTCGGCCCGTTTGAGTTGTGGCGTGAACTGGTCCGGCGCGGTGCCGGGCACCTCGTGTTCGATCGCCAGGGTTTTCATGTCTCGTCCCGCCTGAAGATGACCGTCACGCAGCGGATGGCTTCCGGCTGCCCGCCCACAGTCTAGGCGAACCGCGCGAAAAACGCCAAGTGATCCGGAGTGGCGCGCGGGGTGCTGCCTGTGTCTAGCGCAGCCGCCGGGACGAATCGGCCAGCCAGTTCGTGTCGTTCGCCTGCCAGAAATCGCTGTGGCCCGGATCGGTGAACCGGCTGATATCCGTCTGGGCTTCCCACTGGGAGCTATTGGGCAGCGTGGCCCGCGTGAACACGGCGCCCGTCAGATTGGCTTCGCGCAGGTCCGCGTCCTGCAGGTTGGCGCTGTGAAGCTGGGCATTTTGCAGGTTGGCACCGTTCAGCGCGGTCTGGGCGAGATTCGCGCCGCGCATAAAGGCGCCGCTCAGATCGGCCTGGCGCAGATCGGCACCGCGCAGGTTGACGCCGCGCAGATTCGCGCCGCTCAAGTTCGCGCCGCGCAGCGTCGTATAGCTCAGCGTGGCGTAGCTGAGGGTGGCGCCCGCCAGGTTCGCGCCGCTCAGGTTTGCGCCCGACAGCGTGGCCCCGCTCAGGTCCGCTTTGCTGAAATCGGCATGGCTCAGGTCGAGATCTTCCAGGTCGGAGCTGCTGAGGCGGATGCCATTGAGAAGCTGCCGCGAGGACATCTCCTCGAGGATGGGCTGGCGCTCCTCCGGCGTTTTGGCCACGAGCAGCCGATCCAGATAGCTCTGGACAAGCTCCTGGCGCGCACGGATGCGCCCCTGTCTGTCTTTCAACTGCCTGACGAAAAGGAACGCGCTGAGGGCGCCCAGGGCTGTTGGCAGCATCCACCACTCTCCCGTGAATTCTGTGACGACAATGAGTGCAGCCCCGGCGCTGGTGATGACTCCGGCAAGAGTCAGAAGAATTGGAATGCCGGGGACGGTGGGTTTTTCTGGCATCGATGTCACCCCAATCGAACTGATTCTCACGTGTCCACCCTGAAATCGGATGGTATCCAATTCAGTGGACAGGCAAAAATACGGCGTCATTCATTACTATAACGAAGAAAGGTTAAATCTTCAGACAATTTCGGTAAAAATAAATATTGATCATTGATATCGTTTATTATAACTTAATTGTTGGTTCAGTGTCAAGATCGACACACAGAACTCCGCCGATTCCTGCGTGGCCCGGCTGCGCGGCAGGGCGAAGCGTGCCCGCGGATCCCGGACTCAACTGCGGCGTGTTCTACGGCTGCGCTGCGGCACAAGGGATTGGCTCGCGGGTTGAGGCGAGAGAATGGGGGCGATCGGTGGGCCGGAACGGGGACTAACTGGCCGGGTGTTCCCGACCAGACTCCGGCTCAGGGGGCGATCGGGCTCACGACATAGGGCATGGCGGTCGATTCCGCGGATGGGCGGACGAGCCAGGGCAGCAGCAGGGGCGGCGCGCTGGGCCGTGCGAGGGTGCCGGCTGGGGGCCGGATCACGCGGCTTTCCGTCGAATCAGGGGGCTGTCCCGTAGTCGCTGTGGGGCTCGATGCTGCCGTTGACAGGGCATCGGCAGGGGTGTCATTCGCAGACACTTCGATGACGAGTTCGGGCGGATTTGTGCCCTCGCGGCTGGCGTAGCTCACGGCCGTCGGGCCGGTGGTGGTCAGCGCCAGGCTCACCAGGTTGCCGCCTCGCAGCAGCGGCGTGACGTCCACGGCTGTCCACGTTTCAGCCTCGACCGCGCCCGATGATCCGACGATGCCGCCTACCGGCGGGGCGCTGCTGTGGGTCAGATCCGCCTCGGCCCAGCCGTTGTCGGCGACGATCTGGACGTCGTACCCCGTTCCCGCCGCGCTGTTGGCGTAGACGCGCAGCGTGGCGCGCGTGATGCTCCCGCTCACATCCCCCAGGTCAAAGCGCAAGTAGCTGCGCAATTCGGGCGAGGCGTCCGTGCGCAGGACATCGGTCCCCCCGTAGTTCGAATCCGGTTTCGTCGCGTTCACGTAGCCATCAGCCACGGGCGTCAGGACGAAGATCGAGAGGGTCCTGTTCGCGATCGCGGCATCGGGCGACACGATGACGGTCGGATCCGGCGTGGCGCTGGGCTTGTTGTCCGGCGGGGTCGCGGTCGCCGCCGGGACTTCAGTCCGCGGCTGGCCCAGCGTGGGCGCGGCGGTTGGTGGTGGAGGCACGGTCGCCGTCGGGGTTGTCGTCGCGGTTGGCACCGGCGTATCGGTCAGCGTTGCCGTGAGGATCGGCGTCTGGGTTTCGGTCGGTGACGGCGTCGCGGTGGCGGTCCCGGTCGGCATGGGGGTTTGGGTGGGCGGGGGCGTCGCTGTCAGCGTTGCCGTCGCAGTTGGCGCCAGGGTATCGGTCGGAACGGGCGTGGTGCTCGGCGTCACCGTGGCGGCTGGCCGCGGCTCGCCGAGGGAGACGATCAACTGTGGGGCGTTGCCGTTGGTGTGTTCTTTGGAGCTGTAGTCCGCCCCGTCATCGTGGGGCGAGCTCACCCGCACGCTCACCGGACCATCGCCGGTGACCAGTACCGTCACATCGATCTCGTACCAGTCGCCTTCACTCACGCTGCCTGGCGTGCCCAACACGCCACCTTCGCCGGACGGCGCCGTGTCCCAGGTGACCGTGCTTTCGCTCCATCCGGTGTTGGTCATAGCGTAGAACTCGCCGCCTGCCGGTGCCCCATCGATGTTGAACAAGCGCAGCGTGGCGCTGGCGACGGGCGCGCTGCCGATGCCCGACACGTCGAAGCGCAGCAGGAAGTCTTTGTCGGCGGAGGCGTCGACCTCTAACTTGTCATCGGAGCCGTAGTTGCGCGCGGGCTCGTCGGCGCGGACGGTCGCGTCGTCGCTGGGCGTGAAGACGAGCACCGCCGGCGGCAGGGATGTTGCCATCGGCGTCGGAGTGGCCGCTGGCGTGTCCGTGGGTGATGCGCTCGGGATGGGCGTGGCGGTAGCTGCCGGTGTGGGACTCGACGCGCTGCTGTCGACGATCGCGAACACGTCCGAGAATTCGGTGTCCGGGTTGGTGGATGCGACATGCTCGGCCACGATCTGGCCAGGGCTCACGCTGAACTTCACGAAGCCGCGGCTCACGCCCGAATGGGCAACATCGCTCTGGAGCAAATCGAACCAGCCATTCCCGCCCATGGCTTTGGCAAAGTAGCCCTTCTCGGCGTCCG
>Ga0123333_10004372_pt1 | contig 13252 bp, 10 predicted proteins | sample BioC12SIPDNA_3_FD_89957 | JGI IMG/M metagenome (GOLD analysis project Ga0123333, IMG submission 89957) | Anaerobic biogas reactor microbial communites from Washington, USA - Biogas_R2_B C12 SIP DNA | ecosystem: Engineered > Bioreactor > Anaerobic > Unclassified | place: Washington, USA...
AACCGAGAGGCCATCGGCACGCTGATGGAGCAGGTCTTCGGGCCGGGGTACAACCAGGCGCAGTAACGCCCGCGCCAAATATGAATCTCGTAAATTCTCCCGCTTTCTACGGTTTTCCTGTGCTTTGCTAATGGATTTCTATTACTTGTTCGATACACTGTTATCGCTGCTTGCTAGTGCAGAGCGCATCACATGCCGGAGGCAAGACTGGTGAAAACAGATAACACTCACCCGGACCCGGAACGCGACGAACAGGTTATCGAACACGACGAAACGGTCGCGGACCCGGTGGCCGAGGACGAGATTACCCAGACGGTCCCAGACGAGCAGGCAGCCGCGGACGATTCCAGCGCGCCCGCTGCTGAGGACACGCTGGCTGAGGAAGGTGAACTGTCATTGACCGCTCAACTCGAACAGGCCGAACTGCGCGCCGAAGAATACCTGGATAGCCTGAAGCGCGAGCGTGCCTCGTTCCAGAATTACCGCAGACGCGTCGAACACGAGCGGCTGGAGCAACAGCGGGTGGCAACCGGCAACGTGCTGGTCAAGCTGCTGCCGATCGTGGACGACTTTCACCGCGCCATGGAAGCGATCCCGGAGGACCAGCGTAACGAATGGTTCGAGGGCGTGGCGCTCATCCAGCGCAAGCTCGAGCGCTTCATGCAGGACGAAGGCGTCACCGAGATCGCCGCGCTGGGCCAGGCATTCGATCCCAACTTCCACGAGGCGGTGGGAGTGGATAGTGACACAGAAGCCGAGAGCGGCACTGTGACGCAGGTGCTCCAACGCGGCTACCAGCACGGTGACCGCGTGCTGCGCCCGGCCATGGTACGCGTCGCGGAATAGGCCTTCCAGCCAGCGGAATTATCTGACGTTCAAACATCAACACGAGGTGACACAATGGGCAAGATCATCGGTATAGACCTGGGGACGACGAACTCGGCGGTCGCTGTCATGGAAGGCGGCGAGCCCACCGTGATCGCGTCCGCGGAAGGCGGGCGCCTGATTCCGTCGGTGGTCGCCGTGAACAAGCAGGGCGAGCGTTTGGTCGGGCAGTTGGCCCGCCGCCAGGCGGTCATGAATCCGGAGAATACGATTTTTTCCGTCAAGCGCTTCATGGGCCGCAAATTCGAGGATCCCGAGGTACAGAAGGCGATCAAATCGACGCCATACAAGGTGAGCGCGGCGCCCAACGGCGATGTGCGGGTGCACATGGCCGGACAGGCGTACAGTCCGCCGGAAATCTCGGCCATGATCCTGCAGAAGATCAAGGCCGACGCCGAGGCGTATCTGGGCGAGGAAGTCACCCAGGCGGTGATCACCGTCCCGGCGTACTTCAACGACAGCCAGCGCCAGGCGACCAAAGACGCGGGCCGCATCGCGGGCATGGAAGTGATGCGCATCATCAACGAGCCGACGGCGTCCTCGCTGGCCTACGGCATGGACAAGAAGCAGGACGAAACGCTGGCCGTGTACGACCTGGGCGGCGGCACGTTCGACATCTCGATCCTCGACGTGAGCGAGGGCCTGATCGAAGTGCGCTCGACCAACGGCGACACGTTCCTGGGCGGTGACGACTTCGACGAGCGGATCATCACCTGGCTGGCCGACGAGTTCAAGAAAGAACAGGGCATCGACCTGCGCCAGGATCGCCAGGCGCTGCAGCGGCTCAAAGAAGCCGCCGAGAACGCCAAGAAGGAGCTCTCCACCACCATGTCGGCGGAGATCAACCTGCCGTTCATCACGGCGGATGCCAGCGGTCCCAAGCACCTGAACATGTCGCTGTCCCGCGCCAAGCTCGAAGACCTGGTCAGCGACCTGATCCAGCGCTCGATCGACCCGTGCCGCCGCGCGTTGGAAGATGCCAACCTCAAGTCCGGCGACATCAACGAGGTGCTGCTGGTGGGCGGCATGACCCGCATGCCCGCCATTCAGGAAGCCGTCAAGAAGTTCTTCAACAAAGAGCCGAACAAGAGCGTGAACCCGGACGAGGTCGTGGCGATTGGCGCAGCCATTCAGGCGGGCGTGCTGGGCGGCGAGGTCAAGGAAGTGCTGCTGCTGGACGTCACCCCGCTGACCCTGTCAATCGAGACGCTGGGCGGCGTGGCGACTCCGCTCATCGAGCGCAACACGACCATCCCGACCAAGAAGAGCCAGATCTTCAGCACGGCGTCGGACGGCCAGACGCAGGTCGAGATTCACGTCCTGCAGGGCGAGCGCCCGATGGCTGCCGACAACAAGACGCTGGGCAAGTTCATCCTGGACGGCATTCCCCCCGCGCCGCGCGGCGTGCCGCAGATCGAAGTGACGTTCGACATCGATGCCAACGGCATTCTGAACGTGACCGCGCAGGACAAAGCGACCGGGCGCGAGCAGAAGATCACCATCACCGCCAGCAGCGGCCTGAACGAGGCCGAAATCGAGCGGATGGTCAAGGAAGCCGAGAAGCACGCGTCCGAAGACGCCCGCCGCCGCGAGCAGGTCGAGCTGCGCAACCGCGCCGACAGCATGATCTTCACGGCGGAAAAAGCCCTGCGCGACTATGGCGCGCAGGTGCCCGAAAGCACGAAGCAGGACGTCGAAAGCAAGATCGAGGCCGTGCGCAAGGCGCTCGAGGGCAGCGATACGGACGCCATCAAACGCACATCGGACGAACTGGGCATGGCGATCCAGCAGATCGGCGCCAGCATGTACGAGGCGCAGCCCGGCATGGGCAGCCAGCCGCCCAGCGACGATGGCACCGGCCCCGCCCATGGCGAGCCGAACGACGAAGATGTGATCGAAGGCGACTTCACCGAATCGTAAGGTGCAGCGCGCCACCAACAGCGCCCAGGGAGCACGTGTGCCCTGAGCGCTGTTTTCGCACCGGGTAGAATCCGCCTTGTAAACTCCGGGCGCACTACGCTAGAATCTCCCGCAACGAGGATCTCACGATGGAACGGACTATGCCACGAGATTACTACGACGTGCTGGGTGTGTCCCGCAGCGCTTCAAAAGACGACATCAAACGCGCGTTTCGCCGCCTGGCGCGCCAGTATCACCCCGACGTGAGCGATGCACCTGACGCCGAAGAACGCTTCAAGGAGATCAACGAGGCGTACCGCGTGCTCTCCGACGACGACAAGCGCGCGGCCTACGACCGCTTCGGCCATGCCGGTGTGAACGGCGGGATGCCGGGCGGCTTCGGGGGGTTCAGCGGGGGATTCCCGGGCTTCGACGAGATTTTCGAGGAGTTCTTCGGCGGGTTCGGCATGGGCACCCGCCGCCGCCGGTCCGGGCCGGTGCAGGGGCGCGATCTGCGCTACGATCTCACGATCGAGTTCGAACAGGCGGTCTTCGGGGCCGACGTTGATATCGAGGTCAAGCGCCGCGACACGTGCGACGTGTGCCACGGCAGCGGCGCCAAAGTGGGCACCAGCCCGCGCACCTGCCCCGACTGTAACGGCACCGGCCAGGTGCGCCAGGTCCGGCAGACGTTCCTGGGCAGCATGGTGAACGTGGCCGAGTGCGCGCGCTGCCACGGGCGCGGCGAAGTCATCGACTCGCCGTGCGAGCAGTGCGCCGGGTCCGGCATCGTGCAGCGGGCGCGCAAGCTGACCGTGTCGATCCCGCCCGGCGTGGATGACGGCACGCAGATCCGGCTGGGCGGCGAGGGCGAGCCGGGCCAGCGCAACGGTCCGTCCGGCGATCTGTATGTGGTGCTGCACGTCACGCCGCACGAATTCTTCAAGCGCCGCAACAGCGACATCATCCTGGAAGTGTCGATCAACGTGGCGCAGGCCGCGCTGGGCGATTCGATCCACGTGCCGACCGTCGATGGCGACGAGGAAGTGGCCGTGCCGGCGGGCACGCAGTCCGGCAAGGTGATCCGGCTGCGGGGCAAGGGCGTGCCCAAGCTGCGACGCGACGGTACGACCTCCGGGCGCGGCGATCAACTGCTGGTCATCACGGTCGACATCCCGACCAAGCTCACCAAAGAGCAGCGCGAGCTGTTCGAGGAACTGAGCCACACCCTGGGGAAAGAGGTCACGCCGCAGAAGGCCGGGCGCGGCTTCATGGACCGGGTGGCGGACTTTTTCGGCGGGACATGAGCCTGCCGGTGGCAGAACATAAGAGAAATGGGCAACCTCTGCTGGAGGTCGCCCATTTCTCTTGCGCGTATCACTTTGAGGAGGAGGACAGGGCCCGCTGGTCACGATGGGGCTACGATAACTGGTTCAGCACGCGTCAATGAGGGCCCCGTCAAGTTCTATGATAGCACACTTTTTGAGACAAGCAATATATCAATCATAAAAAACTAGAAATCTGTATTGTTCTCTAACACTTCACTCATTTTCATTTTATTCTTAACGAGGGACTGTCGGATGAACTGGATCGAAGTCTCGGTCGAAGTGGACGGTGAGGCCGCCGAGGCTGTCGCCGACGTGCTGCAGCGCTATGGTCACCAGGGCGTGGCGATCGAGCAGCCCGGCTTCCCGATCGAAGTCTGGCCGGACGAGATCCCGCCCGCCGACCGGCTGATCGTGCGGGCGTACTTCCCCGACGACGAGCGCGCCGAGGATGCCCGGCAACAGCTCCGCGAGGCGCTGTGGCACATGGGCCAGCTCTACCCCATGCCCGAGCCGGCCTTCAACACCGTCCGCGACGAAGACTGGGCCGAGGCCTGGAAAAAACACTACCATCCCGTGCGCCTTGGACGCCGCCTGTACATCCGCCCCGAATGGAGCGAGATCCCCGACATGCGCCCGGACGACATCGTGCTGGCGCTCGATCCCGGCATGGCCTTCGGCACCGGTACCCACCCCACCACCCAACTCTGCCTGATCACTGCCGAAGACCTGCTCGCGGACTGGCCCGCAGTGGACGTGCTCGACCTGGGCTGCGGCTCGGGCATCCTGGGCATTGCGGCGATCAAGCTGGGGGCGCGGCACGTGCTCGCGCTGGACACCGATCCGCTGGCTGTGACGGCCACGCAGGAGAACGCGGCGCGCAACGGCGTCGCGAGCCAGATCACCGCCCTGCAAGGCAGCCTGGACACGCTGCGCGGGTCGCCGCGCCATTTCGACCTGATGCTGGTCAACATCCTGGCCAAGGTGATCATCGAGATGTGCGACCAGGGGCTGGGCGATGTGCTGCGCGAAGGGGGCAAGGGCGTCTTCAGCGGCATCATCGAGGAGCAGGCGGGCGACGTCGAGGCGGCGCTGCGCCGGGCCGGGCTGGAGCCGTACCGGCGGCGCGTACAGGGCGACTGGGTCGTCATCGAGGCGCGCAAGCCGCCGCTGTAACCCGCCGCCCGCGCGCACAAAAAAAGCGGCGGCACCCACCCGCGCCGCCGCCATCTATCACCGTCGCGATTCTACTTCGGCAGCTCGTACAACTCCACCAGCACGCCGCCGGCGCTCTTGGGATGCACGAACGCGTAGCGCGTGCCTTCCTCGCGCACGCGCGGCGCCTCGTTGATCATCTCGACGCCGTGCCCAACCAGCCGGGCGATCACCGCCTGGATGTCGTCCACCTCGACGCACAGGTGATGCATCCCCTGTCCTTTTTTGGCGAGATACTTGCCGATCCCGCTGTCCGGATCGGTCGGCTGCAGCAGTTCGATCTCGCTCTCGCCCAGCGGCAGGAAGGCGATATCGACGTTTTCGCCCGGGTTCTCCTCGGTTTTGCTCAGCGGCAGGCCCAGCGCGTCGCGCCAGAAGCGCAGCGCGGCGTCCAGGTCTTCGACCACGATGGCCACATGGTTGATGCGGTTGATCATCAGGACTCCTTTATAGGCTGGCTGTCTCAGGACGGACGCCAGGTCTCCACCAGATCGCGCCAGGTTTCCCAGACCGCAGTGCGGCCCTCGACTTCGACGGTATCGGCGAACAGGGTGCCGCCTTCCTGCAGGAAACAGCCGTAGTCGCTCGGCATCACGCCGCTGATCGATTCCTTGAGCGCGAAGGCCACCACGACCTCCAGCCATTCCGAGTCCAGATCCATGCTGCGCTGTGGGGCCAGGCAGTACCCGTACCACGTCTCGGCCAGCCACAACTCCTTGCCGTTGTCTTGCGGGCGCCCACGCTCGGCCAGGATGTCCTCGATCACGTCGAAGGCGGCCGGCTGGTACACCCGGAAGCTGATGAAGTCGATCCCGTCCAGCGCCAGGATACGCTCGTAGTAGTCGAGGTCAAAATCGTCCTGGATGGCGATCGCCACGCCGACCTGAGTCTCCGGGCTTGCCTCGTGGACCGCATCGCGCAGGGCCTCGGTATGCGCGACCCACAGCTCGAGCTGCTCGGCCTCGTCCTCCGGCAGATCGATGCCGCTGTATTCGGCGTAGGCATTCGGCTCCGTCACCACTTCGTAGCGGACCGGCTGGTATTCCTGCGCGTAGCGCCGGATGCGCTCCTCGTGCAGCGTGGCGAAGTCTTCCCACGGGATTTTGCCGTCCTTGTCGGACCAAACCAGCAGGTAGGGCGAATACTGTGAGTCCGACAGGTGCAGATCGGCCCCGGACTCCTGCAGGCGGGCCATGTAATCGGCCTCGTAGGCTTGCTGGCGGGAGATGCGCTCCGCCGCTTCTGCCAGCTCTTCTTCGGTCGGCGGGGCGTCTTCGTCATCGTCATCTTCCTGCTCGCCACTAGTGAACAGGCGCGGCTCCTGCTCCTCGAGCCGCATGTCGCCGCTGGCCCCTATCCGGACGGTCTCCACATCGGCGTCGAGCAGGGCTTCGAGCTCGGCCATGCGCAGCTCGAAGCGGGGATCATCATCGACCTCCGCCGTGACGAAGCTGTAGCCGAGCGTGATGTTGGCATTCGCGCCCAGCGTCATGCTGTCTGCGGCGGCCTCGGTGGTCCAGTTGTCGCGGCGTTCGTCCAGCCACGACTGGCGCTGGGACTGTTGTAGGAAGTGAAAGCCGAGCGCCAGCACGACCACCACGGCGATCCCCACGCCCCAAACCACCAGCCCGCGCGGGATAACCGGATTCAGGCGCTTCCAGTAGATCAGCGTGATGATGTGCAGCACCAGCGCGGCCGCCAGGGCCAGGGCCACCAGCATGATCGCCGGGGCGAACAGGATGCCGATGCTGCCCAGCGGCGAGAGCGCCGCAGCCGCCGGCACGAACGTGCTCCACAGGTAGCCCACGATGGCGAGCACCACCAGCGTCGCCAGCGTGATCACCAGCGGCGTGCGCCGCCCGTTCCAGACGCCGCGCGTGGCGAGCAGCACCACGACGCCGCCTACCAGGAACAGCGCCGGTCCCCACATGTAAAACCCGAACCACAGCGCCACCAACACCATAGGTACGCTGAGCAGCGCCAACAACAGCCCGCCACAGCCCTGAACGCCCGCGCCGAGCCGGGTCACGGTGGGCGGCGGCGGCAGGAATCCCTTCTTGCCGCTCTTAGGCTCCATCTTGCTCATGGGCGGCATATCGCGCAGCATGTTGATGTACCTATCCTGGCGAGCGTCGTTCAGGGAGTCGTTCTGGTCGTCGCGCCGATTCTCATCCTCAATCATTCAATTCGCTCCTTGGCATTTCAGAAAGCTGAACCGCCGGCTATCCTCAGCGCAGCCCCAGTTCGTTGCGCGCGATGACCAGCCGCTGAATCTCGCTGGTTCCCTCGTAGATCTCGGTGATTTTGGCATCGCGGAAGTAGCGTTCGACGGGCATTTCCTTACTATACCCCATCCCACCGTGAATTTGAACGGCCTGATGGGCGATGTACATGGCCGTCTCGCTGGCGAACAGCTTCGCCATGCTGGCCTCGGTCGTGTAGCGCGCGCCGGTGGTCTTGCTGCGCATCTTCGCCAGGGCCGCGTTGAAGGTCAGCAGGCGCGCCGCCTCCAGCCGCGTTTTCATGTCGGCAATCTTGGCCTGCGTCATCTGGAACGCGCCGATCGGCCGGCCGAACGCCTCGCGCTGGCGGGCGTAGGCCACCGACGCCTCGTAAGCCGCCTCGGCGATGCCGACCGCCTGCGCCGCGATCCCGATCCGCCCGGCGTCGAGCACAGTCATCGCGATCTTGAAGCCCATCCCCGGCTCGCCCAGCACGTTTTCGACCGGGCAGGCGTAATCCTCGAACACCAGCTCGCTGGTGGCGCTGGCGCGGATGCCCAGCTTGGGCTCTTTCTTGCCGCGGATGAAGCCCGGCTGGTTCGCCTCGACCAGGAAGGCCGTGATGCCGCGGTGCCCGCGCTCCGGCTCGGTCATGGTGAACAGCAGCACGATATCGGCCACCGGCCCGCTGGTCACCCAGCTCTTGCGCCCGTTGATGATGTAGTGCGTCCCGGCGTCGTTGAGCACGGCGCGGCTGCGCATGGTAGCCGCGTCGCTGCCGCTCATCGGCTCGGTGAGCGAATACGCGCCGATCTTCTCGCCGCTAGCGACGGGGACCAGAAATCTCTGCTTCTGCTCCTCGGTGCCAAAACGCAGCACGGCATAGTTCACCAGGCTGTTGTTGACGCTCATCACCGTGCTGTGCGCTGCGTCCGCCTTCGCGATCTCGATCACCGCCAGCACGTACGCGATCGTGTCCATGCCCGCGCCGCCGTAGTCCTCAGGAATTTCGACGCCCATCAGGCCCATGTCGCCCATTTTGCGGATCGTGTCCAGCGGGAACTCGCCCGTTTCGTCGAACTCGGCGGCGATGGGGGCGATCTCGCGCCGGGCAAATTCGCGCACGGCGTCGCGCAGCATGATATGCTCTTCGGATAGTTCCAGGGTGGGTTGGGTGCAGTCTGGCATGGTGGGAACTCCCTGAAGTCTCTGGCCCGCGGCGTGCGGCCTACCAGACCCCTATTGTACTCGGTTTGGCGCCCCCGTCCCATGCGAATCTGAGCGGGCGCCCGCGCCCGATCGGCGGACGATTCGCGGACTCTATTGGCAAATGAGTCTACTTGTCGTATAATAGGGCTAGATCGTCGGATTAACCTGACAAAAATCAAGGAAATTCAAGACAGAATCATGGTTCATCACACTCTGGTTTGCTCCTGTACGTGCCTTCCAACCACGCGCGATAGACGCTTGTGGTGTGATTCTGGGAGCTGATACCGGGTAAACTGAGGTCAGCATCGATTGGATCGGTCACGCAGCACAAGCGTGGCCGATTTTTTTGTCCATCTATCTAAACACAAGGGGAGCCATCATGACCATCGCACAGAAAACCAACATCGCTGCCAACGTGACTGAGCTGGTCGGCAATACGCCGCTGGTGCGCCTCAACCGCGTGGTCGGCGACGCCCCGGCGACCGTCGTCGCCAAGCTGGAATACTACAATCCCGCCAAGAGCGTGAAGGACCGCATCGGCCTGTCGATGATCGAGGCCGCCGAGCGCGAAGGCAAGATCGGTCCGGACACGGTTATCGTCGAGCCGACTAGCGGCAACACGGGCATCGCGCTGGCAATGGTCTGCGCGCAGCGGGGCTACCGGCTGGTGCTGACCATGCCCGACACGATGAGCGTCGAGCGGCGCAAGATCCTGCGCGCGTTCGGGGCCCAGTTGGTGCTGACGCCCGGCGCGGAGGGCATGAACGGCGCTATCGCCGCCGCCAACCGCATGGCCGAGGAAAACCCGAACGTCTTCATCCCGCAGCAGTTTCAGAACCCGGCCAATCCCGAGGTCCACCGCCGCACCACCGCCGAGGAGATCTGGCGCGACACGGCGGGCGGGGTCGATATCGTGGTGTCGGGCATCGGCACCGGCGGCACGATCACCGGCGTGGGCGAAGTGCTCAAGGAGCGCAAGCCTTCGGCGCAGATCGTGGCCGTCGAGCCGGCAGCCTCGGCGGTGCTCTCCGGCGGGCAGAAAGGCCCGCACAAAATCCAGGGCATCGGCGCGGGCTTCGTGCCGGACGTACTGAATACGAGCATCTACGACGAGGTCATCACCGTGACCGAAGAGGACGCCTTCACCACGGCGCGGCGCATGGCGACCGAGGAAGGGCTGCTGGTCGGCATTTCGTCCGGCGCGGCGACGTGGGCCGCGCTGCAGGTGGCCCACCGCCCCGAGAACGCGGGCAAGCTGATCGTCGTGATCATCCCGTCGTGGGGCGAGCGCTACCTGTCGACGCCGCTCTTTGCCGACCTGGAGGACTGATCGTACACACCGGCGGCGGCGGGGCGGGTTCCGGCGCGCCGTCGACAGCGCGAGGAGGAGCGAGCATGTTCAACACGATCCGCGAAGATATCAACTGCATACTGGAACGTGACCCCGCCGCCCGCAGCCGGCTGGAGGTCATCACGTCCTATTCCGGCCTGCACGCAGTGTGGCTCTACCGGATCGCCAACCGCCTGTGGCGCGCCGGGCTGACACTGCCGGCGCGGTGGCTGTCGCAGTTGGCGCGCTGGCTGACCGGCATCGAGATTCACCCCGGCGCAACGATCGGGCCGCGCCTGTTCATCGATCACGGGATGGGCGTGGTCATCGGCGAGACGGCGGAGATCGGCGCAGATGTGACGCTGTATCACGGCGTCACACTGGGCGGCGTGAGCCTCGAGCCGGGCAAGCGCCATCCGACCCTCGAAGACGGCGTGGTGATTGGCGCGGGCGCGAAGGTGCTGGGCGCGATCACGATTGGTCGCAATACACGCATAGGAGCGAACGCAGTGGTTGTCAAAGATGTAGAACCCGATATGGTCGTCGTCGGCATCCCCGGCAAGCCGATCCACCGCAGCGGGCCGGAGCCATCCTCACACCGGCCCGACCTGGCGCACAATGTCCTGCCAGATGTCCTTTCCGAACGGCTGGATCGCATCCTGGATCGCCTGGATGAGGTCGAGCACATGATCCGCGCTAACGGCGACGGGACAGACAATGGGCGCTACGAGGAGAACGTGGTCGAAGTCGAGCTCGACTACGCGATCTAGCGGGCCGGAGACAAAAGCCCCGCGCCCAGATCGGTCAGGTCGGGCGCGGGGCTGGTCGGCTACCTTCGGCGCCGGAGCGAGTCACGCTTCCGGCGTGTGGGTGGGTCGCGGGGTGTAGGTCGGCTGGGGCGTGTACGTCGGGAGCGGCGTGTAGGTGGGCAGCGGCGTGAGCGCGGGCGCCCGCGTCACTTCCAGCGAGCGGACCAGCGGCCGGGTCACGGCTTCGTCCAGCGGCTCGATGTCGCGCGCCACCGGCGTCACCAGCAGCACCGCCACCCAATCGACCGGCGACAGCTCCACGACGTAGATCACGCCCGCCCCGCCGTCCAGATCCGGCGCGAGCGCGCGCACGGCCGGATAGTCCAGCTCCACATACGGCAGGCTCAGTTCCCGATCGATGCCGAAGTACTCCTCCATCAAGTCCTCAGCCGTTTCCACCCCGGCGAAATTCGGATGAGTCATGTCGACGCGCACGATGGCGATGGCGGGCGCGGTGGGCATCTGGTTCCGGTTTTCCGCGTCGGCGGGGTTGGCGTAGAACAGGACGTTCGTCGTGCCCGGCGCCTGGGCGTTCAGCGCTTCGTCCACGGCGAGGGTCCAATCGTCCGGCACGTTGAACGCCAGGCCGAGGTCCTCGTCCGTGTAGCGGCTCAGCGAAAACGACGAGACAACCGCGACACGCGTCCCATCGGGCGTGGGCTCGCCCGGTAGCGCGGCACTCGGAAATGGAATCGGGCTTTCGCCCGCCTGGATCGAGCGCACCAGCGGCTGCATGATCGTCTCGTCCAGCAGCGCAAGGCTGGCGGGCGGTGGCGCCAGCAGCACGGCGATCACCCAATCTTCTTCGGTCACCATCAGCAGGTAATACACGATATCGGCCTCGCCCGCGGCGCCATCCTGGCGTAAGGTGTAAGCCGGGTAGCCAGCCGTGGTGAACTCGCGCACCTTCGTGCTATCGACCCCAAACAGGAAGCTCATGGCGGTCGAGGGATCCTCGAACGTCTCTTCGGGCGCGACGACTGGCGTGGCCAGACGCATCAGCACAATGGCCGGCGAAGTTGGCTCGGGCAGGTCTTCCCGAGCGTCGTCCGGGTTCTCGAAGAGGATCTCGGTCACGAATCCCTGGCTGGAATCATTCAGCTCGTCCGTGGAATACGGCAGCCACGCGGCGGGCACCTCGGCTGACAGACCGAGCACGTCGCTGTCGTAGGTCCGCAGCTCCGACGTCGGGACGGGCGTCACCGTCCCCGCCGGGCGTGGTGCTGCCGGGGCGGGCGTGGTGGCATCGTCCGCCGGGGCGGCAAGCGAGGCCACCAGCGGCTCGAAGATTTCCGCGCGGTAGTCCTCGAATTCGTCCGCCGGGACATTCGCCGACACTAATGCCAGATCGCCATCCGGCAGCGTGATCAGGTACACCGCGCCGCGCGTCTCGTCCCCCGCGATCAGGATCAGGCTGACATTGTCGTTGTCGTGGCGCGCCACCAGCCCGCCCAGGCGCTGGGCAATGCGATCCGCCGCTTCGTCGCGGCTGGTCACGTCATCGGGAATCTGCCACAGGCCCCTCAGCTCGTCGCACTCACCGGCGTAGACGAACACCTGGGCCACGCCATCGGTCAGGAAGACCGTGTTAGCGTCGCGCCGGGCCGGTTCCGCCCACCCCTCGGGCACTTCGAAGGCCAGCGGAAATTCCGCTTCGGCCAGGGCGGCCGCGGTGGCGGTCACCTGGCTCACAATCGCCGTGGCCGTGGCGTCCAGATCGGGCGTGGCGCTCGGCTCGGCCGTCTGCAGGACAGCGGCGGTGGCGGTCGCGTTGGCAATGATCGCCGTCGCGGTGAACTGCGCCGGGCTGATGGTGGCGGAGGGCGGCAGCGTACCCTGTTCGCGGGCCGCAGCAGTCCCCGTCGCGTTGGCGATGATCGCCGTCGCAGTGAACTGCGCCGGGCCGATGGTGGCGGAGGGCGGCAGCGTACCCTGTTCGCGGGCCGCAGCAGTCCCCGTCGCGTTGGCGATGATCGCCGTCCCGGTGATCTGCGCCGGATACAGCGTGCGCGTTGGCGTGACTGGGATGCTCGTCACGACCGGGCTGGGCGGGATCGCCGTGCGGGTGGGCGATGCAACGCCGGCGCGAGTCGCTTCTCTAACGATGGCGGTCGCCGTGGCGAACAGGTCCGGCGTGGGGCCAGCCGGTGACGGGGTCACCGTCGGCGGAACGGCAGACGGCGTGGCGGTGGTAACGCGCGGCGTGCGGGTGGGCGCCCGGGTGACCGTCACCTCAAAGCGCATCGGCGTGAGGGTGGGCAGCGGCGTGGGCACGAATGGCGTCAGCGTGGGGCGCGGTGTGGGCGTGAGCGGCGGAGCGCCAATGGTCAGCGATGCGACCAGCGGCTCGAAGATCGC